>Ga0182027_10007224_pt1 | contig 16433 bp, 13 predicted proteins | sample 712E1DmetaG_FD_121300 | JGI IMG/M metagenome (GOLD analysis project Ga0182027, IMG submission 121300) | Permafrost microbial communities from Stordalen Mire, Sweden - 712E1D metaG (Illumina Assembly) | ecosystem: Environmental > Terrestrial > Soil > Wetlands > Permafrost | place: Sweden... | reverse complement strand
GCCGATTCCCTCGGAAAGCAGGGCGCCGATGCCCACGCTCGACCGGATGGTGCCGGTTGCCAGCGTGCCCGATTCGGTGATGCCGATGTGCTGGGGAACGTCGGTCTCCTGCGAAAGCAGGCGGCACGCTTCCACCGTCGTGAGCACGTCGCTTGCTTTTATGGAAAGAACGATGTCCTGGAAATTGAAGTCGTCCATCATCTTTACGAAGCCCAGTCCGCTTTCCACAAGCGCCTGCGGCGTGGGACCACCGTGCATTGCCAGCAGGTGTTTTTCGAGCGAGCCGGAGTTGACGCCGATGCGGATGGGTATGTGCCCGGCTCTTGCCGCGTCAACGACCTTTTTGACTTTGTCCGGCGACCCGATATTGCCGGGATTGATTCGCACCTTGTCTGCGCCGGCCTCAATCGCGGCAATGGCGAGTTCGTGCTGGAAATGGATGTCTGCAACAAGCGGCACGCTCGTGCCTTGCCTGATTTTGGCAAACGCCTCGACCGCGATCTTGTTGGGAACCGCGATGCGCACGATGGCGCATCCCGCGGCGGCGAGCCGTTCGATCTGCGCAAGAGTCGCGTCGACGTCGTCGGCCGGAGTGTTGGTCATCGACTGGACGGCAACGGGCGCGTTTGCGCCTATGGGGACGTTGCGGACGAGGACCCGGCGGGTCTCTTTGCGTGTTATCATGGTCAATTTTCCCCCGTAAACAACGTAGGGGTTCACCGTGGTGAACCCCTACCGGAAACACTCGCGCGGTGAAATTCCTACATCGCCTGAACCTGCAGCGATACGCGCAGGCCGTTGAGGCCCGATACGGCGATGCTGCCTGCGCCCGATTTGAGCTTGAACCCGTCGATGCGTGTGCAAAAACCGTTGGCGTTGCCTTTGTACTGTATGTCTACCATGAGCAGCTTGCTTTGCATGTCCCAGTTGCGCTCGTGCACGGCGCTCACGTTGGGAACCCACGTGAGCGTCTGGACAAGGTCGTTCTTGAGGCGGAAGTTGCTCACCCCGGCAATGGTGAGGCTAAGCGTTACGCCGTTGTTCTGCTGGTTCTGCCATTCCTTAATGATTCTGTCAAGCAAGTCCTTTATTGCTTTCTGCGAAGCCTTGGTGATTGCCTGCGAGCCGGCGGTTGCCGCGCTTATGTGAACCATGGGGGCGTGCGCCGATGCCGTGCCGATGATGCTTCCCGTGCTGCAATTGATGGCCCGCAGCGTGACGTCGGCCTGCGCGGAAACCATGCCGCCCAGGTTCTGGCTCAACTGTTTCGCTTCCCTGCTCACGGCCGTGCCCGTGATGATGACCTCGGCTCCGTTTTGCGAGCCGAGTTGCGCGGCGGCAGCGGCATCCCCGGCAATGTTGGCCATTTTCTCTTCGGAACTCCGGATGGCGGCGCTTGCCTTGGGATCGATAAGCTCGAACTCGTAGGGGTCCTTGAGGAACTGGAGAATGGCGGTTTCGGCTGCGGAATTATTCGGCTCGGCAGTGCCGATATTGCTTTCGTCAATGATCACCATAGTCCTGGGCTTGTTCATTGACTCGATAAGAATATGGAAAGCGGCAAGGTCCTGGTTTATCGAACTTCTTGAAAGCACCGCCTTGATCTTGACTTCGTAATACCCGCCGGCGGACTTTCCTTCCGAGATCTTTTCGTAGCTCTTTACCGAACCCATGGTCTTGGTGATTATCTGGTCCCGTTTTACCTGGAAATTCTCGATTTCCGTCTGTGAAAGAAGGATGGTGCCTATGCCTTTTTCAATGGCGTTTCGCTTGGCCGCCAGAAGGGCTTCTTCGGGATTCGCGCCTTCACCGCTTCCTTCCGCAATGATCGTTTCGTCGTCCGCAGCATAGAGTGCGGCTCCCAAGAGCAGCACGCATCCGGCAATCGCGAGTAAGGTCTTCCCCATGGCCGTTCCTCCTGGTTTGGTCCTGAAAGCTACTTCGAAATAGGAATATATATTATCACAATAGGAACAGTCGGACGTCAATAGTTACGGTTTCCGGCGCAGGCACGGCGCACGCGGTCTGCACCAAGAGCTGGCCGGCATCGGCATTCGCAAACAGTCATTGCATGCGCTCTGTCGGTGATGATACAATTTGGCATAGAGTGCAACGCGAAGGACTGCAAACGAATCAATGCAATAGAAATTCTAAGCGCTTAACAAAAGAAACCTCATGAACCCGTTTGTGCTTTTGTCGCTTATTGGATTTGTCGCAAGCCTTTTTCTTGGCATATTCGTTTTTCTCAGAAATCCCCGGCAATATACCAACAGGATGTTCCTGCTGCTCGGACTTTCTGTGTCATTCTGGGGGTTCACCGAATTCGGTTTGCGCGACGCTGATACCGGTCTGGACGCGAGGGTCTGGTTCGACCTGTTCTCCCTGTGGCATCTTTCCCTGCCAATCCTGCTCCATTTCTCCCTTGTATTTTCCGAAAAAGGACGGTATCTCCGTAATCCATTTGTTCCAATCGCCCTCTACACGCCGGCGCTCGCCTTCATCATTCTTGACATATGGCAACACCATGTGCTGGGGTTGCCGCTCAAAGTGTATTGGGGATGGACATACGCTCTCAAGAGTGACGCACTGTTCAAGGTTGATATGATCTGGGTTTTTGCCATGGGGATAACCTCGGTGATTGTCTCGATGCGCCATTTTCTTTTGGTGCGCGGGCATTCCAGAAAGAAACAGGCAAAGTATGTTGCCCTGGGAATCTGCGTACCTGTGGTTACCGGAATCGTTACCTACAGCGTCGAGTTTTACACCCAAAAGCAGATTCCCGATTTTACAATAACCACATTTGTCATCGCTTTCGCGCTCATCGGATACGGCATCTGGAAACACCGGCTGTTCAACCTTAGTCCGGCCATGGCCGCGGACAACATCATTTCGACAATGACCGACGGCCTCATCATCGTCAACGATGAGGACACGATCCGGATGGTGAACAATGCAATGTGCAAAATGCTCGCCATGGTAAAGGATGAGCTGATCGGCAGGCCGCTCGACGCCATTCTGGCGGACAGCCCCCCAACCCCGGCATTGTCCGACAGAACGTGGTTTTCCACCTTCCTGTCCGCAGGATGCATCAGCGATATCCCGGCATCGCTCAAGGCGTCCAACCAGCGCATGGTGCCGGTCTCCCTGTCCGCATCGACGCTCAAGGACGACAATGATGAAATTTCCGGCATGGTTTTTATCTGCCGGGATATCACGGAGCGAAAACGCGCCGAGGAAGCGCTCCAGGACGCTCGCAGCGAGCTGGAGAGCAAAGTTGCCCTGCGCACGGAAGAACTCAACATCGAGCTCGCCAATAGAATGCTTGCCGAAGAGGAGATCCGCAATAGCGAGAGACGATACCGCGGCATCGTTGAAGACCACACCGAAATAATCTGCCGCTTCCTGCCCGATACGACACTCACGTTTGTCAATACGGCTTTCTGCCGGTATTTCGGGGCAGGGCAGGAGTCGCTGGTGGGCCACCCTTTGCTGCGGATCATCGCAAGCTCGGACCGGGACGCGTTTCGCGCGCAGATGGACGAATGCGCCCGCTCAGACAAACCCGCGCCCATCGAATGCCGCGTGCGGGCAAAGGACGGCGCGGTGAGGTGGCAGCACCTTGTGGTTCGCCCGCTCTACGACGAGTTTGCAGGGTTCGCCGAGTTCCAGGCCGTGGGCGCCGACATCACCGACCGCAAGGCAGCCGAAGACGAGCTTGCCGCGGAGAAGGAACGTCTCGCAGTGACGCTCGCCAGCATAGGCGACGCGGTGATCACCACGGACACCGCCGGCAGAATCCGTCTTGTCAATAGCGCCGGCGGCCGCCTCACCGGCTGGCCGCAAAGCGAGGCCTTTGGCAGGAACATCGACGAATGCCTTTACCTGGTGAACGAACGATCCATGGCGCGCCGCCCCAACCCCTTGAGCGATATTGTTGCCACCCGGGGCGACGTCTCGATCGACGACGATACGCTCCTTGTTGCGCGGGACGGTTCGCGGCGCAGCATTTCGTGCATCGGCGCTCCTATCAAGGAGACGTCGGGCCGCATCGTCGGCATGGTCCTGGTCATTCGCGACATCACCGACCGAAAAACGCTCGAAGCGGAATTATTCAAGGCGCGCAAACTCGAATCCATGGGTGTGCTTGCCGCCGGCATCGCAAATGATTTCAGCGTAATTCTGTCGGAAATCGTCACCCACCTCTTTGCAGCCAAGATCTTCCTCAAGGCGGGTGACGACGCATACCGCAGCATCACAAGCGCCGAAGCGGCGGCGTTTCGCGCAAGCCGGATTACCAAGCAACTGCTCACCTTCTCCAAGGGTGGCGCGCTTGTAAAGGAACGCTCGTCGATAAAGGCGCTTATCGAAGACTCCGTGGGATTCTCGCTGTCGGGATCGAGCGCAGCCTACCGCCTCGATCTTCCCGAAAACCTGCTGCCCGTCGACATCGACCGGGGTCAAATCGACCAGGCCATGAGCAACCTCGTGGTAAACGCCGACCAGGCCATGCGGCCGGGCGGGACAATCACCATAAGCGCGCGCAATGTTACAATCGGCGCCAACAGTGAGCGCTCCGGCAGCCATGTGGTGCGCGACTCCAACCTCGAGCCCGGCAATTACGTCTGCATATCGATACAGGACGAAGGCGTCGGCATTCCCGCGGAAAACCTCGAAAAAATATTCGATCCGTATTTCACCACGAAGCCGAACTGCAACGGGCTCGGGCTCACCACGGCCTATTCAATAATCAGGAAACACGACGGATATATAACCGTCAGCTCCGAGCCGGGAAAGGGCTCCACGTTCAACGTGTATCTTCCCGCAGAAGCGCCGGACGGCGGCGGCATGAATCCTCACCCCGGAGACGAAGAGAAGATTGGTTTAAAGTTGAAAGTTGACAGTTGACAGAAGTTCGACGGTGACGTTTCCCGTGTTCGGCACAAATCGAATTCTCTGTGATCTCCGCGTCTCTGTGGTGAAGCATTTTCCCGTAGGTCTAGAATCCCTGCAACCCGCAGCACCGGGTGCACACCGGCATCAAGCCCTTCTCCATTTCCCTTCTGAAAAGCTTGAATTTCTCGCCGTTCCAGATGTCGTAGAACGTCTGGTCGTTGATGTTGCCCGCGGTGTAGTCCTGGTAATCGCGGCAGGGCGTAACGCGGCCGTCCGGCGAGACCTCAGCGATAAAATAAATGCTCTCGCAGCTCGGATAGCCGCAATGCCACGTGTGGTCCGAATAATAGCGGGCTATTTCCGCTTCGGTGGTGATATCGGGCAGGAACTGGGGAACCGACGACCGGCCTTTGGAAATCCTCGTCACTTCGGCGATCTGGGCTGCGGTGACCGCCGGGTCGACGTCGTTGAAGCAGGACTTGAGATAGCCGCGATGGTTCTTCGGCTTATAGCCGAACCGTTCCTCGAATACTTTTTCGTGAAGCGCGGCGCGCTCCTCGGTGATGAACCAGCCGAAGTAGTACGGGTGCAGTTGGGTTTTGTCGATAACGAGCCGGTGAATGTCGGCAAGGTGCGTGTAATTGCCGTTTGAGATTACCGAGATGGGAATGACAATCGGGAACTTGAGATGTTTCCTCTGCTTGATGTCGTGCACCTTGTCTATGACCGCCATGGTCTTTTCGAAGTTATCCGACATCTTCCCGTTGGCGGCCGACCGCATGACGTTCTGGGATTTCGCGTCCCATCCGTCAAGACTGAGAAACAGCACCGAAAGCGCGCCGGTGGCGACGAGATCCCCGATGATCGGATCGAGCGCCTGCGCGTTGGACACAATTGACCCGAGCAGCTTGTACTTCGCCAGTTCTTCAAACAGCGGCAGCAGCGGTTTCCATATGGTGGGTTCGCCGCCCCAGATGTAGTAGTACGGCTTGTCGCGCCTCGTCTCGAACACCACGCGCTTGACAACATCAAAATCGAGCTGCTGGAGCTTCTCGCCTCTCGCAAGCTTCGCCGACAAGTGCCCGTTTTCGCCCCATTGGCCGCACGAGCCGCACCGCAGGTTGCACACCTCGTTGACACGAAGCGAAATTTGCCCCACAGGAATGTCTTTGTGCCACGAGTGCGGGATCAGGTACTTGCGCACCTGATGCGGCAGCATGTGCCAGTAATTGAGGTTGGTTAATAGCGACGGGACGATGGAGTCGAGCACGAACTGGGTGGGGAGAAGCGCCTTACCTTTGAATTTTGCCATGATATCTATTCCTTTTCTATTTCCATTTTCTTACGATTTTGGTGGGGCAACCGCTACGCGGTTTCCCCTGGCCTTGTATGTAGAGGCGTAGCGCGCTACGCCTCTACATACAAGGCACACCCCTTCCTGCGAAGGTGCGCCGCTGACGCTCGTGCGTCGTCGCACCTTCGCAACGCAACCTCAATGGTATGCCGCTTCGCGGCCACATAAAAACCGTTCAACTGCCGCCTCCAGGTGCCCCCACACGGGTGTTGACGCTTGCAACTGCGCCCTCTTGGGGTGCACCTGCCGAGGGGGTAGCGCAAGCCACCGCAGGCCGAAGGCCGAGGAGGCTGGAGAGAGGGGGAAACTTCCCCTCTTGGAAAATAATTGTTAGAAAAATATTACTCGCCCGGCTCGACCTTCTCAAATTTCCTCAACCTCTGCCAGTTTCCCCTGCAGCTCCTCCCACTCAACGACAAGCTTCTCGTTCTTCTTCTTGAGAGTTTCAAAGGTCATCGCGGTATCATGCAGGAGTCCGTAATTGGACGCGTTGGCGGGATTGTTGAGGACTTCGTCGGCGGCCTTCATTTCCCCTTCAAGGCCGTCGATGTCCTTTTCCAGTTTTTCGATTTTTCGCTGGAGCTGGCGGCGCTCCTCGCGTTTGCGGATGCGATCCTGTTTGGCGGCTTCGCCCTCGTCCACCTGCTTCTTTGGGCCGCCGGCCGCGTCGTCGTTCTTCATGTAGCCGGCCTCCAGAAACGAGCGGTACTGCGAAATGGTCCCAGGAAAATCCCGCACGACTCCCGGCCGCATCTCGATGACGCGCGTTGCTATTTTGGAAATGAAATATTCGTTGTGGGAAACGAACACCACGGTGCCGGCGAAATCCTGCAGCGCCGCTGTGAGTATCTCCACCGACTGCATGTCGAGATGGTTGGTAGGCTCGTCGAGGATGAGCACGTTGCCCGGACGCGCCAGAATGGTTGCCAGCACAAGCCGCGACGTTTCTCCGCCGGACAGCACCTTCACCCGCTTGAGCACGTCGTCGCCCGAGAACAGGAACGCGCCGAGCACGTTCTGGATAAAGGTCCTCTCCCCCGAGCCGCTTGCCTGCTGAACCGTTTCGTACAGGGTTCGCTCCGTGTCGAGCTGCTCGAGCTGGTGCTGGCCGAAATACCTGATATCGGTGTTGTGGCCCACAATGCAGGCCCCGCTTGACGGGCGCAAAAGCCCGGAAAGAATTTTGAGCAGGGTGGTCTTGCCGGCGCCGTTGGGACCCACGATCGCAACTTTGTCTCCCCTGGTAATAGTGAGGCTGATCCCGGAAAACACGGGCACGCCGTTGTAGGCGGCGGACGCCTTTTCGAGCTTAAAAGGAACGCCTCCGCTGGCAAAGGGCGACGGGAACGTGAAGCGCAGCGTCTTCTGCACGCGGTGGACGTCGGGCAGCTGGTTCTTGAGTTCTTCGACGGACTTTACCCGCGACTGCACCTGCGAGGCCTTTGTCGCCTTTGCGCGAAACCGTTCGATGAACCGTTCCTTTTGCGCAATCTGGCGTTCGAGGTTCGCGCGCGTGCTCTCCTCCGACTTCTCGCGTTCCTCTTTGTATAGCATGTACGCGTCGTAGTTCCCCTTATACACCGTTATCGCGCCGGCCGAAAGTTCGGCCGTGATAGCGGTAGCCCGATTCAAAAAATCGCGGTCGTGGCTCACCACGATGAGCCCGCCTTTGTACCGCCTGAGGAACGACTCCAGCCATACCAGCGAATCCATGTCCAGATGATTGGTGGGCTCGTCGAGCATGAGCATGGAGGGCGACAGGAGCAGGAGCCGCGCGAGCATCACGCGCATCCGGTACCCGCCGGAGAGGTTCTGGACCGGCGCCTCCCATTTGTCTTCGGGAATCCCCAGGCCCGCCATGATGGCTTTTGCGCGCGACGCCAGCGAAAAGGCGTCCACATACTCGATCTGCGCCTGCAAGGCATCTATTTTGTCAAGAGCACGTTTCACGTGCCTGTGGTCGCCGCCGGCGGCCGATTGCGACGCCGCCTCGTACGTTTCCTGGAAGGACAGGAGGTGGGAGAACGGTTCGAGCACAATGTCCAGCGGCGCGGCGTCGCGAATGGTTTCGATCTCCTGCGGCAGATATCCCACCGTGGTCCCCGCGCTTACCGACACCACGCCATTGTCCGGCTCGTCTTTTCCCGAGATCAGACGCAGCAGAGAGGTCTTGCCCGTGCCGTTGCGGCCGATGAGCGCGACACGGTCGTCGTCGTAAAACGACACATTCACGTTGTCGAATACGATCTGGCTGGAGTATTGCTTTCGGATGCCGGTGAGAGAAATCATAGGGGAAGAAAATAGTTTCTGTAAGGGACACCATTGTCTCTTGGATTTATCGACGTCATTGAATTGAATAGTCCGGGCGTCCCTCGCCGCACATTCTCCGCGCGTTGCCGATAGATTGTGACTCCTGCCCGGAATGCGAGTCTTGGCAACGCGTGGCCAGGCGTCCTTGACCATTTCACCAGCAAGACCTATTTTTTTAGTAGTTGTAGTTCTCTGCGTCGGCGTTTATATGCCCATGGCACGAAGTAACCTTTGGGCGGGAGTGGAGCATGGCATTCGGTATCGCGACAAGGGTCAAAGAATCCGTGCTGCGGGTCGAGCCGACCGCCCGGATAATTCTCTATGGCTCACGCGCGCGAAACGATTTCCAGAAAGAGTCCGATTGGGATTTCCTCATACTGGTTGACGGCGATGTCGACTACAAACGTACGGCCAGGATTCGTCATGAGCTTCACGAGCTTGAATGGGAAACCGGCGAAGTCCTTTGCGCAATTGTGCGGAGCCGGGCCCTCTGGGGCGCTCCCGAATTCCAGGCATCATCATTATTCGCAAACATCCGCGCAGAAGGCATAACGGTATGACCGAAGGCACCTCTGCGGTCGTTTCACATCGAGTAGACAGAGCCCGCGAAGTTCTTGAGGATGCGAAATTGCTTGCCGCCGCCGGAAGATGGAGATCGTGCGTGAATCGCCTCTATTATGCATGCTTCTACTCGGTTTCGGCTCTCTTGGCATCGCGGGGTTTGTCGTCAAGCAAGCACACCGGTATTCTGTCGCTGTTCAATGTGCATTTTGTTAAGTCCGGTATTTGTTCACGGGAGGTCGCCGAAGTGTACAACGACCTTTTTGACAATAGGCAAGAAGGCGACTATGCCGATTTTGTTACCTTTTCTCAAGGACAAGTGGAGCCCCTCGTCACGAAGTCCGAACTGTTCGTTGCTGCCGTCATAGCGCTCATTCCACAGAAACCCTGACCGTTCCGTTGCGGCGCCGGCCACCCCCCCCCCGATTTTGCATCATCGCCAGTTGCAACTCACTTGCATTTGCATGTATATTGTCTGTTTGGGAAAAGGACACCGAATGAAGCGTTCACGCCGCCATTCCGACTCTCTTGGACGGGCCTCGGCCCTGCTGAGAGATCACGGGCTCAAAAAGACCCGACCCCGGATCGACGTCCTCAGCCTCCTGCTCTCGGCCAGGAAGCCGCTATCCCATCATGAAATCGCCGGCGCCATTCCCGGCGCCGACAAGGTAACGGTGTACCGCGTGCTGTCATCCTTTTTGGAGCACAGCATCGCGCACCGGATCGAAACCGGCGATCGCGTGTGGCAATTTGCCGTATGCCCGTGCGGCCATACCGAGCATTGCCACCCCCACTTTTCCTGCCGCAAATGCGGGAAGATGGAATGCTTGTCTGATGTAAAGCTGCCTCGCTGGAGCCGCTTGAAACCCGGCCGCGTGGTGGAAAACCAGGAAATTTACCTGCACGGGTTGTGCGCGAGCTGCAGGAAGGAGGGCGCATGAAGCAAGCGCTCGTTTTCTGCGCCGCAGCCCTTGCATGCCTGTGCCTGTGCGGTCGTCCGCACAAGCGCCCCGCGGAGGCCGGCATTGCCGTGTTCGTGAGCATTGTGCCGCAGAAATACTTTGTGGACAAGATAAGCGGCGGCCGGGTCAATTGCCTCGTTATGGTGCCGCCGGGCACCAATGTACATTCGTACGAGCCGCATCCGGCGCAGATGTCGCTGTTGTCAACCGCCCGCGCTTACTTTGCGGTCGGGCTGGAGTTCGAGGAACCCTGGCTTCCCAAGTTCGCGTCCATGGCCCCCGGCATGCTCGTGGTTCACACCGACAGGCTGGTTCGGAAACTCCCCGCCGTGGACAACGACGAGCATGCCCCTGCAAACGGCGGCCGCGGGCTCGATCCGCATATCTGGCTTTCGCCCGAACTCGTCAAGCTGCAGGCCTCGTCGATCGCGGCCGGGCTGGCCCGGATCGACACGGCTCATGCCTTGGCGTACAAAAAGAATTGCAGCCTTTTCTTCGCGGAAATCGATTCTCTTGAACGGCAACTGCGCGCCATTCTGCCATGCGATTCCGGCGGCCGCCGCAAGGCGTTCCTCGTTTTCCATCCCACGTGGGGATACTTTGCGAAAGACTATTGCCTCAAACAGGTTTCAATCGAGGTGGAAGGCAAGGAACCGAGCCCTCGCACCATGAGGGCAATTCTCGATACGGCGAGGTACTACAAGATTCATACGGTGTTTGTCCAGCCGGAATTCTCGCGAAGGAGCGCCGAGGTGATTGCGCGCGAGCTTGGCGCGGGCGTGGTCGAGGCCGACGGGCTCGCCTACGACTGGAAGAACACGCTGTTGTCTGTCGCAAGAAAGATAGGCGAACAGTGAGCGATCCTAAGCGCATTCCCGCCATCGAAATGGCCGGCGTCTCGTTTTCCTTCGGCGAGGAAACCGTACTGCAGGGTGTTTCGCTCACTGTCAACGCAGGCGATTTCGTCGGCATCATCGGTCCCAATGGCGGCGGCAAGACAACGCTCTTGCGGCTGGCGCTCGGTGTGCTCAAGCCGTCGCAGGGGACGGTGCGCCTCCTGGGTGATGCGCCCGAAAAATCCCGCATCCGTGCCGGCTACATTCCCCAGGAAACGTCGTCCAACAAGTGGTTCCCGATTTCGGTGATCGACGTGACGCTCATGGGGCTCCTGTCGCGGCGGAGTATGTTTCGGCCCTATACCGGGGACGACCGGGACAAAGCCGCCGCCATTCTCAAGGAATTGAATCTCTCGCATCTGGAAAACCGGAGCATCGGCGAGCTTTCGGGCGGACAGCGCCAGAAAGTGCTGCTGGCGCGGGCGCTCGTGTCGGAGCCGCAGATCCTGTTTCTGGATGAACCGACCGCGTCGATCGACACCATGGGCCAGGACGAAATCTACGAATATATGCGCAAAATCAACGCTTCCGGGACCACGGTGGTTCTGGTGACGCACAACGTGGGTGCGGTATCGTCGTATATCCGGTCTGTCGCATGCGTAAACAGGCGGCTCTTTTACCATCCCGACGGCATGCTCGACGACGAAACCATTGCGGCCACCTTCGGCTGTCCGGTGGATATTATCGCGCACGGGCTTCCGCACCGGGTGTATCATGCGCATGAAAGGTAGTTAGAAGTTCAAAGTTGAAAGTTGAAAGTAATCCTAAGGGGACATCTAGATATTCAAAAACGCGTTTTGTCATTGCGAGCAAAGCGAAGCAATCTCGCGTTTTTGCAAAGAATTGCGGGAGATTCGCAGGAGCGTCTACTCCTGTAGGGCTGTGGTGCCACGTCGCTACGCTCCTCGCAATGACATCGGGACAATTTTTAGAGGTGCCCTTAAATGCATTTACGGGTTTGTCGCCCAGACTTTCAACTTTGAACTTTTAAATTGAAACTCTGAGGTTTTAGTGTTCGACATCCTTCATTACGAATTCATGCGCAATGCCCTGCTGGCCGGCGTGCTGGTGAGCATCGCCTGCGGCGTGGTGGGCAGCCTGGTTGTGGTGAACCGTTTGTCGTCGCTGGCCGGCGGGGTCGCCCACGCCGCCTACGGCGGCCTCGGCCTTGCCGTGTTCTTCCGCTGGCCGCTGCTGGCAGGCGCCATGCTCTTTTCCCTGCTCGCTTCGACAATCATGGGCTCTCTCACCGCGAAGAAGAAGGAACGGGCCGACACCACGGTGGGGGTCGTGTGGGCGCTGGGCATGGCGTTCGGCATCCTGATGATCGATTTGACAAAAGGGTATTTCGTCGACCTCATGAGCTACCTGTTCGGCAGCATACTCGCCGTACCCGGCCAGAGCATTCTCTTTATGGCCGGGCTCGACGTGGTGATACTCGTGAGCATCGTGCTGCTGTACAAGGAGCTCGTTGCCCTGTCCTACGACGAGGAATTCGCGCTTATCAGCGGCGTACCCGTGCGCGCCCTGTATTACCTCGTGCTTATTCTCATCGCGCTCTGCGTGGTCGTGCTTATCCGCGTTGTGGGGCTCATCCTGGTAATTGCGCTCTTTACCATCCCCGCCTCCATTGCCGAGCTTTTTACCCGGAAGCTCAGCCGCATCATGGTTGCGTCGAGCATCCTCGGCATGGTGTTTACCGTGAGCGGATTATTTCTCTCGTATTACTTCAACCTCACCTCCGGGGCGACCATCATTCTTGTCGCGGGTGTCTGCTACTTTGCCGCGCTTGCGGCAAAGCGGCTGTTTGTCAAGAAATCGCCGGATGCCGCCGCACCGCAGGGGGCGCGCCCGTGACCCGAGCCGAAGCCACGAGCCCTGCGTCTCCCGTTGCGCTTGCGCGGCTGCTGGGCCGCCTGCTTGCCGGCCGCAGCCTCACCGTGTCGGTTGCGGAATCGTGCACCGGCGGCATGGTGGGCGCCGAAATAACGGGTATTGCAGGGTCTTCGGCGTATTTCAAGGGAGGCGTGATTGCCTATTCCAACGAGGTAAAACGCCGGCTGCTTTGCGTACCCGCCCGCGTTCTCCAAAGCAAAGGAGCCGTAAGCGCCGAGACGGTCGCGGCAATGGCTGCGGGAGCAAAGCGGCTGTTCAATTCCGATTGCGCAATGAGCGTGTCGGGCATTGCCGGACCCGGCGGGGGCACAAAGAAAAAACCGGTGGGACTGGTTTACGTGGGAATTGCGGCGGGCAACAACGTGCGGAGTTTTGAATATCGCTTTCGGGGAAGCAGGCGGGAGATAAGGATGCAGGCGGTACGGGAGGCTTTGAAGAGGATGATTGAAGAAGTTGAAGAGTTGAGAGGTTGAAAAGTTGAAGTGTTAGAGCGTTGGTGCGTTAGTGCGTTGGAGTGTTAAAGCGTTGGGGGTTCTTACTTCCCACTTCCGGGCCGGGGGGCTCGACTGAGGAAGTTACAAAGAAAATCCCCTCCAACTCCCTGAGGGAGCGCTACCGGCACGATTGTACTTCCCTCATTTCGATGAATGAGGAATGCTCCTACCGCCCCTTAGGGGGCCGGGGGGCGGCTTGTCAAAGCAGAATGCGAACCTCTTACCCCTTCTCGCTCCTCGCTGCTCGCTTCCCTTTCAAATCCACCCCAGTATCTTATATGCAACCAACCCGTAATACTCATGCAGGGCATTCGTGGATTCGAACAGCGCATCGGCGCTGGGAAGAAACGCCAGCAGGTTCCATTGAAACCGCGCCTCGGCCTCGAAATCGGCGGGTGAGGGATGCACCACGTACCCGAATTTTCGGAATACCTTGACGGCACGGTACATGTGCGCTGCGCTGGTGACGAGAATAATCTCCCTGGGGGCGCCCCGGGCCGCAAGCATGGCTCCCACGCGCGGCGCGTGATCGTGAGTGTTCTCCGCCTTGGTCTCGACGACGATCGCCGACGAATCTATGCCGAGATCGCTCTCCAGGACGCTTGCCATGCAGCGCGCCTCTGATCCGGGGAAATCGTGGACAAACGATAATTTGCCGCCGGTGCAAATAATCAGCGGCGCCAGCCCCTGTTTGAACAGCCGGGCGGCATGGATAATGCGGTCGCCCGCGCAGCTTACTTCCACCGTTGCGCGCGGGGGAACCGCGGGCTTGGTGCAGCCGCCGAGCAGCACGATTGCCGGCACCTTGGGCAGGTCCGGAGAAGGATCGAATTTGCTTTCCAGCGTCCGCAACAGGGAATAGGAGACCAGCGGCGTCGAAAAGAACCACAACACTGCCACAGAGAGAAACGCCAGGACAGCGGCAACTCTTTTCCTTCTCCGCACTGCGGCGATTCCGGCGATGCCCGCGCACGCCCCGGCCACGCCGACCGGATAAATAAAAACAGGAACAACCTTGGCAATAAAATTGAGCATATCACGCAAACATGTTTTTAAGCATTTCGTCGAACGTGGGCCCGGTCATTTCCGGGATGAGATCCTGTATATCGTCGTACATTGCCCGCACATTGCCGAGCTCAACGTTCGATTTGAGGTCGTGGACAAACCGCTCAATGCGGTCCGGGTCGAAATTCTCGTTTCTCTGAAGCCGGATTTTGTCAAACGGCGTCAGGACAAGATTCTCCGAGGCGGTGAGCAGCTCCTCGTGAATCTTTTCGCCCGGCCGCATCCCGGTGAAAACGATTTCGATGTCGGCGCCCACTTTGAGACCCGACAGTTCGATAAGGTTCTTGGCAAGATCGACGATCCTCACCGGCTCGCCCATTTCGAGCATAAAGATCGCATTTGACTCGTTGAGCGTTGACGCCTGCAACACGAGCTGCACCGCCTCCGGAATGGACATAAAAAACCGGCGAGTTTCCGGGCTCGTAACGGTGACGGGCCCGCCGTCGCGAATCTGCTTCTGAAACAGCGGTATAACGCTGCCGCTCGACCCGAGCACGTTGCCGAACCGCACGATGTTGAACAGGGTACCCGACTTGTGGCGCTCCAGCACCACGCGCTCGGCAAGACGCTTCGAAATTCCCATCATTCCTCTCGGATTCACCGCCTTGTCGGTGGATATCATCACGAATTGCTTGACGCCGTGCTTCTCGGCCAGGGCCGCGAGCATGGCCGTGCCCAGCACGTTGTTCTTGAGCGCGGCGAGCGGGTTCCATTCCATGAGGTGAACGTGCTTGTAGGCCGCGGTGTGGTAGATGTAATCGACGGGATACTGCCGCATGAGCAGGTCCATGAACCCGACGTCGAGCATGTTCCCCACCACGGTGTGGATCACGATGTCCTTGTGGTGCCACTTGAGATCCTGGTCCACGTTATAGGCATTCTGTTCGCATGAATCTAGCAGTATGATGCGGGCCGGCCGGTATGCCGCCACCTGGTACGAAAGCTCGGAGCCGATGGACCCGCCCGCTCCGGTGATGAGGATGGTCTTCGCCGCGAGCTGTTTGCGAACGTGCGTGTCGTCGAGCGTGATGTTGGGCCGCGACAGGAGGTCGTTGATTGACACGTCGCGAATCTGGTTGAGCTGGTACTTGCCGCTCATGATGTCGAGCATCGACGGGACGATCTTGAATTTCACTTCCCAGTCGGGAATTTTCGACGATTCGATGATCTCGCTCACCAGTTTGTTGGTGGCTTCGGGTATGGCGATGAACACCTCATGAATGCGGTTCTTTTTGATCTGCTGCTTGATATTGGAGATATCACCGAGCACCCGCAGTCCCTGCAGGCGCTTTCCGCGCATGGATTCGTCTTTGTCGATAAATCCCACCGGGATGTACTGCTTGTTCTTGACCGATTTGAGGGTCTTTGCCACCTCGTTGCCCACCGCGCCCGCGCCGACAATCAAGACATTACGGGCAGTATCGCTCTGGGGAGCAAAGGATTCGCGAAAAATCCTTATTGCAAACCTGGTACCGCCGGAGAGCACCACGAGGAACACAAAATTCATCACAAAAATGGAACGCGGGAACCAGGTGAACTTGCCGCTGAGCGTTATTATCATCACGAATACAATGGAAGAAAGAAGGGATGCCTGGAGGATGTCCTTGAGGTCGTCCACGCTCACGTACCGCCAGATCCCCTGGTAAAGCCTGAAACCGCCCGCGCAAACCAGAAAAATCACCACGTTGATTGGAAGCGCCCGGAAGAAGAAATCCGGATAGGGGCTCCATCCAAGGGTAAAATCGAAGCGCAGCAGGAACGAGAAGAACAGCGCGGCCGCGGCAAAGAGAGCGTGCATGAGGATGATGACGACGATGCGGTATCTTACAATAAGATTGGGGAATGGTACTGCCATAATAAATGCTCCGTTCAAATGATTTCTTGCTGGTGGGGAAACCGCAAGCGCCGCTATACGCCCTCATGCTGGGCGCTCCGAGCCAGAAAAGATTTGGGCGTTGCCCCGCTGCGCGGGGCCGGTCTCCCTACAGGCTCGGCCAATGGC
>Ga0182027_10007223_pt1 | contig 16434 bp, 11 predicted proteins | sample 712E1DmetaG_FD_121300 | JGI IMG/M metagenome (GOLD analysis project Ga0182027, IMG submission 121300) | Permafrost microbial communities from Stordalen Mire, Sweden - 712E1D metaG (Illumina Assembly) | ecosystem: Environmental > Terrestrial > Soil > Wetlands > Permafrost | place: Sweden... | reverse complement strand
CAAGAAGATGCTTCAAGCCATTTATTTTCAGCAGGAGACCATGTTTCAATGTCGTAACATTTAGCGGCTGAAAAACTAAGATCTCCGGTACAAAGAAGAAGAATTCTATAGGGTATATTTAAAGCCTGAAGTATTTCCTCGGCATCTTTTACCATTGATTCCAATTCATCATAAGAGTTTTCCGGTTTTACAAATTTTACCATTTCAACTTTATTGAATTGATGAACCCGTAAAAATCCTTTTGAATCCTTTCCATATGAACCGGCTTCTCTTCTGAAACAGGGAGAATAACCTACATATTTTATCGGCAAATCTTTTTCCTGCAATATTTCGTCACGATGGATATTTGTAATTGGCACTTCCGCGGTCGGAACAGGATAAAGACCATCCTTCTCAATGAAATACATATCTTCTTCCATTTTTGGAATTTGTCCCGTGCCTTTCATTGATTCCCGGTTTACAAGTACCGGCGGAAATATTTCAGAATACCCATGACTGTTAATATGAATATCAAGCATATAATTAATTAATGCGCGTTCAAGTGTTGCGCCTTTACCCATATAAAGGGGAAATCCGGGACCGGCAATTTTTGTTCCTCTTTCAAAATCCAATAAACGTAGTTTTTTACCTAGCTCAACATGATCCAGTATTTTAAAATCATTCTTAAAACTGAAGCCTTCTGGAAGCCATTGTCTTATTTCTTCATTTTCCTCGGCGCTTTTGCCTATAGGAACCGACTTATGCGCAATATTTGGTGTCTGTCTTAAAACATTATCCAGTTTCTCTTCAACATTTCTTAGATCACCGTCAAGTAAAGCAATCTCATCGCCAACTCTTTTCATTTCCGCGAAAACTGAACTAGTATCCTGTCCCGCTTTTTTCATCTGTGGTATTTGAGAAGAAGCCTGATTTCTCTTTGATTTCAGATCTTCGACTTTGGAAATGATTGAGCGGCGGTCTTCATCAAGCGCGATAACTTCATCAACAATATCTTTCGCATTCTTGTTCAATAAACCTTTTCTGATTAACTCAGGATTTTCTCTTATAAGTTTTACATCCAGCATAATTACACACAAATATTAATGATCATTCTTATTTAACAACAATATTGTAAATTTTATTCGGAACATAAATTTCTTTAACAAGCTGTTTGCCGTCAGTATTAAGTTTTACTTTCTCATCGGCAAACACAGCATTCTTTACTTCAGCTTCCGGAAGATTCGCCTGTAATTCAATTTTTGCTCTTACTTTTCCATTGACCTGAACAACTATCAAAACGGTATCTATAGTTAAAGCGTTTTTGTCAACTTCATAAATAACCGGAGATTCAAATAAAGCTTTTTCTTTCCCAATTAACTTCCAGCATTCTTCTCCAAGATGAGGAGCTAGCGGAGCAATCATTACCGCGAATCTTTCCAATGCATAGATCTGCAAATCCATTCTGCAGTCACCTAAATTTTTCATTTCATTCAGTAATTCCATCAAAGCTGCTACTGCCGTATTAAATCTGAAATTCTCAATTTCAATATTGGTCTTTTGCATAGTCTGGTTGACTTTTCTATAAATAGACTTTTCTGTTTCCGACATGTCCAATAAATCATAATTATTTTTCGCGGAATTATCCATTCCGATATTTGAATATGATTCAAACATAGAATAAACTCTCTGAACAAAGCGGTCAACTCCTACAATTCCTTTATCGCTCCAATCGCCTCCTAATTCATAAGGACCCATAAACATCAAATACATTCTGAAAACATCAGCGCCATAATCAACAATAAATTTATCCGGATTGACAACATTGTCCTTTGACTTGGACATTTTCGCGCCTTGGTTTGTAATTGTTCCCTGGTGTCTAAGTTGCTGGAAAGGTTCATTGCTATTTACCATTCCGATATCACGTAAAAATTTATGAATGAAGCGGGCGTACAATAAATGCATTGTAGCATGTTCGGCACCGCCGACATACATATCGACAGGAGTCCATTCATTCGCCAGTTTTGAATCAAACATTCCGGTGCTGAATTTAGGATTCAGATAACGAAGATAATACCAGGATGAATCAACAAATGTATCCATTGTATCAACATCACGATGAGCTTGACCGCCGCACGTTGGACAAGTTGCATTTACAAATTCTTTATTGCTTGCAAGAGGCGATCCGCCGTCGGGTTTGAAATTTACATTATAAGGAAGTGTAACAGGCAGCTGATCTTCAGGTACAAGAACTTCGCCGCACTTATCACAATAAATTACAGGTATTGGCGTTCCCCAATAACGCTGACGGGAAATAAGCCAATCCCGCAGTCGGTAATTAACTTTTAGTCTGCCGAGTTTTTGAGCTTCAAGATCGGCAGATATTTTCTTTATACCTTCATCTGATTGAGTTCCGTTATATTTTCCGGAATTAATCATAGTGCCGACTTCAGTGAAAGCTTCGGTAAGTTCATCAGCTTCATTTGTTCCGGATAGTAAAATCACTTTACGAATCGGCAGATCGAATTTCTTTGCGAACGCAAAGTCACGTTCATCATGTCCGGGCACAGCCATTACATAACCGGTGCCGTAAGTCGCAAGCGCGTAATCAGCGATCCAGACCGGCACCCGTTCATCATTAACCGGATTAATTGCATAAGCTCCAGTAGGTACGCCGGTTTTTTCTTTTACGGTAGACGTTCTTTCAATTTCAGTTAAAGATTTTATTGATTCAATATATTCATCAACACCTTTCTTAAATTCAGGTTTGGTAATTCTCTGAACCAGATCTTTTTCAGGCGCGAGTACAAGATAAGTAACGCCGAATAACGTATCAGGTCTTGTAGTAAAGACGGTTATTTTTTCATCGCTGCCTTCAATGCCGAATTCGACTTCGGTACCGTAACTTCTGCCAATCCAGTTGGTCTGCATAATTTTTGTTTTATCAGGCCAATTTATTTTCTCCAATCCGTCAAGGAGTTCATCGGCATATTGCGTGATTTTGAAAAACCATTGAGTCAGGTTTTTCTGAATTACGATAGTTCCGCAACGTTCGCAGGTACCGTCATTTTCAACCTGTTCATTTGCCAATACAGTCTGGCATGAAGGACACCAGTTAACCGGCGCGTTTTTTCTGTAAGCAAGTCCTTTTTTATAAAGCTGTTCGAACAGCCATTGATTCCATTTATAATATTCGGGAACACAGGTCATCAATTCTGCATCCCAGTCGTACATACAGCCGATTCGTTTAAGTTGTTCGCGTATATCGGCAATATTCTTTAAAGTACTATCCTGAGGATGAACGCCGGTTTTTATCGCGTAATTTTCCGCGGGTAGACCGAACGCGTCATATCCCATCGGTTCAAAAACATTAAATCCTTTCAGGCGTTTAAATCGTGCCCATGAATCTGTTGGTCCGTAATTATACCAATGTCCGCAATGGAGTTTAGCACCCGAAGGATAAATAAACATAACAAGGCAGTATAACTTTCTCTCGAGATCGGTAAGGTCGGTTTTATAAACCTTTTTCTCTTCCCAGAATTCCTGCCATTTAGCTTCTACTTCTTTAAAGGGATATTTCATGATTGCATTATTAATTATTAAAACGGATTCAAACTTATCAAAAATGGGAGGGTTTATCAAGAAAAGGCATTGTTAGCAGTAATTTAATATAGAAATTGATCAGTATTTTGGATTCCATTGCCTATTGAAATCACAATTTAACTTTTTGGCAAAGATTCCACCCAGAATTTGAACCGCTCGAAATGTTTTAGTAGTTTATCTACATCTTTTTTGTGATAAATATCTCCTTGATAGGAGACTTTGTTTTTATGATCAATTAAGATTTTGAACTGATCAAGAGCTTTAGTTTTGTTTTTGGAAGGAAGAGTTACCTGACGTAATAGTTCAATGATATCATAATGACTTTCACCGCTGCACTTTTTCCCTGCAAGTTTAATAGTTACAGAATCAGCAAGGGCTATCGCCGCATGAATTATAAGCACACCCGCAGCATTATAATATTCGAAAGAATATGCCGATTCGCAGCCGTTCGCGAAATCGTTTGATATCTTTTCAAAATCTAAATATTTATTACCATCAACCTTTTTGAAAGCAGTTTTCATTTAAGCAGCCCCCTAATTGATTTCCCCGTCAGTAAAACACCTTCTTTTAAGATACTATTTACCGGTGAAAGGTTTAGTTTTGCCCTCTTTCTAAATTCGGTTTCCAATATATATAACGGCGCAAGAGTTATTTTGTAATCATCATATAATTTATCACGAAGATCCGAGACTGCACTTTCAATTTTTGACTTGTTCTTAACATAAACAATACATAAATCAAAATCGCTTGTTGAGTCTTCTTCACTTCTGGCAACACTTCCAAAAAGAATAAGGCTTGAAGTCAGAGCTGATAATTTCTTTTTAATTAAGGAATGTATTTCATTTTTGAATTCGTTTTCAAATTCGAAAATATATTTGATAAGTTTTATTACAATTCTATTTTTACGGTCAAGAGTAAATAAGTGATCTCTTCCGCCTATCGTTCTATTAACCAATCCAAAAGATTCCAGATGAGCAAGCGTATTTTGAACAGTTCTAATACTGAGTTTTGAAATGCGCGCTGTTTCCCGACCGGATAAACCTATAACTCTTGAATTAAGAGTCCGAAGAACCAATATATTGCTCTGAGCGCTAAATATATGCTGTAATAAATTATTTATTATCATATTATCCTCCGGCTACTAAAGTAGCCATATGACTACTTTAGTAGTCGTAATATATAAGATTGTCGATAAATAGCAAAACAAATAATTGTGATAATATCTCATTGTGTTTAGACTGGAGCATGATCTTAATCTTCTGTTGTAATTCTTCTAAGAGAATTGTTTATTTGTCTTACTACTATTTCTTAAACTCAACAAATGGTGCTCGCCATGTAACTGTTTCATTTAACATTTTTCGTTTGTAATTGATTACTTCCATTTTTCCCGGAATTACTTTTATTAAAATCAGGTACTTCCAATCAGGAAAAGCTGAATCCCAATATTCTCTCTTTCTTTTTTGTTTCTCCGCCATATCATCAACCAGTACTGCTTTTCCTGTAATGGTTACATAACCTTCAACCGTGCTGTGATTTGCATAATAGAGACTTACTTTCGGATTCTTTTTAATCTCCTCATACTTTCTTGTATGACTGATTGTAGCCATCCAGACGCTCATATCTTCTTCCGGTGGGAAAGGATTCATAGTTCTGACATTAGCTGTTCCTGCAGAATCGATAGTTATAAGTGCGCAATACTTTACATGACTTATAATTTCTCTTGCTGCGCTTATTATTGAATCACGCTCGACAGCAACGGTTGTTTTTTCCTGTGCCTTAATCTCTACATTTACTGCACTCAAACATAAAAATGATAACAAACAAAATTCTCTTAATAATCTGTAATTACTTTTCATTACGACCTCTATTCTATCAGTGCATTTATATTATTCCCATATTATCATGTAAGTTTATTTAAGCCAGGATAATTCGGTTTTTTGTTCTTCTTCAGTAGTGAAATCAATAAAAATATCTTCTAATGATTGATAAGTCTCTTTCGTTACCTCATTTTTTATTTTGTTGCGTATATCTTTTGTTTCGGACTGAAATACTATTTTACCTTTATTTATTATCGCAACTTTGTCAGTCAAATCTTCTATGTATGAAAGGATATGAGATGTTATAAGAATAGTTTTTCCCTTTGCTTTGAGTTGTTGTAATAATCTTTTTACTTTTATAATGGTCAGAACGTCTAATCCTTCGAATGGTTCATCGAGTATAATAAATTCCGGATCATGCAATATTATAGAAGCTAATGCAATCTTCTTTTTCATTCCTTTTGAATAGCTTTCAATCAACATCCGGCGATGGCTTTCTATTTCAAAGAAATTAAATAATTCATCTATACGAGCGGAGATTATATTGCTTTCCAAACCATAAATTTCACCTACAAAATGTAAATGTTCTTCCCCTTTCAAATAAAGGAAGAGATCATCAGTGTTTTCAAAGAGGATTCCCAACTTCTTTTTTATTCCTATTGGATCATTTTTTAATTCTTTCCCAAAGATTTTTAGTATCCCTGAATCATATTCGAGAAGATCTGCTATGCAGTTAATTGTTGTACTTTTCCCGGCTCCGTTTGGACCTATAAGACCGCTGATAATACCATCACATATTTGAAAATCAAAATTATCGAGTGCAGTAATATTGCCATATTTTTTAGTTAAGGATACTATTTCTAGAATATTCATCTAAACACCGTAATTATTTTTTCTTTTCTTTTAGATAAAAGTCTGCTAAGGCTCGCAATTATTTTTTCCTTGTAGTAATAAAAAGGCGCAATCATAAAACATACTAGTATGAATAGTAATATTTTATTATTTGAATGGATATAATATACAAGAGCTGCTTGGGAAATAAACCAAAGGATAACTGTGATAACAATTAATATAAAAAGATTGATAAAAGAAGTTAAAAAACCGTTCATAGCCCAATAATTCACTTCCTTTGGGAAATAAATCGATAAGGGCAATGCCGCTAAGAGTAACAAAATATAATCCAAGAGAATCAATAATTCGCAAAAAATAATGTCGATAAATCCGGTACGCAGAATTATAAATAATATTAGGTTAGCAAATAAAATAATTACAATATAAAAATTAGAAATAAACGTTTTACTTTTTAGAATATCGGTATAGCTAATCGGTCTAAAAAAATAGTTAATTATAGATTTACCATCAAAAGCGAAAATATTACCTGCAAAACTTATAACTATTAAAGAAGTATAGAGAATTGAGAATGAAAATTGGTTAATGATATTTCTTATGCTTGAGTTTTCGTGAACACTGCTCTTATATGAAATTAGTAATATTGGTAGAAATATTACTATTAATAAATGGAAAAGCATTGTCCTTAAGCAACGTAGAGTATATACCAAATCTTTTTTTGTAATCGGATTTATTTTAACGCTTAGAGATAATCTCGTTAAGAAAGATTTCTTCATATTATTTTTATTTGGACTAACACTGCAATTTTTTCTTCTTAATAAGTTCGCGAAATAAATATTTAGTGCAAGCAATGAAATATTTATGAATAGGAAGTATGATAAAGTTAAAAGAAATATATAGCTTAAAAAGCCTGAATTAATATTCATAATAAAGTTTAAATAGATCCCTGACGGAAATAAATTCAATATTTTTTCGGTCAAAATAATATTATTTGTATTTTGGAGAAACGCGTTTAATTTATTAGTTATAGTTAAAAATATTATACCTGATGAAATAGATATCAGGAATAATAACTTTCTTGCATATTTTGAAAAACTGATTAAAGCCAAGATATTTTTAAATAAATAAATTATGCTGTTGACCGAAAAAAGAAATAGAACCAAGACTGTAATAAAAGTTAAAATATTATTCCATCCGAATACACAATTCGGAATTAATAAAGCCGCTGCATAAAAAGGTATAAAGAGTAGGTTAATTAAATCCCCCATACCTGAAATTATTTCATAAATAATTATTTTATTAAATTTTATCGGGAAATGTAAAAGTGTTTTGAAAAGATTCAGAGAATAATTTGAACCGCTTAACACGAAAGTTGTTAATATATTCGATATAAAAATTATAAAAAAGATAAGACTGAATAAAGGAAGGGAAAGCACCGATTCTTTATTAAAAATGTCTTTGACATATTGGATTGTAAAAGAACCGGATTGAATAGCGTTTAGAAATAAATAGATTAATAATACAATACCAAGTATTTTAGACCAATTCTCAGTCTTTTTAATTCTATTCCAAAATATTTTGTTCTTTAGTCGAACTAAAGAGTAGATTGATCTAATGAATTCTGTCATTCAAATAGTTGTCCCTATCAAAAATCTAATTCAAATAAAGGCACTTAATTTGAGCTTAAATTTATATTTTAGTTCATCTCAAAGCAACTGATCTTTACCCAAAATTGCCAATCATAATAATGGATTTTTATATGCTGATTGCGTTTTGTAGATGTGCAATATCATATTGTGACCGAACCAAATGTTTTTCAACTCAGTTTAGCGTCAACAGATTAGTTTACATATGAAACAGAGACGGCAGATAGCCGTCCCTGAAAATTAGGATTAACTTAGAAGTGGTTTATTAAATCTTGGAATAATCAGAAGAATAAGAAGAATTAAAACTACAACTGCTGTTACTATAAATGCCCAAACATTAGTAACTCGGGATTCAACCGTCATTACAAAGTTATCAAAACAAAATCTTTCCTGATTCAAATTCCATTCAGCTTCATTTCCTTTAACAGAAGTTGCATTAGTAGATATTATAATACCAGGCATCATTACTTTATTCGAATAATCAGCATAATCGGTAAATACAGCATCAACAAATTTTTGTTTTAGGCTTTCGGCTATAGAACTAATCAGCATATACAAAGGCTTAACCTTTTCTATCTGTAATATCTTACCCAAGCCAGAGATATTCATTTCATTGTCCTTTGCTTTGTCCATATCAATTTTTAAGAATTTTTCAATTTCCTCTTTTTTTGAGAATACAAATTCATAATTGATATTATCGAAGGATTTAACCATCATGCTGTCCTTTAGAATTTTCCAAAATTCAGCGAATAAATTCTTACCCATAAATTCGTCAATTTTGTTTTTCATTGCTTTTGTTGTGTCACCGTTTTTGTATTTTTTATATTCATCAGCCGACAGATACTCATTCAGAGTTATGTTGTTAAAGGGAAAATATTTTTTATATGTTTCTTTATATTCCAAATAGGTGTAAAACCATCTGAATTTTTTATTAAAATTAACTTCAACACCAAATTTATCTTTATCGCTAAACTCATTGTTCAAATCGCTCACTTGGGCAAATTTTTTATACGCCGTATAAATATATTTAGTAGAGTCCTTAGTATCTTTTTCAAATGTAATTGTCCAGCCTTTCTTTTCTTTAGAAGGAACCGGAAACTTTATATATTTGAAATTAATGTCTTTATTGTCAGAGATAAGTTTTACGGTTCTTTCACATGATCCGTCTTTGTTAATAACCGTTTTTGTATTGTACTCTTTCTTACAACCGGAAAGAATAGCAAGCATAAGAATTATTATTAAAGCAATTGAATTATTTTTCATGACTGCCTCTTGTAGTGTTTAACAACTTAATCTGTTTTTCTAAATTTAGTTTGTTAATGATCAGATTATCCTGATCTGTTATTTGCTTCTCAAATAGCTCCGGGAATAGCTGCTTCTTCAGATCCATAACTTCCCTTTGCTCATTATAATTTAGTTTACTGTAATCCATAAGCAGCTTTTTGAGATTTGATTTATTAATTACAATTGTATTTCCTCTTAACTCCAAATAATTAGTAGATCCATTTAGATATTTATATATATCATATACCCAGGAAACACCATTGGTTATTTGTGCCGGGATTACAACCGAACCGGGGTCATTTGCACTTATCTGAGTAAGATGCATTTCTAAAGAATAAAGTCTATTTACCGTATAATATTCCTGATAACCATAAAAACCTATTATTATTAAAAGTATTGCTATAAATGCATACCTAACAATGTCTTTCTGAATCCAATAAAAAAGATTTACAATGAATGATTTTGAATATAGGGATTTTTTTTGAGGGATAATATTAGAGAGAATACTGTCCGCAATTAAGTCATCATTAAATGGCATTGGCTTTGATTTACTAAGCGCTAAAAGATATTCTTCGGCATTTATTGCTTTTTTCAGATATTCTCTGCATCCGGGACAGGTAAGAATATGATTTTGAATAATCTCATATTCTTCGTGGGATAATTCGGAAGAGTTTTTCCCCAATATCAATTTATGAATGCTTTTACAGTTCATTTTACCGCACCCTTTTAATCAGTTTTTCTTTCACTGCTCTTCTGGCAAATACCAGGTTAGTTTTAACGGAAGACTCACTCATACCTGTAATCTCAATCACTTCGTTTATTGAAAAGCCCTGTAGATCGCGAAGAGAGAAAACAATTCTCTGCTTTGCAGGTAACCCGTTTGAAATATATTCAATTTGTTCAGCCAGCTCTTTATTTTCCATCTTTATTGCAATATCGTTTTCATAATTGAGAATCAACTCAGAATCGTTATCATCATAATTGACAAAGAATTTATTTCGTTTGCGTTTTTCTCTCAGTTTATCATAGCAAATATTTATTGCGATTTTATAAAGCCATGTAGTAAACTTATTCTTAAAATTAAATTGGTGGATATTTTTCCAAACTTTAACAAAACATTCCTGAGTAACTTCTCTTGCTGATTCCTCATTGCATAAAACCTTAAAAGCAATTGTGAAAACAAACCGCTGATTATTTATAATCAAATTTCTAAAAGATATCATATTCCCATTTTGAGATTGCTTAATAAGGTTTTCCATTATTTCCGATTCATTAATTGGAATCACTAAAGACCTATTTCAATTATTTATAATGACGACTATCATACTTTTTCTACTCATTTTCTAACAATGATACGAGTGAATTTAAGAAAAGTTAAAAAAGAAGTTTGCAATAATATTTCAGTTTATTTTGAATAAATGGATAATCTGTCTGAAGGATTTTAATATTGATATGGTAAAAAGCAAAACTGCAGGAATTCAATTAAGATATTACGTTTCTAATCTTTTTTCGTATAGAATATTGTTTTCGAAATCCAGGGACGTATTTTGAAATCCGTTTTTTTCCAACACAATACAGGAAACTTTATTACTTTCTGTTGTTCTGGCTAATATTCTTTTTACCCGGCCATCTTTACTTGCAATATCAACTAATGCCCGCACAATTTCCGTCGCATAACCTTTATTTTGATAAGATGAAATTACCGAGTATCCAATTTCAATTTCGCCGGTTTCAGACGGAGGTCCGAAATAACCTCCAGCCCCAACCAAAATAGCAGATTGTTTTTCTTCCGAAAGTTTAATCGCATACCAGCCAAGCCAACCGACTAAATCATCTCCACCTTTAATTAATAATTCGCGAAAATATTCCTGTGCATTTTTATCATATTCACCTGGAGGCCATTCCATACTTACTTCAGCATTAATTAACGATGCAAAAAGATTTATGTCATTTAGCTCTGCATTAATATGCTCAAGTGTTGCAGCTATTAGTACCAGTCTTTCTGTATGATATGACTTTATTTTATTATTCATCATTAATTTGAGTTAAGTAATTTTGAGCATTAGATATCGTTAAAATAAAAAATCTTGTTTAGGCTTGTTCCGCTTTTGGGGCTAAAGCTACACGTTTTCTTGTTCTCACAAATAAACTGAATTTCTCCCCTTTTTTTCAAAGGGGAGTCCCACCGAAGGTGGGGAGGGGTTCTTCCCGATTTCATTAACTTCTCTTATCCTGGAAGCATTGCTGTGATCCTTCCCTACGGTTAATGGAACAAATAACACTTGGGTCACTTTATTAATGAATAAAGACAATTCTTTTATTGGACACTGCAACGCCATGAAATTATGAAACGCCAATTATGTTGAAATCAATGGATTGTTTGAGAACCCCTCCCCCGCTTTCGCGGGTACTCCCCTTTGAAAAAAAGGGGAGAATATTTTTCTAATTGACGAACAATGATTTTAAAGTCACTACATTAAGGCATAAAGGCATGTGCATTTATTGGACACTTAACCTTATAGCATTGGTCCTAAAGTACGGGGTTATTATAAAAAAATATTTTATGAACCAGTACAATCAATTTTAGAAAATCTAAAAACTAAAAATATATTTTGATAACTTTAGTTTGGTTCCTACCTATTTTGAATTTTGCACCACTTTTATCATTCTCGATTGACTTACCGCTTTCTTCCAGAAAATTGGATTCAACAATTTTCTTTGGATGAATTTGCATAGTAATCTCTACCTCACTGCCGACTCCTTTTGATTCATACATCGTAATTACCAATGCATTATCTTCGCCGTCAGCTTTTTTCACAGAAGTTAGAATTACATTTTTCGGTGCGACTTGAATAAATGAATTTTCAACCGGTAATTTCCCCTTATGTGTATCTGAAATAAAAGTTAAAAAGGGATAATTAAATTCATAACCTTTATAAACGGTTTCGCTTTGTTCTACTCTTCCTTTATGTGGATAGAGAGAATACTCGATTGAATGATCTCCTCTATCTGCAGTAGGGTCCGGCCATTTTGAAGAACGCAATAAAGAAAGACGCATAACATTTCCTCTTGTATCGTATCCATACTTGGTTTTATTTAATAAGCTAACTCCAAAATCATTATTTGAAAGATCGGCCCACTTCTGAGCATTAACTTCCCATTTGCCTTTATCCCATTGAGCTTTTAAGGTAGTAGATCTTTTTATTGAGCCGAAAGGAATTTCATATGTCGCGACTGTATCGGCAGAAGTAAAAGGAAAAGCGACTTTCAGCATGGTTCTGTCTTCCCACCATTCAACATCGGTTTTGAAATCAATTCTATCAACTACCTTATAAAGAATAATATTTTGATAGAAAAAACTATTTGGAAAATCTTCAGTTGGGAATTCCTTTACAACTCCCGGTTTAAGGTAATCTCTGGTTAATCTCAATACAGTTCTTACAGGTCCGTTTTCAATTAATTCTGCTTTTCTAAACTTTGACGGAAATTCTATACCGCTATATCTGATGTTCCATGCCTCATATTCACGGGGATCTTCTCCAAGTAGCTGAAGACGGTTTCCATATCCGCTTAAAAGTTCTTTATTGAGATTTTTGTCATAAATACTTTTTACCCAGCCGCTGTCAAGATCAACAGTAACTTTATAAAGATCATTTTCAATATTTGTTTCTTTCGAGAGAATTGGTGATGCAATAGGATTGTCAATACTTTTCGATGTCTTTTTTAAAACAAATGTCTTGTAACCAAGAGGAGGAATATTTTCCGCAATAAAAATAATAACCCTGTCCAATTTATCTTTTTGAATTAATTGAGAGGGTATTTCTTTTCCGTTAATATCATAAACAGAATAATTATTAAAGTCACCTTCAGGAATCTGAACTGTTGCAAGGTCGGTTCTTTCCCATGAAAGGGGATTAAAAACCACGACCGGCTTTCCCTCTGTTATTTTGGATGTATTTATTTCTGAGGATATATTATTTAAAGAGTTCTTCAACACAAAATTTCCGAGACGATTTGCAATGCGATAATCTGCATCTGCATCCAAATAAATTTCACGAATACCCGATCCCGGAAGTATATCATGAAATTGATTAAACAATACTTTTTTCCATGCTTCGCGTAAATCATCTTTATAATTGTCAGGAGTTTTGAAAGATGAAATAGTGTTAAATTTTTCAGCATTAGTCAAAAGAACTTCACTTGTACGGTTCCATTTTTTATTATTTGCCTGAGTGGTTGCTGTTCCCCGGTGATACTCAAGATAAAGTTCATTATTCCAAACCGGAAGATCATTAATATCCTGATTTCGAAGCCAGATTATATAATTTTCCGCTGTACCAAATTCAATCTTAGGATAGACCATAAGATCTTTTAATTTATCAATTCTCGACATCATTTCGAGAGACGGTCCGCCGCCGTGATCTCCGACTCCGAATAAGACAAGCATTTTTTGAAAGCCGGTATTAGCTTCAAACTGTCTAAGCCAATCTACGAGTTCAAACGGATTGTCTATTGTATTAACATAATCGAATGGGAAATAAGTCAGAATTTTAGATCCATCGGGAGATTGCCACCAAAAGACCCGGTATGGAAAAACATTTGTATCATTCCAACCGATCTTTTGAGTTATAAATGCGTCAAGTCCTCCCAACAGCATAAATTGAGGAAGATTCCAATTATAGCCGAATGAATCAGGATTCCATCCGATCTTTGCTCTTTTACCCAGATTATTTTTGAAAAAATTCTGTGCGTATAAAAGCTGACGTTCCCATGAATCACCGCTTGGTAAATTACAATCCGGTTCAACCCACATACCGCCCGATACTTCCCATCGTCCGCTGTTCACATAACTTTGCATTTGTTTAAATAGATCCGGATAATCTTTCTTCATCCATTCATAGTAAGCAGCTCCGCTTTGCGTATAAGTAAAATCAGGGCGGGTTTTGAACATATTCATTACCGCAGAAAAAGTCCGCATTACAACTTCTTCAGTTTCTTTTTTGCGCCAAAGCCATGCGGCATCGATATGCGCGTTCGAAGCAAATTGCAGTGTAAATTGCTTGGCATAATCGCTCACAGGCTTCATTTCTTTTTTAACATCATTTACAGATTGAATAAATTTAAGCGTATCTCCGTTTGCAAGTGAATTTACATCAATTTTCGTAGATAAATCCTGAAGAAGTTTTTGAAGTTGTTTTTTTTCGGTTATGTTCCCGGTCGATTTATCAATTCCCGGATCAACTTTTACTCTTGAATTTGTTTGATAAGTATCAAAGCTTAACAGTTTCTCACCGACGCTAAAACTTAAAGATAAATTCCTGATGATATTTTGAATATTCGATGGTTGATTAAAATCAATTTTTGCCCGGATAATACGTAATGGTCCCCCGGTATTAATTGCTTTTATAACGATGACAAATTTCTCTCCCGCTATAGCATTATTTGTCAGAAGGAATTCTCCATCCCAGGGAAATTTTCCTTTTGATTCACCGTTAATCCACATATAACCATAGTCATCAATTGAAGTTAGAAATTTTATTGTTCCTTTTACCGAAACACCGGCAATATATTTCGGCACTTCAATTACTTTGCGAAACCAGCATGAATCGATCATCAGATGCTCGTCCAATTGTGAATTTTGCCATTTTGAATCGTCATAATTCAGCGATGAAAGTTCTTCTGCTTTAAATGAAAGATTGGTCGTATACTTCCAATTATTATAAGAGGCTTCACTCAACAAGTTTAACTGATCTGTAAGTTTTTTAACGTTTGATTGAGCAGTTAAAATTAGCGGGAAGCAAATGAGAAATAAATATTTTTTCATTTTACACCTATATTAATAGATAATTCTATCCAAAACTCCATGTGTAATTAATTATGATATTATACTAAAAACCCTATTTTTCTTTCTATTAAATTAATATAAAAGAGTAATATGCTCTAATCTTTATTTTTAATTGAATAGAATGGTAAGTCTGTCAAATTAAATCTTTTAAAAAGATTATAAGTTGACTGACCTGATAATATATGTTATTATTCGTTAAATACTCCTTGGTTAGTTGTTTCATATTTCACCGCTATAACTTCTGTAAAACGCCATAGTATCTCCCGCTGCTTGGCCAGATACGTAGACGATTCATAGGAGTTAACGAGGACAAATACTAAAGGATGAAGCAACGAATAACTAACAAATAGATATGTTTGCGATAAAAAGGAGAGAAATGATAAAAATGTCAGAACTACCGGCATAGAGGTGTTTCATTATCCCCACTTCTTTTCATAATTTGTAACCAAATATTTCAAATCACAGAGGAATAAATGAAAAAGTTTTTTGCAGTAATACTATTAGTGATAAATTTTCTTCAAATAAATGCTCAGCAAAAACACGCAATGACAGTTGAAGATATGTGGAACATGAAAAGAATCAACAATTACGATATATCTCCCGACGGTAAAACAATTGCCTTTGCCGTTACATCCTACAGTATGGATGCAAATAAAGGCAATCCTGATATTTATTTAATTGATACCGACGGCAAAAACCTTCGTCCGTTCAAAAACACAAGTGAAAATGAAAGCGAACCGAAATTCTCACCTGACGGGAAAAAGATCGCTTATGAATTTAAGGATCAGATTTGGATTGCGGATTTGGACGGATCCGATTTAACTCAATTAACAAAATTGTATACTCCTGTAAGCGGACTAGTCTGGTCAAAAGACGGAAAATATATTCTGTTTATTTCAAAAGTTTATCCCGATTGCATGACACAGGATTGCAATGAGAAAAAAGATAAAGAAGCCGAATCAAATAAAGTTAAAGCTAGAATTATTACCCAGCTTATGTACCGGCACTGGAATGAATGGCGGGATGATAAAATAAGTCATTTGTTTTTAATGGATGTTGCTACAGGAGAAACAATCGATTTAACACTTGGGAGTAAATCAGATGTGCCGCCTCTTGCTCTCGGAAGCGAAAATGATTATACAATTTCACCTGACGGAAGTGAAATTGCTTTTACTATGAACCCCGATAAAGTTATTGCTACCAGTACTAACAATGAAGTATATATAATAAAATTTTCAGACATTAAAAAAGAAGTTGTAATACCATTCAAGAAAATCTCGGTAAGTGAAGGAAATGATAATCAGCCTGTATATTCTCCGGATTCTAAATTTATTGCATTCCGTTCGATGGCACGCGCGGGTTTTGAAGCCGACAAACAAACTTTGATGATTTATAACCGTGAAACCGGTGAATT
>Ga0182027_10007222_pt1 | contig 16436 bp, 10 predicted proteins | sample 712E1DmetaG_FD_121300 | JGI IMG/M metagenome (GOLD analysis project Ga0182027, IMG submission 121300) | Permafrost microbial communities from Stordalen Mire, Sweden - 712E1D metaG (Illumina Assembly) | ecosystem: Environmental > Terrestrial > Soil > Wetlands > Permafrost | place: Sweden... | reverse complement strand
TTTGACGCCGAATTCAAGGCCGATCCGCGGGCGCAGTTTTCATACCCGTCCCCGGGTATTTACAAACCCCTTCTTGAAGTCAGGGACGAAAACAAGAGGACCGCGACGATTTCCAAGGAAGTGCTGGTGCGTTCGCTCTGTCCCCGGGGAATGGTCTCGATAGCCTTGCCGGGCAACCGGACATTGTGCATGGACAAATACGAATGGCCGAACCTTGCGGGTGAAAAGCCGACCGTCAATGTGTCTTGGGTCGAGGCCAAAATGCTCTGTATTGAAGCGGGAAAAAGGCTCTGCACGCCGGCCGAGTGGACCGATGCCTGCAAGGGGCCGAAACAAACCTCCTATCCGTATGGCAACGCCTATGAAAAGCAGCGGTGCCCGGACAAAGGCGAAGGCTTTTACAAATCGGGAGCGTTCCCCCGTTGTGTCAATGACTTCGGCGTCAATGACATGGTCGGCAATGTATGGGAATGGGTGGACGGGAATAAAGGGGACTATCCGCTCCTTATGGGCGGCTCTTTCAAATACGGTGAAAGCGCCGACTGCAACCTGGTTTCGCAGGGGAGCGTGGGCACAAAATCAACCGAGGCGGGATTCAGGTGCTGCAAATAAATACTTTGCATGGTGCGATACTCGTGTGGGCGCTGGTTGTTGCCGGCCAGTCGGCCGGAGCCGACGCGCCGGTCGACTGGCTTTTCGAGGACGCCCTGAAGGAAGAAAATGCCCCGCTCATCGAAACCGACATCGTCGCTCCCAAGGACGTCGTACGGGCGCTTGACTATTACAAAGCGGGAAATTACCGGTTTGCGCTCCACGTTCTGGAAAAAATCAGGGACTTGAATTTACCCGACGGCAGACTTGATTTCAATTATTTCGCGTCCGCCGAATGCTATCGGCAGCTCAATCTGACCGACCTCGCGGTCGAGAATTACCGTTGCGTGATCAACCGGTTTACGGGAAGCGATAAGGCGGCCCCGAGCTATTTCAGATTGCTGCAATATGCCTATGACCGGCGCGACAGCGCCGCTGCCGACAGCATTGCGACCGTTTTCAAGAGCACATACCGGAACCACCCGCTGTTTGCTTCGGCAATCTATGTGAGGGGAAAACTTTGCTTTCGTGAAGGGCGATGGGCCGATGCCATCGCGTTGTGCGCGCAGGTACCGGCGCAATCGGCGCTCTATGTTCAGTCACAGTTCCTGACAGCGCTCTGCTATCTGCAGTCAAAAGACGCCGATAAGGCCCTGCTTATTTTTGATTACGTACGGAAGAATTCTTTTTCAGAATCGCTTATCGCTGAGGCCAATATCGTCATTGGCGATATTTACTATAACAAGGACAAGTATTCGACCGCGCTGTCGTATTACGGCAATGTGCCGCATTCCGCGAATCGGTACGCGTACGCACTCCTAAAAACCGCGAGCTTGTTTCTTGAACTGAAGCAGTATGAAAAGGCCCGGGACGTGGCGAAGAACTTTATCGCGAAAAACAAGTCGAGCGGATACTATTTCGAGATGCTTTCGATCCTCGAACAGGCCTATGGCCGGTTAAAAGACGGGCCAAACCAGCAGCGCACCCAGGCGGTCATTTTCCAACAGTTGAAAAATGCCCGCCATTCATTTGAGGTGTATGATGAATTGAGCCGCACGGCCGATATGATAAGCCAGTGGGAAATCATCGAATTCACCGCGATACGCACAAAAGACGATGCGCTCCTCAAAGCGGCGAGGGACAATCTCGACCGATGCAAGGCCCTCAAAAAAAAGTTCGGCGATGTGCTTGAAAATATCGGCATTTCCGTCGGTGAACAAGGACGGGAACAGATCGCGGGCATGGAAGTCCGCCGGTACCTGGACCTGCTTAAAAACCGCATGGTCCCCATGGAGGACTCCATTAGAAGAATACAGACCGCAATGGATTCGTTGAAAACGTCGGGCAAACGGGAAAAGCCGGATTCTCTGAAAAAAATGAGGGAAACGATGTTCGCGGCGGTTATGGACACCCTGAAGTTCCGGCACGCTTCCCTCGAAAAGGAATACGCCTTGGTCCAGAAAGAATGTCTGGGCGGGTTGCAGGGACTGCAAAAGCTGGACGAAGAAATGCAGGCGAAATTCGTCGACTGGGCGTTCATACGGTATCAGAACAAAAAAACCGAATTGACCAATATGAACAAGGCAATCATGAAAAGCGGCCTTGACAAGGCCGCTAAGAACCCGCTCAAGCAAAAAGGGAGCGAGGTCGTCAAGCTGTTCGCGGAAATAGATATTGACAAAGCAAACAAGGACCTGGTTGAAGAACGCACGACCCTCATCAACCACATAAAGGCCATACAATATATCTTTCCCCAAAGTAAATTTACCGCCGCGATCCTGTTCCGTCTGGCCGAATTGTATTATGACCGCGCAAGCGATGCGTTCGACGTCAAATTACGTGACTATGAGAAAAAAATGGCCGAGGGCCGGAAAGGCATTATCTTTCCCGAATTCGACATGAAGGACGTCATCGAAACCTATGATCTGATCATTACGGATTACCCGAAAGACGAAGTGGCGCCTTCCGCTTTTTTTTACAAGGCTCTTGCCCTGCAAAAACTGGGGAAGTACGACGAGGCGAACAACGCGCTTGTCGAATTGACGAAAAATTATCCTGAAAGCGAGTTCTATGTCGAAGCCAACATGAATATCGCCCGATTTTATTTCGAGCACCCAAAAATGAAAGGCGGGACCGGGTACAAACTGGCGGAAGAAACCTACCACAAAGTTCTTTACTATCGCGACCATCCTCAATTCGTTTCGGCATTATACGGCCTTGGCTGGTGCTATTACATGCAGGACAAGTACGATGAGGCGATCGCCGTTTTTAAGTACCTCGTGGAAGAGGTGGCCCTAGATTTCGACGTGACCAAGATCGACGAGAAAAGACAGGTCTCGAACCCGCTTTTGCGCGACGAGGCCATCGACTATATCGCCATCAGTTTTGACGAAGAAAACCGGATGGACGACGCGATAAAATTCCTGACGCTTATCGGCAATATCGATTATGCGGCGATGGTGCTTCGCCGTATCGCGGAGCTGCGCGAAGAAGACATGGACTATAAGGCCGCCATCCACGCGTACGAACGGCTGCTTGCGGAATACCCGCAAAGTATTTCGGCGCCCGATGCGTCGCTGGGGATCATTAAAATGTATGAAATGCTCAATCAACGCGGGGAGGCGCAGAAACAACGGGAAGATTTTTTCAAGCGATACGCCAAGGGCGGAGAGTGGCAGGAACTGGTTTGGAAGCGTGATTCCCTGCTTATCCCGCGCGTCGATTCGATCGCTATTTCGATGGGACAGTTCATAGCCGATGAAAGCTATCGAGTTGCCGAAACTAAAAATGACACCGCGGCGTTCGCCAAGGCCGCTCAGTACTATAAGACCATCGTCACCGCATATCCAAACAAGCCGCGGTCTCACGACGCCCAGTGGAACCTCGCGGTCATTCTGGACAGCAAGCTTGGCCGTTCCGCCGATGCCTACACGGAATACCTCAAATACAGCACAAACGTTTCGGCGGATTCCGTCAGGCGCGAACAGGCCGCCCTTAATGCGATCGCGATCGCGCAAAAAATGATGCCTCCCGATTCTTCGGTCAAAGAGGGCGTTCTGGAACCCGCGTCGTTTAAGGTCGTGGACGCGGTGAACAATTACAAGGCCCTTTTTCCAAACGGGAAAAACCTTTCAGGCGCGTTGCTTACCATAGGGTCAATTTATTTCAACCGGAAAATGTTCTCGAAAGCGGCGGAATATTATGACCAGATCATCGATAAAGGGCAGGAAAACGACGAATACTTTGAAGCCCTGTTCTTGCTGGGAAAGTCCCATTTTGGCCGGGAAAACTGGGAGGCCGCCTCGAAGTGCTTTGACAAGGTATGGAAAAACGCCTCTGGCGCCGTGCGAAGGTCCGAAGCATACAAACTTCTTCTGCAATCGGAATTTTCGAGGGCAAAACAGGCCTTTGCTTCCGGAGCGTATAGGAACGCTTCCCAGATATTCCTGTCCATCGAAACACGCTATCCCGGCAGCGAGTATGGCGACGTCGTGCTGTTCAAGGCCGCGGAGTCCTTTGAAAAAACAGAAAAGTTGCTTGACGCGTGTGACAGCTACTATCGTATTGTCAAGAGCTATCCGAGGTCCAAGCTGGCGCCCAACGCGCTGTTTAACGCGGCGCTGGATTATGAAAAGGCCAATAAATACGACAAGGCCGCGGAGGCGTACGAACTGCTGACGTCGAACTATCCCGAGTCCGACAAGACAAAAGACGCAATGTTCAATCTGGGCCTGTGCTATGAAAAAACGGGGAACCTTGACAAAGTGGCTGAAGCCAATGAGCGGTATACGCGGATGTTCCCCGGCGAGAAGGACGTCGAGGCGATGCTTCTGCGCACCGCCCAGTATTACGCAAAGGCGAACCTTTACGGCAAGGCGGTGACCGTCTACAGGAATTTTATCCGCCAATACCCCCAAAGTCCTAAAACGGTCGAGGCGTTGTTCATGATCGGGAAATCATTTCTTGACAGGCAGGACAGGGATAACGCCGTCATAAACTTCAACCAGGCCGAACAGCAGCATATCAGGCTTGTCGCGGCCGGCTCCCCGGGAAACAGCTATTTCGCGGCCGAGGCGGCGTTCGCGCTCGCGAAAATGAAACGGGAGGATTTCGCCGCGATCAAGTTCGTTCTTCCCGACGCCAGGTTCAAGGCCAGCCAGAAGGAAAAGAGCGCCCTGCTCCTGGAGGCAACCAAGGCCTTCGAACATGTCATCCAGTACCAGAGCGAAAAAATGTTTGAATCGGCGTATTGGATCGGACAGATGTACGAGGATTTCGCCGAAACATGGAAAAACCAGGAACGTCCGAAACTGGACCCGATAAAACTGGCGGTATTGGAAAAGGACATCGCCCTGACGGCCTCGAACCTGCTGCAGAAATCCTTTGTTCCTTACAAAAAGGCAATAGAACTTTCGGCAGGGTTCGATTCGCTCAATCCCGAACAGAAAATGTGGGTATACAAGACAAAGGTCGGTCTTGCGCGCAATTTCACGGTCGCGGGCGGCTATATGGTTGACGCGGGCCTGGCAATGCAGAACGCGCCCGTTCCGCAGGAAATTAAAAACAAACCGCTGTATTTTTATCAATACCAGAAGCAGCTCCTTGAAACGATAGAGCCGATGAAAATTCAGGCCAGACAATATTTTTTATGGGCCTACCGGCAGCTTGATTCTTTGAAACTGGCCGGTGAAAACAGCAAGAAATGCATTGATGAATGTACCCGGATAAACTTTTTACTGGGCAACGAATACGATAAACTATCCGAAAAAATGCTGCGTGAGCCGGAAATCCCCAAAGACATGAAGGCCGCGGACAAGGAGGAGCTGCTGTTCCAACTTGAAGACATCGTCTACGAACTGCAGGACAAGGCGATTGCCAGTTACGAGGAAGCGCTGCGGATGTGCAAAAAGGAAAACATCGCGAACGATGAATATACTAGTAAAATCATGCAGGCGCTGGCGCGCCTGAGCCCCGACACCTGGGGAAAGAATTTCTATAAACGCGTCATGCTGGCCACAGGCAGGGATTGGAAGGCGCGGTCCGACAGCGTCGCTCGCTGGAATTTGAAGGAAACGGCCGATGAAGGATGGAAAAATGTCGGGGAAGTTCCTCCCACGAAACCCGCCATGTTCCCTTTCGGCAATCCTCTGTACGTCTGGCAGGACAGCGGCAACGCGGGCACTGTGTACTTGAGGGAGCACTTGTTTTTTAACGGCGTGCCGCGTGATGCGGCCATCCACTTTGCGCTCGAAGGCAAGTACTGGTTGTATGTTAACGGGACGCTCACCGCTTCCGACACTACCGGCAAGCACCAGCCGGACAAGCGCGATAGCATAGCCGGCATTTCGAAACTTTTTACAGGCGGCGACAATGAAGTGGCTCTCCACGTTATCTCAACGGACTCATTGTCCAGAGGGGTCGCCATGGTCTTTTCCCTGCTCATAGACACAACCCAGCATTTTGTTCAATCAGGAAAATATGCCCGGAAGGACACCGGCACGGCCCATGCCGCGCAAAAAGAAGGGGCGGGTCAGGCGCCCTCGGAAAAAGCCGGAGAAAAGGGGACATCGCCGCTTTTTGCAAAGCATGATAATGCGGCGCCGGTTGAGCAGAGCTATGATCATGAATTTAGAAACAGGGGGGAACTGCTCAAAGCCATAACGGACTACCAGGAAAAGGCAAGGAATTTTGGGCTGGAAATAAAAAAGGAAAGGTTAAGTATCCAGAAACTGCAATTCAAGAGTGACGATATCGACCAGGAAATCCGGAAAGTCAAGGATGAAATCGCGGCGCTGAAGAAAACCATGGAAGAGCTGAAACGGACGAAATAAAACACGTGTTCAGACAATCAGCTCCAGCATCTCCCGCACTGCCTTGTCTAACCCAACTAATGCGCCTCTCGACACGATACTGTGCCCGATGTTAAGTTCTTCCATGCCATCTATTTTGGCAACGGCCGAAACATTCTGGTAATTAAGACCATGGCCGGCGTTCACGCTGATCTCCATTTTGCGGGCCGCATACACGCAGTCGCGGAGTTTTTCCAGTTCGTCGAAACGCGCTTTTCCAAGGGCGTTCGCGTAAAAACCCGTATGGAACTCTATGGCATCCGCACCGGTCCGTTTGGCCGCTTTTATCTCGCGCATGTCGGGTTCGACGAACAGGCTCACCAGGATGTTGCCGTCGTGGAACGTTTCCACGACTTTCGTGAGTTCCCGTTCCTTGTTTGCGACGCCCAGCCCGCCTTCCGTTGTGCGCTCTTCACGATTTTCTGGGACCAGGGTGACCATTGCCGGAAGCACGTCGAGCGCGATCCGGATGATGTCTGGGGTGGCCGCCATTTCAAGGTTGAGACGCGTTGCGACGGTTTGTTTGAGCAGATAAATATCGCGGTCCTGAATATGGCGTTTGTCTTCACGCAAGTGGGCGGTAATGCCATGCGCTCCGGCCAATTCGGCAATGGTCGCGGCATGGACCGGGTCGGGGTCTTTTCCACCCCGCGCCTGACGCAGCGTCGCGATATGGTCGATGTTTACACCCAGGGTCGCCATGATAAGTCCTTTCTTACCGCTCACTGAGCCTGCCGAAGCGGCAGCGCAGGCAGGAAGTGAGCGAATGCAAACAACATTTCCCTTCGACACTTCGACGTTGCTCAGTGCGCGCTTCGTTCAGGGAACTTAGTGGATACAAAATACTATTATAATTCTTTGTGAATGACTATTTCCGAAACGGGGACGAGCCTGACGCCGTTTCGCTTGAGCATGGGAACCGACGCTTTCAGCGCCTCGATAAGCGCGGCGTTTATCGGGGCCGCCACTATGATTGAGCCGGTTGCCTGCGCCGCTGCCGCATAATTCCGGAGCTGCTTCTCAATGTCCGCCTGTTTTGATTTGTCATTTACTACCGCGTCGATTTCTTTCGCGGGCACACCGATATTTTCGCACAGAGGCGGCGCGACCGAATTTTTAGTAACCCTGGTTTCAATAAAATATCCGTGCGCTTTCTTGATTTCATTGCAGACAATACCCATTATGCGGGAATCCTCGAGCGCGCGGGACCCCCAGAGATTGTTGAAGCCGGAAAAATTCGGGACTTTCGCCATGGCCTCCGCGATGATTGCCTGGATCGCCTCCTTTGTATAGTGGACCATGACGACCGGGCCGGTAAAGTCCGACGGTATTTTTCCCGCCGGTTCAAGCGGCAGGCGGATAATGACTTCCTTGTGGTACTGCTCCGCGAGCTGCGCGACAAGCGCCGACTGCTTCTTGACAGACACTAACGAAACCGAGACCTGTTCGGGGAGCGACAAAAAGGCAACGATCGTCTGATACGATGTGTCGGCGGCGATTTCGCCGATGAGCGCCATTTTTGCCGTGAAGCTGAAATATTTTTCGCTTTGGAAAACGGTGAGATCTATGCGGGGCCCTTTTTTGCGGTCGGATTCAAACGTACAGGCAAGCATCTGCTTTTTGTCATCGCATAAACAGTCGGAAAGGCGGTACGTTGTGCCCGTTGCCGCCTTGGAGATGTTCCAGACGATCCATTCGAGCGGACGTCCCCTCGAAACGCGGGCCGTTATCGCGATAAGGGAGTCCGAAGTTTTTGCCTGCAAAATATCGGACGGGCGAACCTCAAGGTCGCACAGCGCGGCATACAGCGCGGTAATAATAGGCGGGCCTTTTTGATTTGTATTATTTTTAGAAGGGTTTTTTGCGCCCGGCGGCAGGACGGAAGAAATGATCTTCGCGATCGGGAAATTAACACCGCGACCACGGCGCCATGCTAGCAGCGTCATAAAGCACGCACATGCAACGACGAATACGATGACCGTGATTGTAATGCCGGTCCGTTGCCGGTTGGAAGGCTGCCGGGAAGTAATGGATGATCTCCTTGTTCAAAAAAACAGATTTATGACATTGAACCGCTCACTGAGCGAAGCCGAAGTGAAAGACTTCTATCAATGGCTCCCTTCGGCTTCGCTCAGGGAACCTGAACGAATAAAATATAATAAAATCCGTAGGCCGGCAGAGCCGGAAAGGTTCTAAGGATACAAATTGACAACCGATAAAATCAGGGTCCCCGTGCTTTTAGGGCCCACGGCGGCCGGAAAAACCGACCTGGCCCTTACGCTCGCGTCCGACCTTGACATGGAGATAGTCTCCTGCGATTCACGCCAGATTTACCGGCGCATGGACGTCGGGACCGCGAAACCGAGCGCCGACCAGCGAAGACTAGTCAGGCACTGGATGATCGATATTGTGGACCCTGACGCGGAATTTTCCTGTTTCCAATTCAGCCGGGACGCGGCCATGATTATAAGGCGGCGGGCTGAAGCGGGAAAGCGCATGCTTATTTGCGGGGGGAGCGGGCTGTATTTTAAAAGTTTATGCAACGGCCTTGGGCCCGAGGTCGGGGCGTATCCGGAGATACGGGAGAAATACCGGGAACAGGCCCGAAGGCTTGGAAACCAGAGCGTGTTCGATGAATTGGCGCGTATAGACCCTCCTGCGGCCGCCGGGAGCCATCCTTCAAATATTAAAAGGAACATACGCGCCCTGGAAGTGTATCGCGCAACGGGACTGACGCTTTCGGAGCTGAAAAAACAGGCCCGCCCGCCCGTTGACATTGAATTTTTTATCATGGTTTGCGTCATGCCCCGGCAGGCGCTGTATCAAAGGATCAACCGGCGTGTTGACATTATGGTAAAGAACGGGCTGAGGGAGGAATTTTCCCGCCTGCGCGAAAAAGGCTATGACGGCTCGTCGCCGGGAATGCAATGCGTGGGATACAGGGAGCTGTTTGCCGTGGAGAACAACGAGATTGATTTTGCGGGGGCGATTGAAAAAATCAAGCAGAACACCAGGAATTACGCCAAGCGCCAGATCACCTGGTTCAGGCACCAGGTAAAGGGCGGTGATGTGGACATGCAGCGGCGGCCGCTTGAAGACGTAAAAAAAAGAATTAAAGGATTTTACAAAATATTGTAGTATTTTATTTTTAATTGTTGTATAATTTAATCCATACAATTCCTCAAACCAAACGGAATCTCCAAATTTAAGAATGACTCTCGTAAAGCCCGACCGGAATTTTTCTGAAAAAAATGTCCCTCGGGGCTTTTTACGTAGGTAGTCCAAAGTTAAGTTCTTATTGCCGATTTCAAAAAAAGTGTTTTCAAACCCGTTTTTTCTTTTTTAAAATCAGTCTATAGTTGATGAAAGGAGCTATAATTCATGAACAATGATGATTCCCAGCGGATGAACATGCAAAGCCCGGGGATGAGAAAACCAATGGCGGGGAAATATCCCTCAAAAAACCCCAATTACAGTCCGAGCGCCAGCTTCAATTACAGCCCGCAATCGGGTTATAACGGCGGCGGTCAGATGCACCCCCGAAGGCGTGTTGATCGTTTCAGGCGGGAAGCGCTCAATACTTCCGAGCGGACGATCAAGCAGAACGACATTATTATCCGGCTGCTGAAAGAAATCCGTGACAGGCTTCCCGGACCGCCCATAATTGAAAGAAAAGAGAACTTTGGAGCGGAAGAAGGGAGCGAAACCTGGGACAGGGAAGATAACGCACAGTCGCAGATTCAGACGCTGAGCGAGGCGCCGGAAAAGGCAGACGAAACTGGGATGGAAGATGTCAAAGACAACGGCCCCGATGATTTTAACGGGGAGTCCGATGGCAAAAACAATGACCCTGTTGATTCCAAGGGAGAGTCTGATGTAAAAAACAAGGGGCCTGTTGATTTCACCGGGGACGTGGCTTAGGTTCTGCAGGCGAATTATATACGCCTGCCTGCGCTATTGCTTCGGTGGGCAAGGATAATCTAAATAGGCGCTCTAAAAATACCCCAAGCTTTTGAAACACCATGCCGATATAATAAATAAGGATGTTACGGCGAAGTGTCCGTTATTATATAGGGAAAGGAAGGTCGCTATGGACGGTGTAACAAATAATGTGGCCCAGTCCGTTGAAGCGGTCAATCAAATTCTGCAGACCGCGACGCAGGCAACGATCGCATTGGACAAAAAGATGCTCCTGGCCACTACTGAAATGGCGGTCGGACAAGAGCTTGGCAAAGGGCAGAATGTCGATGCAACAGGATAGATTTCCAACGCCGTTGTGGGTTAACGCTCTTCTTTTTCTCTTTCTCCTTGCGCCTTCCGTTTGTGCAAAAACCCGATGGAGCAGCCTTCATCTCGTGCCGGACGCCGATTTCCTGTACGGCGGCCAATACGTCATTGACGGCGAAGGCTACTATTTCAACGATTCCCTGAAGAAAAAAGCGGTCATCAATCCAACCGCCCTGGTCGACATAGGCGTCATCGAGTGGGTCAATCTTGAACTGGGATACGCCGGAGGCCCGACACTGGGCTTCAAGGCCCGCCTGCTGGGGGAAACCGGCCCGTACGTGCCGTCGATTGCCATAGGCGCCCATAACATAATTGCCAGCAAGGAAGCCAACTATTTCAGCAGTAAAGACACGGACATGGCCAATGAGTTCTACCTGGCGTTCTCAAAAAGCGTCGAACCGCTCAAAATGAGGCTGCATTTAGGGCTCCAGACGATTCCGGGATCATCGACGGAGCAGGTGAACCCGTATTGCGCCGTTGAGGAATATTTCGGAACCGGATTCTATGCCACCCTTGAGGTTGAGCGCAGAAAACGGGCGTTCTGGCCGTCGCTGTTCGGTTCCTGGAGAATTTTGAAGAAAAAATTGGAGATATCGGCCGGCGTGGTCGCGATCAACCGCATGCTGTTCGACAAGAACAACAAGTTCGATTTTTCGTTGACGTCCTCGGATTCTTCGGGGTTCGTCCGTCCCGGCATCTGGTTCGGTCTCCGGTATTGCGGCGACATCGGTTTCGGGAAAAAAGGGGCTTTCTCCTCGGTGGACGACAGGCTCGACCTCGAGAAAAACTACATCGACGAATTGAGAGGCGAAATCGACACCTTGAAAAGGGAAGTCGCAGAACACCGGAGGAAGATGGCGTTTGTCAATAATTCGCTCAGCACGCTCACCGACAGCGTACTGTCGGACAAAAACCGCATGCGGTCGGCAGTGCTCGAGAAAATAATCGCGCTCAAGACCCTGTATGAATCGGAACCGTTCGATCCGGAACAGGCGCGGCAGATAATAAGGCAAATCGTCCCGCTCAAGGAAACCGCGCTCCCTTCGCTCAAGGAATTCGTCACCGATAAAACGCAGGACCGTCAGGTGCGATTGCTCAGTATTTCGCTCATAGGCGACATAGGCGGCACTGGCGCGTCGGACATCCTTCTGGACGTTCTCAGCCAGTCGGAAGACCCCGACATCAAGATTGAAATACTCATCGCCCTTGGAAAAATGAAGGAGACCCGCGCGGTGTACGTCATGGAACAATTGGCGAATGATCCTACGGATGTCGTGGCTTTTACAGCGCAGGAAGTGCTGCAGAAGCTGGCGAGAGATAAGGGGATAAAGCTTTCATCGGAACTGAAAATGCGCCCCGTGGCCATGCCCGAATCGACGGCGATAGCTGAAGAAAAAATCCCCGTTTTGAACGCGCGGGACACCATGTCGGTAAAGGCCAAAAATATGCGGTCCCAGCGCGCGCAGAAGCCGGCCGCCGATTCGGTCCAGGCAACGAAGGGTGGAAAACCAGCGAAGACGGCTCCCGCCATTGACAGCGCAAAAATAGCTTCTGTCAATAAGGCCCGCGCGGGCGACAGCCTTGCGGTAAAAGCCCAAGGCTCCCCTGATGACGTGTGGGGCGTCCAGGCGGCTGATTCCTCAAAAACGGGCGCCGACAAAAATGCTCCTTCGCAATCCTCGGCGACCGATACGTCCGCGCTCAAACGCGCGGCAGGCGATACGACCGCCGCCGGGAATGTCGGTAAGAGCGGCGCAACGTCGGGGAATAAAAGCGCCGGCAAGGCAAAAAAAACCAAGCAAAATCCTCCTCCGTCGCCGCCCGTTGACGACAAAAACTGGTGAAACTCCGTCGTTCCCTACTGGTAATTTACAAACTGAATAAGCTTATCGGTGGCCTGGTCCATAGCCTGCTGGAGGGAAAGGCCGAGGATCGATTGTGAAAATCGCGTGTCTTTCAGGTTAATCTCCAATTTGCCGATTTTCTGCCATGAATTTTCCTTTGAATTCCTTCCCCTGGCTTCGCCGGAAAAAGTGTTGTCGGACACCATTTTCTTTTCCGCCACGTCAATCAACTGGACGTGCAGACGGACCTTGGCGATATAATACTCATTGTACTCATCGGCCGCAACGGTGATTTCCGCGTGCTGGACTATGTCAAAATCCTCAATGGCCCCGATTATGACAAAACGGGCCTTTTTTTCAGCGCCGAGTTTCAGCGGGTCCGCGGCGCCGGTGTCCCCGTTTTCAACAATGATGTTTTTATCCGCCTGCTTAAGCTGTTCCGTCAATTGCCGGGCAAGCGTCGGTCCGATGTTCCATTGGCCCGAATAGTTTGACCGGTTTTCAAAAGGCAGAACCACCAGCCTGTCGTTGAACCCGCCGGCAAGGATCTGGTGGTCGCGGTTGGCCCTGGCGATTTGCAGGGCCAATTCCCGTTCGATAACCGGTTTAGGCACCCACGTTTCAAGGTCGGCAATGTCTTTGTCGAGCAGCAGTTTACCGGTGATAGGGTCCGTTTTTATCTCCACATGCGTCTGGAACCCCGCGCTGATGAAGGAAGAAACGTTTTTTAAAATATTGCCCACGAGCACGGTGCCGTTGATCACCTTGACGGACGTGGCCCCGTTTTTATTGTCAACTTCAACGGCGAACGACGTCCCCCGGACCGAAACGACGGCGGTCGGCGTATATACCTTGGTGTCGAATGTCTTTGTTAATGCCTTCGGCAGGACCTCTTTTATGATAAAGAACACCGCGCCATACAGGATCGTCACATGCGCGGAAATAACGTTCGTTTCGGAGGACTCGTACAGGTTTATAAGCACCTGGCTGTTCGCGTGGACGAACGACGTGGCGCCGTCGGGCCAGGAAATCCGGAGGAATGATTTATCATGGGCCCGGACAATGTCGTTATTGCCGAGCTTCGCGCCGAGCGCGAGGGGTCTCCATTGCTGCTGACCGGATTTCTGCACTTCGGCGGTCCCGGTCAGCGAATCGACGGTCGCGCACGCGTCCCTGGGTCCCGCGAAGGAGGCGGCAAAGAGTGCGAGGGACAAAACGATTACTTTAGAAAGGGTATGGGAATGCATGAAGGCCCCTTAAATAAACGATTGACATCAAACCGCTCACTGAGCGACGTCGAAGTGAGCAGATAAAATCAAACCGCTCACTGAGCGAAGTCGCCTGCCTGCCGAAGCGGCAACGCAGGCAGGAAATGAGCAAATAAAAACAACGGTTCCCTTCAACTTCGCTCAGGCAACGTGAGGGTAATGAGAATGGATATTTTAAGTATACCACGGAATTGACGCATAATGCAAGGATCAATAATGGATCATGATTTTCGGGATTTGAAGAATTATCCTGATTCCAAAATATATTTTTAATCACGAAAGGGAAGCGCAAAAACCCTTTCAAACACTTCTTGTCAACTTTTACGGGGAGTCTAACCATGTCACATTCATTACGCAGTTTGACCACCGTCCAGGGCAGGCGCATGGCGGGCGCGCGGAGTTTATGGCGCGCCAACGGCATGAAGGAAGAGCAGTTCGGCAGCCCGATAATTGCAATTGTCAATTCCTTCACCCAGCTCGTGCCCGGGCACGTCCATCTCCACGAGATAGGGCAGAAGGTCAAGGCGATGATAGAAAGCAAAGGGTGCTTTGCGCCTGAATTCAATACCATCGCCATCGACGACGGCATCGCCATGGGGCATAGCGGCATGCTCTACTCGCTGCCCTCGCGGGAGCTCATCGCCGACAGCGTCGAATACATGTGCAACGCCCACATGGTCGACGCGATGGTCTGCATTTCAAACTGCGATAAAATCACCCCCGGCATGCTCATGGCGGCTATGCGTTTGAACGTCCCGGCGATATTCGTTTCGGGCGGTCCGATGGAGGCCGGAAACTGGCGCGGCAAAAAGTATGATCTGGTCGACGCGATGGTCATGGGCGCCGACGAATCGGTCCCCGAAAAGGACCTCGCGGAACTTGAGCTGGCGGCCTGTCCCACGTGCGGGTCGTGCTCCGGCCTCTTCACGGCGAACTCAATGAATTGCCTGACCGAGGCGCTGGGCATGTCGCTGCCCGGCAACGGCACGGTCCTGGCCACGCACACGAACCGGATGAAGCTGTTCGAAAAGGCCGCGGCCCGCATCGTCGAAATGGCGCGGGCATATTACGAACAAGGCGACGAAAGCGTTTTGCCGCGGTCGATCGCCACGCGCGCGGCGTTTCTCAATGCCATGACCGTGGACATCGCCATGGGAGGGTCGACGAACACGGTACTGCACCTTCTGGCGATCGCGCACGCGGCCGGGGTCCGGTTTACCATGAAGGACATCGACGCGCTTTCGAAAAAGGCGCCGGTGCTCTGCAAGGTCGCGCCGAGTTCGCGTTACCATGTGGAGGACGTCAACCGCGCGGGCGGCATCATGGCGATCATGGCCGAGCTTGCCCGGGCCGGATTGCTCGACACGTCCGTCGGCCGCGTGGACGTGCAGACGCTGGCTTCGGCCATCGCGGCGAACGATGTTTTGGGCAAGGACGTTACAGCGGAGGCGATTGACAATTACAGGAGCGCGCCCGGCGGGCAGGGCCGCAACCTCGTCATGGCTTCGCAATCGGCCATGCACGCGGAACTGGACCTGGACCGCGTGAATGGTTGCATACGCGACGTCGCGCATTGCTACGTCAGGGACGGCGGGCTGGCGGTGCTTTTTGGCAATATCGCGCGCAAGGGCTGCATCGTCAAGACCGCGGGCGTCGACGAATCACTGTTCGTTTTCCGAGGCCCGGCCAAGGTTTTTTCGTCGCAGGAAGAATCGAGCGAAGGCATTTTAGGCGGCACGGTAAAGGCGGGCGATGTCGTGGTCATCCGCTACGAGGGCCCGAAGGGCGGCCCCGGCATGCAGGAAATGCTCTATCCGACTTCATACCTTAAGTCAAAACACCTCGACAAGCAGTGCGCGCTCATAACCGACGGCAGATTTTCCGGAGGCACGTCGGGGCTTTCGATATGCCACGTATCGCCCGAGGCCGCGTCGGGCGGGGAAATAGCCGTGCTCAAGAACGGCGACGTCGTCGAAATCGACATACCCAAAAGGACGATCAATGTTAAATTGACAAAAAAAGAATTGGACGGCCGCCTTAAAAAGGAAAAGGCAAAGGGTAAACAGGCCTTCAAGCCGAGACGCAAAAGGGTGATTTCCGAGGCCCTGAAAGCCTACGCAATCTTCGTGTCGTCCGCGGACACCGGCGCGGTGCGGGTGTTGCCGAAGACATAGAGCGTCCTGTCCTGCGGGCATGCCATTTTTAAAAAATATCTTGTAAAAAACAGTTTTAGCGTGTATCTTTTATGGATAAAGACAAGGAGGGCTTTTTATGCTCAGCACGGTCACGATCAGAGGGCAGACCGCCATTCCGGCCGTCATTCGGCGCCGGTATGGCATTTTCCCGAAGTCGCATATCGAATGGATCGACGACGGTCACAGCATTGCGATAGTGCCGCGTATGGCCGATCCCATCAAGGCATTGCGGGGGAAATACCCCGGCAATAAGCTCGGCCGCGTGCTTTCCCGCCTGCGGAAGGAAGAACGGAAACATGGCATATAGGCCGTTTGTTCTTGATACGTCGGCCCTCATTGCGTTTGTCCAGAATGAACCGGGAGCGGAACGTGTTGAAAAAATATTAAAATCGGCGCGGAACG
>Ga0182027_10007221_pt1 | contig 16439 bp, 15 predicted proteins | sample 712E1DmetaG_FD_121300 | JGI IMG/M metagenome (GOLD analysis project Ga0182027, IMG submission 121300) | Permafrost microbial communities from Stordalen Mire, Sweden - 712E1D metaG (Illumina Assembly) | ecosystem: Environmental > Terrestrial > Soil > Wetlands > Permafrost | place: Sweden... | reverse complement strand
CGATTCGAGGGCGCGGGCCTGGACGGCGTCGTTGCCAAGCGTCTCTCGGACCCCTACATGCCGGCCAAACGCGGCTGGGCCAAGATCAAGCATGCCCGGACCGCCGACTGCGTGGTGGCGGGTTTTCGCTGGCACAAGAACGGCCCGGGGACGATGGTCGGCTCGTTGCTGCTGGGGCTCTTCGACGACACGGGCCGGCTCAACAGCGTCGGCGTCACGTCGAGCTTCACCAACGAAAAGCGCGTCGCCCTCGTCGAGGAACTGGCGCCGTTGCGCGAGAACGCCCTGGCCGGTCATCCCTGGGCCGAATGGGCCGAATGGGAGGCCCAGGCGCGGGCGGACGGCCGGCGCATGCCCGGGGCGCAGAGCCGCTGGAACCGCGACAAGGACCTCACCTGGGAGCCGCTACGGATCGAGCGGGTCTGCGAGGTCGCCTACGACCACCTTCAGGGCGACCGCTTCCGCCACGGAACCACGTTCGTGCGCTGGCGACCCGACAAGGGCCCGGCCGACTGCCGCTACGATCAGCTCGATGTCACCGCCCCGTTCGAGCTGGCCGCGATCTTCGGACGGTAGGCGCTCGCTCCTCGCGCCGCCCTGCCCCTGCCCGCCCGGCGCGCCGCGTGCCCGCCCGCGCCCAGCTCCGCTCGCGCCCCTGCCCGAACCGCCGCCCGGCGCGCCGCGCCGCCACTTGCCCGCGCCGATATTCCCGGATGTCGCCCCGGGTGACGCTAACCGCGAAATGGCGCTGGTTAGGGCTCGAGGTCGACGCTTCGGAGGCCCAACCCACGCTTGCGATCAGGCCCAGGACTGTGGCGGGTCGGTTATGGGCACCCAAATCCCCTTTACGGTCACCCCCGGTGACATTCGGGAAGGGCGGAGTCCCGAACCGCGCCCGTCGAGGTTGCTACTCATCGATGTCCGCCGTGGCGTCAGCGCTCCGACACGCGTGGATCGGCCATCCCGGCCCACGGGTTGTAGTCGACTTCGAGGGGCTCCTGCTCCGGCCGCTCGGCCTCCGGGACGTGCTCGAGATTGACGCGGATGCGGTACCACAGCTGATAGCGGCCGCGCATGCCGTCGACGAGTACGTCGGTGGGTTCGAGATGGCCGACAATCGACTCGTGGCGCGACTTCCAGCGCTCGAACGCTGCCAGCGCCTCATCCTTTGTGGCGGCCCGGGCAATCTCGATGAGTGGCTTCGAAGAGACGCGGCGGCCGGTCCCTGCTCGCGCCCCGGGCGCAGCGCCGGCACGCGCAGCCCCGGTTCCGGCAGCCCCGGTTCCGGCAGCCCCGTCGCCGACGCCGGCAGCCCCGGTTCCGGCAGCCCCGTCGCCGACGCCGGCAGCCCCCGCCGCGCCCTTCGCCCGCGACGGCATGACACGTGGCGGCTCGCCGGCCGCCTTGGCGTAGTGGGGCGGCCACGGCGCATCGCCCTGTCCGTCGCGCTCCTGCCGGGCGGAGAGTTCCAGCAAGCCGGCAAGTGACCCGACGGCCGCGTCGATACCGGCGCCGGGGTCGCCGATCCGAGCGTATCGGGCCGGGACCGTCGCGATCGTGAAGTCGCCGAGCTCGCACTCGGGCAGCTCGTCCCACGTAACCGGTGCCGAGACGCGCGCGTCCGGGACGGGGCGTACCGAGTAGGCCGATGCGACGGTTCGATCCTTGGCGTTCTGGTTGTAGTCGATGAACACGCCGTGCCGTTCCTCTTTCCACCACTTGCTGGTGGAGATAGCCGGCGCCCGCCGCTCGATTTCGCGCGCCAGAGCCACAGCGGCGCGCCTCACTTGATCGAAAGACCACTGGCGTTCAATGCGTACGTTTATGTGGATTCCTCGCGACCCGGAGGTCTTCGGCCAGCCGGTCAGGCCGTGGTCGGTCAGGACCTCGCGCGCGACCAGGGCCACTCGGCGGATGTCGTCCCAGGCCACGCCGGGCATCGGGTCGAGGTCGACACGCAGTTCGTCCGGATGGTCCAGATCGTCGGCCCGAATGGCGTGCGGGTTCAGGTCCAGGCAGCCCAGGTTCACGACCCAGACCAGACCTGCGGCGTCGTCCAGCACGACCTCGTCGGCCGTCCGGCCGGACGGGAACGACAGCTCCACTGTCCGGACCCACTCGGGCCGCGACTCGGGGGCGCGCTTCTGGAAGAAGTACTCGCCCTCGGCGCCGTTGACGTAGCGTTTGAGCGCCATCGGTCTGCCGCCGGCGCCGCGCAGCGCCCCATCGGCCACGGCCACGTAATAGGCGACCAGGTCGCGCTTGGTATAGCCCGGTCCCGGGAAGAAGACCTTGTCCGGGTTGCTGACTGCGACCTGCTTACCGGCAACGTCGACGACTTCGCTGCGCGTTGGCATGGCCGAAAGATACTGCCTGACCGGCCGGCGCGAAATGTACCAGCCGGTGGTGGCGAAGGGCGCGACCGTGGTAGGGTTTTCAAGGCGCCGAGGCGCTCCCGGACCTCGCGTTTGAGCCCAGCATCGGTGTTCCGAGGAAGCATGTATCTGGTAGTTCTGGCAGCCGGACAGGATCTGCGGCTGCGTCCCTTAAACGAGGATCGGCCAACGGCGATGGTGCCGTTTCTTGGTCGGCCGTTGCTGGACTGGACGACGAGCGCGGCCGCGGCCGGCGACTTCACGGAAGTAATCGTGGTCGGCGGCCACAGGTACGAAGCGCTCGCGAGCAAGACCGCGCGCCTGTTCAAGAACCCCGACTATCTGACCTCGGGTCAGGTCGGGAGCCTGATGATCGCCGACCAATTCTTCGGTGACGGCTTCGTGGTCGCCTACGGGGACATCGCCTTCCGACCCGAGGTCCTGAAGGCTCTCCTGGCGTCGCCGGCGGAGATCGCCGTCGTGGTGGACGTCGACTGGAGGCCGTACTGGGAGCGGCGCTTCGGCGAGGACCTGGAAGACGCCAGGACATTGCGAATGACTCCGGACGGCACGATTCGATCCATCGGCCAGACGGTGAATCGACTCGAAGACGTCCAGGGCCAGCCCATCGGCCTGATCATGTTCCGCGGACGCGGCGTCAAGGCCCTGCGCAGGGCGTGGCAGCGGGCGACCACCGATGCGGCCTACAGGCGGCCCATCCTTGGACACACCAACGCCATGGCCAAGCTCACGATCTACGACCTGCTGGACGAGCTGGTGAGCGGTGACGTGCCGATCAAGGCGGTCACAATCCAGGGTGGCTGGGTGGAAATCGACAGACCAGAGGATGTTGCCGCCGCCGAAGAACGATGGAACTCGACCTCGGCCGTGGTCCCGGTCGTCCCACCGACGGGGATTGCCGCCCCCGGTAGTCCGGCGGCCGGCGTTGCGGGGCCCGCTCCCACGAGCAACCCCGTCCGCTCGTCGCTGAACGAGCCGTTCGAGATGCCGCCGGTCTTCCGCGCCCCCCGCCGCCGCTAGCTGTAGCTGACGGCTCCGTCGCGCTACTCGGTCGGGAAGCTTCGCTCCATCAAGCACGCCAGCTGCTCGAGTTCGGGCTGAGTGAACGCGGCGATGAAGAAGCGCCGAACCGCGGCGAAGTGACCGGGACGGGCTGACATGAGTCGTTCGCGGCCCCGGTCGGTCATTACGGCATATGCGCCGCGGGCGTCGGATGCGCACTTGACTCGCGCCACGAGGCCGTCGGCCGCCAACCGGTCGACCAGCCTGGTCATCCCGGCACGGCTGAGCACGACCCGGTTGGCGAGCTCGTTCATCCGCAGGCGGCTTCCCTCGGCGAGGTCGAGTTGAAACAGAACGTCGAACTCGGCCAGGGGCAGATCGCTGGTCGCCAGCAGGTCGGCCTCGAGGCGCCGCGCGACGCGCGCGTGCGCGACCAGGAACGACCGCCAGGCACGGCGCTCCAGCTCGTCGAGCTCGGTGGTTGGGTCCATGTTGGCGAAGGGCCGTGCCGCGGACTCTGGCAGGTCCTCGCTCCGGGGAACGGGTGCTGTCGAGTCGATTTGGGGCGCTTGTAGGTTGGTCACTTGCAAATCCTTGCTTGTGCAACTACTATAGCACTTAGTTGCTTAGTGAACGATCCTGAACAGGGTCCGCGAGCACGAATTGCATTTGAGAGGCAATACATGACCACCTGGACCCTTGATCCGGCTCATTCCCAGATCGAGTTCTCCGTCAAGCACATGATGGTGACGACGGTTCGCGGGCAGTTCCGCAAGTTCGCCGTCGACGTCGATTTCGACGAGGAACACCCCGAGCGATCCACAGTCTCGGCGAATATTGATGCATCCAGCATCGATACGGGCATGGAGGCTCGCGACGCGCACCTCAAGAGCCCGGATTTCTTCGATGCGGACACTTACCCGGCTCTGTCGTTCCGCAGTACGAGCATCGTCCCCAGCGGCGATGGGTACACGGTCGAAGGCGAGCTGACCATTCGCGGTGAAACGCGACCGGTGACTCTCGAGGCGGAGATCGGCGGCGTGGTGCCGAACCTGCAGGGTGGACGTCGCGCGGCGTTCAACGCCTCCACCAAGATCAGCCGCAAGGCCTGGGGCCTGACATGGAACGTTGCCCTGGAGAGTGGCGGCTTCCTGGTGGGCGATGACATCAAGATCTCCATCGACCTTGCCGTTCTGCAGGCCGAAGCCGCAGCGGAACTTGCCACCGTCGCCGCCTAAACAAACTCCGCGCCAGTCAGCCGAAGCGGCCGCCGGTCATACCCGGCGGCCGCTTCTCGTTGCGTCAAAGTGAGAGCAGCTACTCCGCCGTGGGCATGTGGAGGTACATGCTCTGGATGCCGATCCGGCCGGGGCCGGTGAAGCGGTTGAAGACCAGGTTCCCCGAGCCGCCCAACATACCCATGCGCAGCCCGGTAACCTTCACGTCCATCGCGACCTGCGGATCCTTGTAGACCCAGCCGCCCGGCTCGACGTCAAAGACTTCGCCCGGCCCGAGGACCTTCTCGAAGACGTTGCCGTAGCCGTGCAGCCAGAGAATCCCGCCGCCCTGGCCGCCGGTGAACGTGTCGATGAAGATGCCGGTGCCACCGAAGAGCATGTTGGCCACGCCCTTCAGCCGCCGGAAGCTGTAGTCGATGTTGGCCGTCGCGGCCAAGAATTGGTGCTCGCGGACCTCGATCGTCTGGCCGGGAGCGATCGGCAGGTGGAAGACGTGGCCCACGCCGTCGCGGCTGAAGGCGATCTGGCCGGCGCCCGTGGCCTCGGTCATGAAGATCGGCATGCCGGCCATGACGCGCTTGAATGCGCCCTTCATCGGGTGGATGCCGATCTCTAGCGACGGGGTCTTCCACAGCACGATGTGGTGCTCGAAGTAGACGGCCATCGATCCGTCCAGCTCCATCGTCAGCGCCGGGACGAGCTCCCCATCGGTCCGGAACTGAACGCCGGGTCCCTGCCCCTCGTCGATAACCGTCGGCAGCAACTTGGGTAGATACTCAGTGTGCATCGAACCCTCCTGGTGTCCCGCCCCAAGCGGTGCGGCGCCCACACTTTAGGGCAGTGCCGGCCGCCTGAACAGGCGATCCGTGACGGCGCGGAACTGTCGCGTCAGGCGGCTCGCCGCGGCCGTGGCACGCGGACCGTGGGCCGTGAAACGCGGCGGACACAGAAGAGCCGCGGAACGGCTCGCACCGTTCCGCGGCTGTGCGGGTTGGAGTCTCGCGCGGCTACTTGGCCTTCAGAGCCGCCAGGCGCGCATCCACTTCGGCGGAATCCTCGTCCCCCTGGAGAGACGCGAACTGCTCGTCGATGGAGTTGGCGTTGACCTCGGCCATACCGCGAGCCAGGGCTTCCTGGTGGCGGATCTTGTCTTCGTACTGGCTGAGTTCGCTTGTCGGATCCATGACCGAGACGTTTTTGAGGGTTGTCTGAACCTGGGTCTGAGCCTTGGCCATCTTGGCTCGGGCAACCAGCTCATCGCGCTTCTGGACCAATTCGTCGCGGCGCACGGTCATCTTGTTGAGGCCGTCCTTGAGCTGGTCGACGAGCGCGCTCTGCTGATCGATCTGCGTCTGGAAGGTCTTGACCTGAGCCTCGAAGCTGATCTGGCGACCGAGCGCCAGCTTGGCCAGGCTGTCGAACCTGTCGGCGTCCGAGGTGTTGCCGGCGGCGCGCAACTCGTCGGCCTTCTTGGAGGCGGCGGCGGCCTTTGTGCCCCAATCGGCCTCTGCGTCCGAGGCTTCCTTGGCATCGTCCTGGACCATGCGCAGGTTGCCGATCGTCTGGGCCACCGCGTCCTGGGCATCGCTCATGTTGTTGGTGAAGTCCCGGACGAGCTGGTCGAGCATCTTCTCCGGGTCTTCGGCGCCGTCGATCATGGAATTGATGTTCGCCCGAAGGAGCTGGCCCACGCGGCCGAGGATCGTCGTCTGAGCCATGGATGTCTTCTCCCTATCTGTCTACGTACTGCCTGGTTGACTGCATTTCGTGACTGAAAGTTCGCCCAATCGGGGCGCCGTCGCGACTGGGTTACCAGCCGCCTCCGCCGCTGTGGGTGCCGCCACCGCCACCGCCGCCGAAGCTGCCTCCGCCGCTGTGAATGCCGCCCCCACCGCCGAAGCCGCCCCCACCGCCGAAGCCGCCGAAGCCGCCGGAGTGGCCGCCTCCGGTCCAACCTCCGCCGGATCCCCACGGGGTTCCGCCGAAGCCGCCGCCGCGACTGCCGCCGCTGAGCATGCCGCCGATGATGCCGCCCAGAATGGCGCCGCCAATCCCGACCCCGCCACCGCCACCGCCGCCGTAGCCGCCGCCGTAGCCACCGCCCGGCCTGCCGCCGCGCTCGAAGTCGACGAAGTCGCCGCTCGCCAGCGTGTACGCCGAGTTCGCCATGTTGGTGGCGACTCCGGCCTCGGTCGTGGCCGTGGCGAGGTCTGTGGCTGCCAGCGAGTCGGCCGTGGCCAGGTGCCGCTGAGCCTCTGCCAGCCGCGTACGAGCTGCGGTGCCGACACCGTTGCTGCGTGAAGTGATGAAGGCGCTGGCCTGGCTGACGCTCCCCGCCGCCGATGCGCGCGCGACCTGGAAGGCCGTCTTGTTGCGGGCCAGCTGCGAGGACTCGTCGCGGATACCCGACAGCACCGCGTCGGCCGCGGCGTGAGCGTCCTGGGCTGCCTTCAGCGCGGCAACCGGGTCCCCGGCCGCGGCCGGGCCGCCTGCCTGGGCGGTCTTCAGTAGCGTCTCGGCCCTGGCGATGTCCGCGGCCCAGGTGGCCCCTGCCGGGCTGGTTGGGTCTGCCTCGAATGCCGCCTTGGCGGCCTTGAGGTCAGACTCCGCCGAGCCGGCCTCGTCGGCGAGCTTGTCCCTGGCGCTGTCCAGGGCGTCGGCCAGCTGGTCAACGGCGTCGAGCAGCTGGTTGGCCTTGGCCACTGCTTCTTGAGCTGCCCGGGCCGAGCGAGCGGCGGCGGCGTGGTCGGGCGGGTTCGCCGCCAGGGCCGCGTTGCCGGCCGCGACCTGCGTCTCGGCGAAGTGGCCCCGCTTGTCGGCCTCTTCGGCGTTGCCCTTGACGGCGCTCCAGCTCGACGCCGCGTAGGCGGAGAGCCTCTTCGTCGCGGCCTGTATCGCGGGCAGCCGGCCCTGGAGCGCGTCGATCGACTTTGGTAACGCCGCCAGCACATCCGGCGCGGTCTTCTCGAGGTCACGCAACGTCTTGATCCGCTGCTCCTCGGCGTCCATCGCCGCATTGGCGGTCTGGCAGTGGGCGATTATCTGGCCGAGCATCGTCGCTCGTGTCGGCGGATCCTCGGGTGTTGAATCGTCGAGCTGCTGGCGCAACGTGAAGGCTTGCTTGAGCTCCGCCTGGGCGGTCGTGATGGCGGCGGCGAACGGCGCGCAGTCGGCGTCGGTGAACTCCGCCTGGGCGAAACCGAGTTCCTGCTGAGCCTCGGTCACGGCATCGTCGGTGCCGACCAGCAGCTGGTTGGCCTGGCGCGCCAGATCGCCGGTCTGCTTGTCGCGCTCCTCAGCGCTGAGGCGACCTCTCCGCCATGAGCGGAACCAGAGCCAGATCAGGATGAAGCCGAAGCCGATGATGAGCATCGCGATCAAGGTCCAGGCGACCGCCGCGAGACCCGATGTGTCGATGTTTACGGTGCTGCCGGAGCCAGAGGGGCTGGCAGTGTCGCCGCCCGTGTAGTCGGTCGGCTTCGCGCCGCCCGACCGGGCCGCCCCGACCTCCGTGCCCAGCGCGTCGACGAACGCGACGATGCCACCGGAGTAGTCGCCGGCCTTGAAGTGCGAATCCATTTGGGCGCTCATCAAGCTGTCGATCTGCGACCCGGGCAGGCCGGTGGCGGTGTCTTCGGCCCAGCCGTAGCGGTGGTCGTTGACGGCGACGAGCAACACGAAGTCGTTGCCGCCGAAACCGTTGGCTTCGTAGATCTGGGTCGCGAGGTCCGGCGCGCTCGTTCCGTTGCCGGACTGCACCAGCACGACCCAGACCTGGACGTTGTCCCGGGCGAGCAGGTTGTCCAGGGCCGTTTGCACGCCCGACTCGCCGGAGCCGAGGACGCCGGCCTGGTCGGTGATCTGGCTCGTGAGCATCGGCACGGGCTGGGCCGCAGCCGTCCCGGCCGGGAGCAGCAACGCCCCCGACGACGCTCCCAGGAGCCATCCGGAGATCAGCAGCGGTCCGACCGACCGGCGGAGAAGCGTGGCAATTTGCATGGCGATCATCCTACCCATGCGGAGCGCGTCTGACCTGACATTCTTTCGCGCCGACGGCCGGCGGCACGCGGGTTTCGAGCGGTTCTGGTCGTGGCCCACCGATCGGCGTGATACGATCCCGGTCGCGCCGACATAGCTCAGCGGTAGAGCAGCTGTTTCGTAAACAGCAGGTCCTCGGTTCAAATCCGAGTGTCGGCTCCACTCCCCCGATCCACGCTCAGGAAGACCTGCTATCTCGTCTTCCGAGGGGCGCAACGGGGCCGCGGGGCTCGCCACAAGGCTCGAAGACCTGCTAACTTGCACTCGGGGTACGCATTCCGGAGCAGCCGTGGAGGCGCTATATGCGTACCAAAAGCCCTTTGCCGACCGCCCCTTCGATCCCCCTGCCCGATTCCTTCCAGGCCGAGCTAGATTCGTTCCTGCTCTCCTGCGAGGCCGAGAATCTGGCCCCAAAGACACTTCGAACCTACGAGGAAGCGGTCGCCCTCTTGGGCCGGTTTCTCGTCGAACGGGCCATGCCCACCGAGCCCGCGAGCATCCGACGCGAGCACGTCGAGGCGTTCATCGCCGACCAGATCGCGCGCTGGCGGCCCAACACCGCCCGAAATCGCTACCTCGCACTCAAGCGATTCTTCGACTGGCTGGCCGAGGAGGAAATGACCGAGGCGTCGCCGATGCTGCGGATGCGCCCGCCCCGGGTGCCGGAGGAGCCGGTCCCGTTGCTTGGCGAGGACGCCGTCCGCGCCCTCTTGCGCGCCTGCGAGGGCCGTCTATTCAACGACCGTCGCGATGTCGCGCTCATCCGTCTGCTCCTCGATTCGGGCGCCCGCCGGAGTGAGATCGCGGGGCTCACGGTCGACTCGATCGATCTGCGCGAGAAGACGGCGACGGTGTTGGGTAAGGGTCGCCGCCCTCGGATCATCACCTTTGGACCGCGAACCGCCCAGGCGCTTGATCGCTACTTGCGGGAACGCCGAACCCACCGCGACGCCGCTCGGCCGGAACTCTGGCTCGGCCACAATGGTCCTGTCCGTAGTGACGGCATCGGCGACATCCTCGAACGACGATCCGAAGCGGCAGGCTTGCCGCGTATCGGCGCCCACGCGTTCCGGCATTTGTTCGCCCACACGCTGCTGTCCGCCGGAATGCAGGAAACCGACCTCCTGCGTCTGGCAGGCTGGCGAAGCCGCCAGATGGTGGCGCGCTATGCGGCCTCCGCCGGCACCGACCGCGCGATCGCCGCCTATCGGAGGATCGCGCCGAGCGACAAGTATTGACGCGGCTGCGACCGGGCACGCCATCCGGGGTTCACGTCATCTCGGCGACGCGTATTCGCGGAACCCACGCTCGTCAGAGAGCGACTCGCCGCGAGGCTACTTCAGGGCCGGAGGGTGAGTCACCGGGCGCTGTAGAGATCGAACTCGCGCTTGATGGCTGCGGCCAGATCCCGCGGTCGCATTCGATACCCGTTGAGGTTCACCAAAATCGGGATCCCGTTCACCCCATCGCGAGGGTTGCCTCCGACGTACGTCCAGAGTCGCAGCAAATGGCCTCGCTCCGGATCGACTTCGATCGAGGCGATCTCTCGCCAAGCGTAGAACGGGTGGGTGGGCGCTTTGATGCCCGAATCGCTCATCAGAATGCGAAGGCGCGGGAAGAATCTGCCCACCCCGGTGTGAGCAATGACTGTCGTGGGCGCGAACGGGGGCATGGGCCCGACTTCGGGCGTCCGGGCTGGAGTCGTGTCGGAAGCTCGCAGCGCCAGAGCCTCCGTCTCGTGAATCTCCATCGGATACCAGGGCAGCCGCGTCCGCCAGTCGGGCGAGTCGTCGGCCCAAGCAAGCAAGACTTGATGAACCTTTTCCAAGTCGTCGCATTCGAGGCCGTAATGGCTATCGGGCCCACCGTCCCGATACTCGACGTGCCATCCTCCGGCGCCGGCCTGGCAGACTTGAATGTAATGCTGATCGTCTCGGGAGCTGGGAGCGGTGAGGATCAGGAATTGGCTATCCGGCCCGAGGCCCTCCAGCAGATCCATCAACCTGGCAGATGTGATGTCTGTGTAGGTCTGGTCGTCCCCGGTGGCAACCGTGATGCCCAGGAGGGTCCGTTGACCGTTCGAAACTGTTCGCCTATCCACGAGGTGGGGCCGTTTGGGGTGCGCCTGCCTAACCCTCTCTGCCATCTCCGCCTCGATTTCGGACGGCGGCGCCGACAGGCCGCTTAGTCGCACGGTCACGAACGACGGCGCACCTTGGGCAACGGCGGCGTGGACCAGGCCAACGTTCATCCCGCGCCAGATCCGCATGTAACGTCTGGACGGATAGAGAACTCTCACATCCTGCCATCGCACGAACTTGTGTCGGGCGAGCACCTGGGTCCTTATCTCGAAGCCGCCCTGGCCGACGCGCAAACCAGGGTGCCGGAGCAGCCGCCGCCAGATGAACAGGGCGGAGCCGACGAAGCAGACGACCGCCATCCAAACAACTGCTTGCTTGTTGGCCTCCGCCGCCTGCGCCCCACAGACGCCGCGATAGCAATCCGTCGAGAATTGCGTCGTTGTTGCCCATTCCACGCATAGCGCCGCACCAGCCAGCCAAAGGCCGATCACGAGCAGCGATCGACGCCAGGGCTCTCCGAACTCGACGTATTCGCCAAGCCGGGCGCTGGTGCGGACTCGGCCCGTCCGAAACCCAATTTCGCGCGTGGGTGCCGACACCCGCCCTCCTTGTTCGTCGACGGTCAATACAGTTCAAGTATGCCCGAGCACCCCGCCGAACACTGCCCCTTCTACCTGTCGCATCGCCGGAGCGCGTTCTCCAGCCGCACTGCCGCATCCGGCACAGAGTATCGGTGCGCGGTCAGCTTGCCCGCAGGAAGTCGGCGTAACGCCGTTCGAGCCTTGTGGGATCTGGGCGATCCGACGGCCGCCGCGGTAGGAGCAGCAGCTTGCCGTGGATCTGCTGCAGGCCGACGACGAGCATCGGCCCGTCATGCTCGGCCAGGATCGACGGCTTGACCTCGATCACGTAGTCCGGCCGGACCGCGAAGAAGAGACGGTCGAACGCGGCATGGTGAAGTTTGCAGAGCGCGACGCCATTGCTCACGACTGGCTCGCCCTCGGGGTGGCTGTCCGGCGTGATGTGGGCCGCGTCGAGCAACTCCTGGTGCCGCAGGCTGCAAAGTGCGCATCGGTCCTGGTAGGCATGCAATACCCGTTCGCGGAAGCGTTCCTGATGGAGCCGCTGGCGCACAGTCCGAGTCACGTACTCGCGGCGCGCCTCCTCCGTGCCGTCGGCGACCTGACGGCTCGAGACCGCGTACGCAGCGGAGATGTCGTCCACCTGGACGGAGAACCTCAGAGCCACCGGATCGTCGCCGACAACGAACGTGGGGTACCAGGCGACATATGCCCCCGGCTCGAGCGCGTGGAAATAGACGAGGGGGACGCGCTCCGCCCAGGCGGTCCGCAGACCGACGTTGTCTTTGTGAGTTGGGTCCGTGCCTCGGTAGGCGTACGAGAGCCTCCCGGTCCGCTCGTCGAACGCGTCGTCGTACGGTCCGCGCACGACCGTCGTGATCGAAACCGGCAGCTCGCAGACCGCGGGCTTCCAGATACCCGCTGGCCCTACCAGCGGGATCCGCTTGCCGCCCAACGAGAACGACTCGAGCGATGCGCGCGACAGCGCCTCACCGTGTTCCTGGCGCTGCTCGGTCAGCCAGTCGAACACGGCGCGCCTGATCTCGATGTCGCGCGAGCCGATCATATCGTCAGGATAGCGATCGGCTTTGGGCCAAGAGGCTCATCTCGACGCTCCGAACTTAGCGGCTTGACGCGACGATTTCCTCAACTATGCTGTTATCACCATGGTTGAGGAAAGAGATCTGTCAGTCCCTGAAGCCGCCTTTCGACTCGGCGTTACGGCCGGACGGGTACGAACGCTGATCGCATCCGGCGAGCTTGTAGCGCGGCACTTCGGACGCGTCCTGCTGATAGACGCGGCGAGCGTGGATCGCCGAGCACAGCTAGGAACCCTGGATGGTCGCCGCTTCTCGCCACAGCGGGCGTGGGGTCTGCTGTTCCTGCTCGACGGCCTCGATGCGCCGTGGCTCGACCCGGTGTCGCGCGCGAAGCTCCGTAATTTCATCACCCGCCACGACCTTGCCTCGTTGCGCCCGCGGCTGGTGACGCGCGCCCAACGCCGCCAGTTTCGCGCCCACCCATCGGACCTCGCGTCAATCCGGCGCGAGTCGGGCTTGATGCGCACCGGCGTTTCAGCCGCGCGCGACGTTGGCCTCGATCTGTTGCCGGCCGACGAGTTCGACGCGTACGTCACGAGAGAACGCCTCGACACCCTGGTCGACAAGTACAAGCTGATCGAGGGCCAGCAGCCCAACCTCATGCTACGCACGACGCCAGCGCTCACGCCCGGCTGGCCCGCTCGCCCATTTGCGCCCGGCTCGGTCGTGGCCATCGACCTGGCCGACGACGCCGACCCGCGTTCACAGGAAGCTGCGAACCAGCTGTTCGATCGGTATCAGCGCTGATGGAGCGCCCAATCGTCATAGTCCCCAGAGACGACGCAGAGGAGCGGCTCTGGCGAGTCACGCACGAGATCGCCGATCTCCTCGCCGGGCTGCCGTGGGTCCTGATCGGCGGCCAAATGGTCACGCTTCTCGAACGCGAGCATGGCGGCAGGACGGGGCGCGCGACTCGGGACGTGGACGCGCTGATGGACGTGCGGGCGCTCACCGGCGCAACCCAAGAGGCCGCCCGGCGGCTGGAGTCGGTCGGGTTCACCGCAAAGCTGACTAACGACGGTCTCAGCTACCGCTTCGTCCGAGGCGACGACGTTGTGGACGTGCTCGCGCCAGAGAACCTCGGGCCTCGGGCAGACCTGACCACTTCGCCGCCAGGCACGACCCTCGAGACCGTCGGAGGTACGCAGGCGCTGCATCGCCGGCGCGAAGTGACGATCGACGTCCTCGGCGACGTGTTCAAACTTCCGGTGCCGACACTGGCAGGCGCATTGGTCATCAAGGCCAGGGCCGCTTCCAGCAGTTCACTCGCGAAACATCTGCGGGATCTCGCCAGACTCTTGGTGCTCGTCTCGAACATCGAGGAGATGCGCTCCCAGTTAACCGCCAAGGAACGCGGCTACCTGCGCGCTCATGAGCAGCTACTTGATCCGGCGAACGCGGAGTGGCGCGGAATCGCGGGCGCCACGGACGGAATCATCGCGCTCAGCCGTCTCGCGGCCCTGTAGCGTTCCGGCACGTCGAGATTCGCCGGCAAGAAGCACGGGCCGCTATCCCTCTTTCCCGAGCGTTGGCGGACCAACTTTTCCGTGCGTGGAAATTGGTGCCGGTCACGCCTCGCGGGACCACGCTCCGGAGGAGAAATGTCGAGACGGACTGCAGTCACCGCGAGTACGCTCAGCCCTACTCTCTGCTCCCAGGAAGAGGCTCAAGTTGCCTTTTGTGGAACCGACGAAGACTGTGACAGGGCCCGTGGCGGCCCCAGTTCGCTACGGCCTGAAGGGGGCAATTACCCCCGCGAAGATCTGGCGCATGACGGGCACCACGGGTCTGCACATCCTCAAGCTCGACTGCGGGCGGTTTGGTCGGGGACCCATGCATCTGTCCGTCGACGGCAAGCGAGCCGCGACGTTTGCCAAGCCCGGCCGAAAGCAGCCATCGATCCTGACCGCGCCGATGGCGATCGATGGGAGACAGGTCGTCATCTACGCCGAGTCACGCGACTTCGGCGACTCGGTAAGGTGCGACGTTTTCGTCGACGGCACTTCCTTGTGGGACAGCAGCCCGCTTGCTGCGGTAGCCGGTCGAACCACTGATGCGCGGCTTTCCAGCGCCCTATATCGGAGTCCGCTCGATCCAATCCAAATGTCTCGGCGAATCATCCAGGGGTGGATGGCCGCGATCTTCGGGCTCGGCGCCCTCCGAGCGCTGATAGGGGCGGCTCAGAAGTCGCTGCGCTCGGGGTTCATGCTGGTCATCTGGGGAGTCTCGATCTGGGTGATCGGTTTTGCTTCGCTGCGTTTGTTGAACCGAGTTGCCTCGAGACCGCGGCTTCGTGGAGTCCTAGCGACTGGGATCATCGTTGGATGCGTGCTGGCCGACGCCGCCGTCTTCGGCTTTCTCTATTGGATCGGGTTTACCTGACCGACGTCCGGCGTCCGGCGTCGCGGTCGGTGTTCGAGCGGCACCGAGCCAGTCCGGTCGGACGGGAGTTGGCGGGGTTGCCTATCAGTCCGCCTCAGGCGCGATTGCCGCTTGGTTTGGACTTGGCGCCTTGGCGCCTGTCCACTCCGCAGCCGTCCTCCGGGAGCCCCGCCATGTCGTTGACTTCCTAAGCATCATCTAGGAGATGAACGACACCCGATAGTCGGGGTCGCACCGGACCAGGTCGTCGCGGCAGTACGCAGCACGCTCGATCGAAGCCTGACGACATCCTCGCGACTTCGGGACGCTGCGCGAACGCGGGGTCGTCGCGTCCAGCGCCTCCTCGACGAGGTGCTGACGGACCACGGGACGTCGCTCAGCCGAGCTACGGACTCGAATTAGGCGCGCTGGCGGCTTGCCTTGACTGGCGCCCCTGCGGCCCTCATCAGGCTGACGCGCTTGCCAGAGAAGACGGCGTTGATCTCCAGCTCACCACCCTGGGCCTGGATGAACTGCGCCAGGGTGGAAACGCGTACGTCGCGCTGGCGCTCGATCCGGGAGACGTTCTCCTGCGACTTGCCCATCTCGGCCGCCACGGCCTCCTGGGTCATGCCACTGGTCTGGCGCGCGGCCGCCAGATCGATCTCGGCCATGATGGCCTTCTCTCGAGCCACCTCGGCCCGGAAGGCAGGGTCGTCGAGCATCTCCTGCCGCATCGTCCGGAACTTGCTCGTCGTCATTTCAGTAGTCCTTCTCTCCGCAACTCGGCGACGTAGGCTTCGTAGAACCTCTCTGCGTCCGGGATCGCGGTCCTGTACCACTGATCCCAGAGGCCTTCCTTGTTCCCGGCCGTCAGGAGAATTCCCGTCTTCCGAGGGTCGAAGCGGAACAAGATCCGGAGATATCCGCCGCGCGGTCTGAGTTCTTTGACCTTCGTCCCGACGAGGCTGTCGACCCAAGGACGACCGAGGCCGGGACCCTCTTCTTCGAGCCGCTCGATCGCGGCTTCGACTCTTACTTTGTCGCTTCTGGTTAGCTGGCCGAACCAGTCAGCGAACTGGTCCGTGCCTTCGATCTCCCACACTATAAGCCTAACCTTCTAGAAGGTCAAAGTTCTACGCGCCCCCTCGTTCCGTGCCGCCACGGTCTCGCTTACCCTGCCGACTGTTGCTGCGCCGCGCCGGTCCCGGCGCGGTTGTTGGTGACAAAGTCGATGACCTGCTGTTCCGGCGCGGTGGCCAGGTCCAGGCCGGCACCGCGAAACCAACTGACGACTCGGTTCATGGCGCGGAGTCTGTCGTATTCCGGCGCCGGGATGACTGCGACGGCGAGATGACCTTTCGCGACGATCGTTCGGACCCGGCCCTGAGCAACCTCGCCAACGAGGGTTGCGAAGGCCGCCCGGGCATCGGAGACGCCGATCGTCCGTAGCGGCGAGAGGATCGCCCGAGGCTCCGACGTGAGCCTTCGGATTGTGGCGAGGTCGGGCCGCTGGAGCGAGGCGAGATCGGCAAGCTCCGAGGGGTCAGCCAACGCTTCCGGATACACGCGAAGCGCATGGAGGACCGCGAGCGCATCTTCGATCTTGCGCCAGTGCTCGGCTTCTTCGTGGCTGATCATG
>Ga0182027_10007220_pt1 | contig 16440 bp, 12 predicted proteins | sample 712E1DmetaG_FD_121300 | JGI IMG/M metagenome (GOLD analysis project Ga0182027, IMG submission 121300) | Permafrost microbial communities from Stordalen Mire, Sweden - 712E1D metaG (Illumina Assembly) | ecosystem: Environmental > Terrestrial > Soil > Wetlands > Permafrost | place: Sweden... | reverse complement strand
TGTCGGGCTTCCCCGGGTCGATAACCGCGACCGAGTTCGAGCTCGGGAAGACTCTGATAACGCTGGCCGTGGCTGGCCGACAGGTAGGCCAAGTCGAAGATGGCCTTTGCCGGGGTCGCGAGCGGGACACCGTTGGTGATCTCTTGTCCGCCGAACACCTCGGGCGCGATCCTGTGCACGACGAGGATCCCAAGTGGGGTCTCGATCCGCCCTGGGCGTCCGACCGAGACCATGTTCGTTTCGCGTGGGATCTGCGCCAGCATGCCGTGCGCGTGGAGCGCCGACCAGAGTGAGACATAGCTCGGGTAGGGCGCAGTCACCCAGACAGCGAGTTGCATCGGGTCGAGGTCCGGGTCGAGGGCCCAGAGCCCGCGTCGGATGGCGAGGACGACGCCCACATCGGCCAGCCGCCGCAGGGCGTGGCTCGCCGCGCTCGGGGAAAGTCCGAGACGAGCGGCGGCATCGCGGGTGGTCACGAGGGGCCGCCCCATGGCGCGAAGGCTCGCCAGATCGGAGGCCGCGCTCATCAGACAAGCTCCAGAAGGTAGGCGAGGACGCGTTCTTGGATTGCCGACCAAGCCTGCGAAGTCTCGTAGAACGGGCGCACGGCCACATCTACGAAGGGGAGGACGGCGTCGCGAAATGCGGCGAAGTCGACTTCAGCGGCGCGATCCGACGCCAGCTCGGCGTCGGCCGTGTCGACGTCACCCTTTCTCGGAGCCGCGTCGCGGTGGTTTCTCACGAGCAGCTCCAGGTCGAACACGTCGCGTGGTTGGTTGACCGCTCGATGGGCAAGCGCGTTGATCTTCTGGGTAATGGCCGCTGGCGCCAGGTAGTGAGGTAACGCGATCGGCGGCGCACCATATCGACCGGCGATCTGGGCATCGATCGGGTCGACGCTCGCGCTCGAGCGCGCAGCGTCGTCAAGTCCAGCGGCGCTGACCCGATGGCTGAACTCGCCGGTTGTGGAGATCGTCAACCGGTGGCCGGGCGCCTGTACTTCGACCGCCCAGCGTTGCGTGGTGCCCGTCTGCTTCTGGCTGCCGGCCCGGGTGATCGCGAGGCCGTGCGTGCGGAGGATGAGTTCGACGACGGGCGCTCGCAGCGCCTCGGCCACCTTGTCGGCGAGCTTCCAGTCGGGGACATCGACCGCATCGAAGTCCATGTCCTCTGACGACCGGGGACTGCCGAGGAACAGCCGCAGGTTGGCCCCGCCTTTGAGGATGTAGTGCCGCGCAGGCAAACGTTGCGTCAGACCGGCGAGGAATGCCAGCTGGACGACTTCGTGGACCTGGGGCACCGAGAGACGTGTCTTCATGGCCCCATAAGATTGTGCGTTGTTGCCGCATGTGTCAACTACTTGGTATCTTACGCGGCTCCTTGGCCCGGGTGGTGGGTCACATGTGGGCAAGCGAGTTCTAGGCTGGGATACACGCAGCCGCAATTGCCGAATGGACATCTGGGTGACTATCCCGAAACGGGGGCGGATTCCACCGATCGACGCAACACCTTGATTGGTGCAGTGTGGATCGGGAGGTGCGCCGGTGGCACAGGCGAGCAGGCCAGGGTTGACGGCCGAGCAGAAGCGGGAGATGTGGTCGCGCTGGAAAGCGGGCCAGTCGCTCAGCGAGATCGGACGGGCGCTGGGCAAAGAACGTGGCTCCATCCACCGCATGGTGGCGTCGAACGGCGGGTATGTGCCGACGCCGCGTGGTCGCTCGCCGCGGGTGCTGTCGCTGGGCGAACGGGAGGAAATCTCGCGCGGCCTGGCGGAGGGCCTGTCGTTGCGGATGATCGCTCGCCGCTCCGCCCGGGCACCCTCGACGATCAGCCGGGAGATCGCCCGCCACGGCGGGCGCCTCCGCTACCGGGCGATCCGGGCGGACGAGCGGGCCTGGCAGCGCGCCCGCCGGCCCAAGCGGTGCAAGCTCGCCACGTTGAAGGAGCTGCGCGAGCTCGTGGCGGCCAAGCTCGCGCTCGACTGGTCTCCCCAGCAGATCTCAGGCTGGCTTGCCCGGACCCATCCCGGAGAGCGCGCTCTCCGGGTGTCGAGCGAGACGATCTACCGGAGCCTCTTCGTGCAGGCCCGCGGGGTGCTGCGCAAGGAGCTCATGGCCCATCTGCGAACCCGGCACACCATGCGTCGCTCACAGCACGCGAGCACGAAGGGCCAGGGCCGCGGCGGGATCGTCGGCGCGGTGTCCATCCGAGAACGGCCGGCCGAGGCCGAGGACCGGGCGGTGCCCGGGCACTGGGAGGGCGACCTGGTGGCTGGCTCCGCCAACAGCCACATCGCCATCCTCGTGGAGCGGCAGACCCGCTACCTGCTCCTCGTGAAAGTGCCGGGAAAGGACTCCGCGCGCGTGGTCGACGCCCTGGCCATACAGGTCCGGACGCTGCCTCAGCAGCTCTGGGCGAGTCTCACCTGGGACCGCGGCGTGGAGCTCGCCGACCATCGACGCTTCAGCATCGCTACCGACGTCGCGGTCTACTTCTGCCACCCGCGGAGCCCCTGGCAGCCGCGAATGGCCTCGGCCGTTTGCCTCGCTGGACAACCTGGTTAGATGGTTGTTAGTCGGCGGTCATTGCCCTCAGCTCTCATACGAACCTAGACTCATCGCAGCTCAGGCGATCGGCGGCTCCTATTGAGGCCGTTGGCCGAGAGAGGTCCGGATGGCGGAGATGCAACCGAAGGGGCTCAACGGGGACTCCACCTCAGGTTTGGCTCAATGGTGGCTGGAGTGGGAGAGCACGGGGACGCGCTTCCGGCTGCCGTTGGATCGGCCCATCCGCATCGGACGTGCGCGCGATTGCGACATCTGTCTGACTGAGCCGGCCGTGTCTCGACGCCATGCGGTCGTGTCTGTGGTGAACGGTCGGGTCGTGGCAGACGCCGGCGGCAGCCGGAACGGCCTCGCCGTCCAGGGAGTGTCCGCAACCCGCGTTACTCTAGCCTCCGGTCAGTCCTTTGCCATTGGCGGGACGACTTTCCGCGTCGTGCAGCGGCCAGGTGCCATTGGCGGGGCTGCGATAGAGGTTGGTCGCTCGCCTGGGGGCGTCGATCGATCCGTGCACCCAGGTTCCTCTCTAGCCACGTCTACCCTCCGTATAGCTGTCGCCGTCGCGCTGGTCGCGGCCCTGGCCATCGGCGCGATCGCGGGCCTGGTGATCATCCATCCCTGGTCGAGCGTGAACCAGCCAGGCGCGGCCGCACTCGCGGTGCCCTCTCTCGATCCGGATGCCCCGGCACTCCCGGTCCCGGGCGGGTCCACCCTGCTCAATGCCCAAGTCGAGGGCTCCGGGTCAGCGGCCTATCGGATCGCGGCCTGGCAGAGCGCTCAGGGCTACGACGCCACTGTCGCCTTCTACTCGGGCCTCGCCGACTCACGCTGGCAGAGGAGCGGGTCGCCCTCCTCCACGCTTCAGGCCACCGACTTCACCTTCTCCGATAGCTCCGGGCTGTTCGCCAGCGCGAAGCTGGAGGTCGATAGGACCGATCCGGTGCGGATCGAGGTCCGCTTCCTGCCGCCCGGCGGTCCGCCCGCACAGAGCTTCGCGCCGGGGCCCACCATTGCCTTCAACCGGCTGCCGGTTGCCACGGCGCTGCCCGACGGCTTCCCCACCACCTTCGTGCCGGCCGGGGCGACCGTGGTTGATGCCAGCTCCATCGGCACGACCTACTTCGTCGTCTTCGCCGGCTCGGTCGATCCGGGTTCATACCAGAGCCAGATAGCAACGGTCGCCAAGATCACGGGCACCGCCATTCAATCGGGCGCGGCCGTCATCGACTTCACCTACGACGGCAATCCCGGGGAGGCGATCGTCAATCCCGCCTCCGGCCAGGTCAGCGTGCAGGCCACCAAGTGAGCCGCCGGATCGGATCGCTCCTTGCCTGCCTGGCGCTGCTCGGGCTCGTCTTCCCTCTCGGCGCGCAGGCAGCCGGCAGCGGCTGGACCGTCACAACCAGCTCGGACCAGGTCAATGCTAGCTTCGCCTCGACCTCGGCCTCTGATGCCCGCCTGGACCTGGAGAACAACGTGAGCATCGAGCCCTTCGGCCTCGCATCTGCCGGCGCGGTGCTCGACGCCCTGGGCTTCGGCGGCGGCTACAGCCAGGAGGCGAGCTGGAGCGGGGGCACAGGTCCTGCCATCAGCTGTCCCGAGCTTCTGGTCGACCTGCCGTTCTCGTGCCGGAGCGACGACCACGGCGGCGGCACCGTCCTGATCCCCGACGGCCAGCGGGCCGAGCTCGCGCTGGCGGCCCCGGCCTCGCCAAGCTCCAACGCCCTAGCTGTGCAGCCCGACCTGCAGAGCCTGGGCTACGACGGAGCTGTGGCCGCCATCGGCATCGCCCTGGAGGTGCTGAGCCCTGGACCGCTTGTCGAGAACGCTGACCAGGTGGCGAATCTTGCGATGCAGCTCCTGCCGGAAGCGGCCGGCTTTGCCGCGGCTATGAAGCGCGGCGACGACGTTGCCGCGTTGAGTGAGCTGACCTCGCTGGCCACGCGAGTTCTCTCGATCATCGAGGACCACGCCGTCGACTGGGGCATAGGGGCCGTCGCCGATCTAATACCTGGCCTGGTCGAGTTCGACATCGCCAAGGACTGCGCGAAGGCCGTCCTGGCCCTGGTCAACCTCGACGGCCACCTGCTCAGCGGCACCGCGGGCGCCACGGTCACGGTCGGCTACGCGGCGGCGAGCAAGGGAGCCCCTTCTCCGTCGAGTGCGGGAAGTCCGGCCCTGTTCGGCCAGATCGTGGTCCACGCCGCCGACTGGGCCGGGGGCCCGGGAGTCGATGTCTACTCGAATGGATCGTACACGAACAAGTGCGATCCGACGCGGGACGGCGACTGCAGTAGCTACCTTCTCTCGGGCATCGACTTCACCTGTGATCCGATGGCAAGCCCGGCGTCGTGCCCGAGCCTGCCGGCCCTGGGATCTCGCCAGATCTACGTAGGGCTGAAATGGCAATGCGTCGAGCTCGCCCAGAGACTGTGGGTGACCATGGGCTGGGCGACCGGCAGCTTCGGCGTCCCCACGGCGTGGGACATCTGGAAGTGGGCGGACGACGAGCACCTGACTAAGACGGACAACGGTTCGATCTCCGCATCGACGCTGTCCCACGGCGACCTGATCGTCTGGACCACCAGGATCGACTCCGACTCGAAAGACAAGACCGGACATGTCGCCGTGGTGGACAAGGTGTCGGGCTCGGACGTGCTCGTGAAGGAACAGAATTGGGGCACCAACCAGACTGGCGAGGCGACCTACACGCTCAAGGACGGCTGGCTGAGCCGCGCAGGTTACTCCGAGTCGCCGACTGACACAGTTCACTGGATTGCCGGAGTCGTCCATCACCCCGCCTCAGCCGTAACGAAGCCTGCAGCAGGCGGCGTCGATCTCGCGCTGGTGATCGATACGACGGGCAGCATGACGCCGTACCTGGATGGCGCCAAGGCGGCCGCCAAGAGCCTTGTCGATCAGGTCCTCGGCGAGGGTAATGCCCGGATCGCGGTCGTCGAATACCGGGATCTGTACAGCGATTGCCCCATTGATGGTTTCGCTTCGAGGGTCGACCTCGGCCTCTCCGCCGACAATGCCAGGATCGTGGCGGCCATCAACGGCCTCAGCACGCAGCCAGCAATTGGCTGCGACACCCCGGAGTCCGTCTACTCGGGGCTGATGAGCGCCCTCGGGTTGTCATGGCGCACCGGCGTGACCAAGTCAATCGTGCTAATGGGTGACGCACCGCCACACGATCCCGAGCTCGTCACCGGCTACACTCTCGCCTCGGTCGTCGCGAAAGCCAAGGCCGTCGATCCCGCAAGCATCTACACGATCGACATAGACGGCGGGGGCGGCAGTTACTTTGCCCGCCTGTCGTCCGGTAGCGGGGGCGCGCACGAGGCTGTGTCGTCGCCGGCCCGGGCCGTGGCGGCGATCAGTTCATCCATCACGACCATCTACCGCACCCCGATCGCGGTCGCAGGCGGTCCCTACATGGGCCGCGCGGCCGAAGCCATCACCTTCGATGGGTCGGCGTCGCTGTCGCCGGTGGGCAACATCGCCAAGTACGAGTGGGACTTCAATGGCGACGGCACCTTCGACGTTTCGACTGATTCGCCGACGGTCACGTACACCTACGACGCTTCCTACGGCGGCCCGGTTGTCCTGCGGGTCACCGACAGCCAGAACCCTGCCATGACAGCGGTATCAAGGACGACGGTTTCGATCGGACCTGCGCGAAAGGCGACCGATCTGGTCTACGCGGGGCCTGTTTCCGGGATGACGGGCTCATCCGTTCAGTTCTCGGCGACGCTCACCGAACAGACCGGCGGAGTGCCCGTCCCCGGCGACACTGTGGGCTTCACCCTCAACGGGACCGAGACGTGCACCGGCACCACCGATTCCGCCGGCAGGGCCAGTTGCACCGTAGAGCCAGCCGAGGCAGCCGGCAACTACTTCGTCACGGTCGCTTTCAACGGCAGCGATGTCGACGTGGACAGCACAGCCGCCGGCAGCCTCGCCGTTTCGACGCCGGGCGCGGGCCTGGCACCGCTAATCGTGGTGGCGGTCATGACTGTGGCACTGCTCTGCTTGCTCGTGTTTGCGGCTGCTCGAAAGCGTCGCCCGGCGGGTCAGCTGAGCGGACTCGCCGTTGCCGTTGCCTCTCCTGGCCACGCCCCTTACGGAGCGCCTACATTCGAGCGCGGCGGGTCATCGTCGCCGGTGGACGGCCATCTGAGGGTCGTCCAGGGCGGGCGGTCCGCCACGTTCGCGGTCCGCGAGGGCCAGCGGATCCTGTTCGGGCGGGCTGCCGATGCCGGAGTCCGTGTGTCTGATCCGAAAGTGGGGCGGCGCCAGGCGATGATCGGCCGGGCCGGTGGCATCTGGGTGGTGCAAGACCTCGGGTCGATGAACACAACGCGTCTGGTGGATGTCTCGGGCCAGGCTCAGGACCTGCGCGGCGAGGTCCGCATCGCGTCGGGCCGGTTGCTGGTGGGTGACACCATCGTCATCCTCCTTGCGGCGGGAACATGAGGATGGCGCAGCTCCGCGCTGGCACCCAATGACTGAGCGTCTAACTCTCCTCTTCGAGTTCCGCGGTGGTGGCATGAGGATGGTTATGAACGCGGGACGAGGAGATGGGGTCGAGTCGAGTTCTGCTACGTGGCCCGCCTTGAGCGTGAGCCGGAGCTGGCACGCTTGTTGGGCTGCGACCAAGTGGTGAACGTGCTGGGTCGGCCGATCATCGTGTTGCTCCTCGCGCTGCTGGTCGGTGCGTGCACTGGCGGCACCATGTTCGCACCAGCCCTCGCCCCCGCACCCAGGTCGACCGTCGTGTCGGCGACCATCACCGTGGCGGCGGACAATCCAGATCGGGCGGACGCTGCGTACATCGAGGCGGGCGAGACCGTCAGCGTGACCGCCACAGGCACGCGACGTGAGTAGTCCGTCCGAGCCGGACTACTCACTTGGTCAGCTTTCCGCAAACGCGACTCAGAAGGTGATCGATGTCTTCGCTTGGCTGAGCGCGAACGACCCTTCGGAGCTCCCATGGAATGCGCCTGGGCGCCTCCAGGTCTGCTTCGATACGTAATGGTCGGCCCTGCACCGGAACGTCGACTTTGACACCGAGTGGCTGCCCGCAGAAACAGCGGCCACGCAGCGCATGCTCGCGGACCCGAGTTGCCGCCCCGAGATCCACCCGGTCGCTTCGTAGATGAGCGTGAAGAGGACTGCTTCAGACCGGGCGTTGGGCGATGGTCAGACTAAGGAGATCTCACGACACCTCGGTTGGCAAGCTCCGGCCAGGATGTCGCAGGTTCTAGCGCAGGTCCATTGGGCCGCGGAGGCGATAGCCGGCACCGCGGACGTTCTCAACCAGATGGGCGAAGTCACCCATACGGCCGCGGACACGTTGCATGAGGCGGTAGATGAGAACCGCGTCGTAGTCGGGTTCACCCCAGACAGCGCTCGAGATTCTGTCTGTGTCGGCGGCGTCCGGGAAGCTCTCGGCGATCGCGCCCAGGGCCGCGGCCTCCTGCGCAGAAAACTGCGTTATCAGCGTCCCATCCGGCGCGAAGAGTTCGCGTGTGGAGCGCCGGAGGGTGAGGGTGGGCGTCGTTCGGCTCAGCTGGAGCGTGGTGTCCTGCGTCGCCGAGGCCGGTCGCAGATGAACTGTCGTCTCCCCAATGACGAACGTCCCGGCGTGTTTGAAGACGATGCAGTCGAGCAAGCTGCCATCGATGACGATCTGATTCTTGCTCCCCCGCGCATCGACTCGCACGCCGTTGTCATCGAGATCCAACGTGCAGTGCTCGCGGGACACGAACGGATCGTCGATGACGACGTTCATGCTCTGCGCCCGACCGACCGTCAGGTGCTCCGCCAGCGAAACGCGTCGAGGTCCACCCGCATCGCGCCACTCGACCCACCAGGCGTGGCGCGAGACCCTTGCGGGACCTGTCGCTCCCATCTCGATCCCTCTGCCCAGGAATGGGGCGGCAATTCTCCAGACGGTTTGCTCCGAACCGTTCCAAGCTGGGCGACGCTAGTATGCCGCGCACCTCAATCGCGCGACCGGTCGATTCGCCTGTTAGGTGAATGTGCGGTTCGCGGTATTGTCCAGCGCCTGCCCCGTCTCTAGACTGCCTGAGTAGAGGGAGCCGTCCCGCCCCCAACAGAGGTAGCGCGTTGATCGCCGCGTCAGGGCGATCGGCGCGGAACGATGGGAAGGCCAGGCCGAGTGCAATTGGGGACTCTCCGTCGAGTGTCTCGCTCGCAGCCTGGGCCTTCGAGCTAGAGGTCCGCCCTGTTCTCGGGATTGTCACAACGGAGGGCCGGCTCCGCATTCCGGCTTCGCGAGCCACGTTGGAGAGGAACAAATGTCCGACGAGACGGTAATCATCCACAAGACGCCTCCGTCGTTTGCCTACCTGTTCTGGCTGAACGGGGTTCGACGGGGCGACCACGTGGTGCTCCGGCCGGATGGGACCACGATCGGCCGGTCGGGCAATGCCGAGGTCGCTCTGGACGATCCAACTGTATCGGACGAGCACGCTCGTATCCGGCTCGAAGGCGACCGCTGGTTCGTGTACGACCTTGCCTCTTCGAACGCGGTCCTGGTGGGGAGCGAGGTCGTTCACCGCCACGCCCTCTCCGACAAAGATCGTTTGAAGATCGGCGAAACCGAGCTCATGTTCCGCCTGGTTCGGTAGGAGACCCGCAATGCCATTCGTTGACTGGGATCCGCTCGTTCGAGCCTCCGTGTTCGGGGGCGTCTTCATCGTTCCCCTTTTCGCCGTGCTGTGGCTCTGGTACGACTCGTCGGGCCGGGTCGATTCGGCGCGCTGGTACTGGCGCCTGATCCTGACCGCCCTCGTCATCCTTACGGTGCCGGCCGTGGTCCTGGGCGCTGCGAACCTCGACGTAAGCCAGCAGGACCTGATGAAAGTATTTGGCTGGCTGGCCATCGGAAGCGGCGGCGTCACGCTGGTCGGCGTGCTGGCATATGCGATCTGGGGCCGCGCGCCGCAGCCGGAGGTCCATGAAGACCAGGCGGATGGCTTCGCAGGCGATTTCGAGGCCGGCTTCGCGGCCCCGGTCGACATGATCGAACCGCCGACGCTGGCCACACCCGAGACCGTCACTATGGCCCAGCCACCGCCGGCGCCAGCCCCTCCGGCGGCCCCGGTGGGCGCGTACCTGTTCGTCAAGAGTGGCGCAGACAAGGGACGCCAGTTCCCGGTCGGCAACCAGGTAACGATCGGACGAGGAGCCAGCTGCGGCATCACTCTGTCCGACGCCCGCGTCTCTGCCGAACACGCCCAGCTCAAGCGCGAAGGCGCGTCCTACGTCTATCTGGACCTGAAAAGCACGAACGGGTCGTATCTCGTCGTCGAAGGACGGGAGGAGCGGTTGCGGTCCAGCCAGGCGCTCGTGGATGGCGATGAGATTCGAGTGGGCCAGACCGTCCTGAAGTTCATCCGCGTCCAGGAAGGCGGCAAGCGATGAGCCGTTTCTGCCCCAGCTGCGGGACCGACGTACAGGCCGGCTTCTCGCGGTGCCCAACCTGCAACTTCGACTTCAATGCCCAGCCTCGTGATGGGGGTCTGGCTGGACCGGGCCAGGGCAGTCCGGCGCCACAGCCGACGACTGGCGACGACTGGGGGAAGACAGTCGTAGAGCCTGCCGCGCCACGCCCCGAAGCCGGGCGACGAGCCCGCTTCGACCGCGCACGCGAGTTCTACGAGCCGCTCGACGAGACTCGATCAGGACAATTCAGGCCCGGGGAGACGGCCATCTCCGGGGAGACCGTTGCGGGCGACCAAACGATCGTGGAGCGGTCGCGGCCCTCTGAAGTCGACGATGCCACGGTCATCATCCGCTCCGGCCGACGTGGCGTGACTGGCCCGTTGGCCTACCTCGTGGAGCGAAACGGCGTTCGGGCGGGCAAAGTCCATCTCCTTCGCACCGAAACGAGCATCGGGCGCGGCCCAGACAACGACATCGCGCTCGGCGACGACTCGGTCAGCCGGCGCCACGCCAAGATCCGCCTTGAAGAGGGTGCCTTCGTCTACTGGGATCTTGCCAGCGCCAATTACTCCTACCTGGTCGGCGCCGATGGCTCGCGGGCTCGCATCCTCGAGCCGCGGCGACTGGCCGACGGCGACAAGATCGACCTCGGCGATGCACGCGTCACATTCATCCTGGTCGATGACGGGGGAGAGTCCGGCGATGCATCTTGACGGCAAATCGGCGGCGCGCTTGGTCGCGCCGATCCTGGTCGCCGGAGCGGCACTGCTGGCGCTGACGGCCCCGGCGGCGACGGCATCGCCTTCGGCCACGGCATCGCCCGCTGCGACGGCTAGCGCGGGCCCATCGGCCCAGCCCAGCTCCAGCGGGGCGCCCGGCGCGGTATCAGGAACCCTCGCCATAACCCTGGTTGGCCCCGTGGACGACGGATCGTATCCAAGCGTCAGCGCGAACCTGTCCGTCGTCGATGCCGTGACTGGCCGACCCGAGACAGCGCTCGACCCGCTCGGCCCGGGCAACGTGGCTCCCGATCCCGTCGCGAAGATCACCTCCGTCAGCGCCACCACCGTCTCGCTGCCGGCTGCGTACGTCGTCGTCCTCGACACGAGCGGGAGCATGGCCAACCCCGCCTCAGACGGGCAGTCCTACATGGCTCGCGCAAAGAGTCTGGCCAAGACGTTCATAGCCGGGGTTGGCCCTGACGATCTGGTGAAGTTCGTCACGTTCGATGAAAACACTGTCGTGAAGACGGGCTGGCTCAAGGGCAGCGACGAGAGCCTGGGCAAGGCTATCGACGCCGTCCAGTCCGAGAAGAAGGTGACGCACGTCTCCGACGGGTTGGTCCAGGCTGCCACGATCGCGAACGGTCGGCCGAGCGGCTACGACCGACGGGCCGTCGTCGTCATCACTGACGCCTCCCCAGCCGACAAGGACGCGAACCTGTCGTCGGCGGCGATGCGCCAGCAGCTCGGACCCCCAACCTTCGTGGTGGGCCTGCTCCCACAGTCCCAGGTCGGCGCCGCACTGACACAGCTCCTCTCCGACGTTGCGACGTACACCGGCGGGAGCTATCAGTCCGCGGACTCCAACCCGGATGGAGCAACTCTCTTCAAGCCGGTCTACGCGAGCGTCCAATCTGCCTGGAAGGTCGCATTCACCACCGACTTCGCGCCAGACGGCAACTCCCACCAGGAGGTGCTGACGATCACGGATGCGCAGCAGCGAACGGGCACCGCCACCGTGACCTATCGCTCAGGCGGCCTGTCGGTTATCAGCCCGCTCGCCGTAACCGGCATCAAGGCCGGCGATGCCGTTACCGCTGACCGCACCGTCACCATCAGCGTTGGTGGCAGCAAGAGCTGGAAGGACGCGCGAGTCGACCTCTTCGTCGATTGCGATCCATCGAACTGCAGCCCAACCCTCACTGCCGACAACGGCCCGCTCTCCTGGCATCTCGTCGTCGCGTCAATGACACAGGGCAGCCATCGCATCGTCATGCGGTTGACCGCGACCGACGATAGCGGGACTCACTACTCGTCGCAAACGGACATGGCCTTCACCAGATCTGGTACGACCTGGAACGTCGCGGCCGTGATCCTCGTGGGCGGACTGGCGGTCCTGGCGATTGGCGCGGTATTCATCGTATCGCGCAGACGACGCGCCAAGGAACCTCGAAGGAGCGCGTCATGAACGCTGGCGTTGGGCGCAGCAATTCGGCCGCGACCGTGGCCTTGCTCGCGGCGATCGCGATCTTTGTCTCGATGTTGTTGCCCTGGGTTGCGTTGGGCTATCAGTCCTGGTCCTATGTTGACGTGATGTCGGGGAAGACGACCATCCAAGTCGGTTGGTTGACGGCTGGCATGCTGGCATTCGGCTCCCTCCTTGCAGCTGCGGCAGCGGGCTCGCGTTTGCTGCGTCCCGCTCCGGGTCGTGGTTCAGCTCAGCTGGCCGCAGCCGGGTTTGCAGCCGCTCTGGGCGGCTTTGGGCTGTGGTTTGTCCTCTGGGGACAAGTGAACCAGGTATACGGCTGGCTCGGAGTTCAGATGGGGATCGGCGAGTTGGTGGGTATCGCCGCAGCGGTCGTGGGTCTTGTTGCCTCTATCGCCGATGTCCGATCCACGCCACGCCCGTGGACGGCATCGCCGCCGGCCCCGCTCGCTCCCTATCAGCCGCCGGCACCGACCAGCTGGCAGGGCCCGGTTCCCGCGCAGTCCGTTGCCCCCACAGGCGCCAGGGCCGCTGCCGGGGCGGTCGGCCGGATCTCCTACGTTGAGAGCGGGCGGCCGTCGTCGCTCGTTGTGAACGCGGGCGATCAGGTCATGGTGGGCCGGGACGTCGATGCCCGCATCCGACTCTTGGACCCGCGTGTCAGCCGGCGTCACGCCCTGGTCGTCTGGAGCGGCAGTGGCTGGAGCGTTCGGGATCTCGGCGCCACCAACCCAACCCGTCTCCTCGGTGCTTCGGGCACGGCCCAGCCGGTCGTTGGCGAGATGCGCATCGCCTCCGGACAGCTGCTGGTTGGAGACGTGCTGGTAACTCTGTTTCCCGCTGGGTCGTGATCAACCAATGACACGGACGAGGGGCCTCCGTATACGCCATGACTGAGCGCTTCACGCTGCTCGAGAAGATCGGCCGGGGCGGCATGGGTGTGGTCTGGCGCGCCCGCGACGAAGAGAACGGCTCGATCGTCGCGGTCAAGCTGCTCCACTCTGCATACTCCGACGACCCCGACTATGTGACCCGCTTCGAACGCGAGCTGGAGCTGGCCCGTCGCATCGCCTCGGCCAACGTTGTCGGGGTACTCGGATACGGCGTCCGAGAGGGGACACCGTACCTGGTCCTCGAGTACGTGGAAGGCAAGTCGCTGCGCGAGAACCTGTCAACGCACGGCCCATACACCTGGGACGAGACTAAGCCCCTGCTCATCCAGATTGCCCAGGGGCTCACGGACGCCCATGCCGCCGGCGTCGTCCACCGCGACATCAAACCCTCCAACATCCTGATCCGCTCCGACGGCGTGGCCAAGATCGCCGACTTCGGCATCGCCAGAGGTCTGGACCTCACCCGCGTCACCGGCACCTCTACCCTCCTTGGCACGCCCGCCTATCTACCGCCCGAGGGTCCCCAAGACGAGCGCTCCGACCTGTACTCCCTGGGCATCGTCACCTATGAGCTCCTCGCCGGTGTGCCACCGTTCGAAGGCAGCACGTACGCCGAAGTGCTCATGGCCCACGTCCGACTCGCACCGGATCTTGAGCGCCTTCCGGCGGAGGCGAGACCCGTTGTGGGCTGGCTGCTCGACAAAGACCCCAAGCTGCGACCTCAGTCGGCTGCCGAGCTGATCGATGCGCTCAGCGGGAAGCGAAAGGTGCCGGCCCTGGCAGCGGTGGCGCCGGCCGCGCTTGCCGAGGCCGACGCCGAGCAGGCGACGCGTCCTCTCCGCCCAAGTGTCGAGACCTCGGCTGACAGGCGAGACCGGGCCCACCGGCGACGCCGCGTAGGGGTCGCGCTGCTCCTGAGTGCATTCGTGGTCGTGCTTGCGGCCGCGGCCGTGTGGGGAGCTCAGGGCGGATTTGGGGCAGGCCCGCAGCCCACGTCGTCAGGCTTGATCGCGGCAGGTGGCGCGGAGCAACCCACTGGTCAGGCCACCGCCGACTCGTTCGCGCTGGCCACCTCGACCGGCCTCATGGTCACCATCACGCCGTTGGGATCGTCAACTGGTGCCGGCCCGACGGGTGGGGTCACGCCAGGTGGCGCGACCCGCACGCCCGCCGCCAATCCGACCCCAACGCCGAAGCCCGTTACCCCGGCCCCTGTAACCCCGACCCCTGCGCCGCCGACCCCTGCGCCGCCGACCCCTGCGCCGCCGACCCCACAAGCAACGCCCATCACCGCACCACCAGTAACCCAGCCGCCGATCACCGCGCCGCCAGTGACCGCGCCGCCAGTGACCGCGCCGCCGATCACGGCGCCGCCGCCGACGCCGGCGCTGTCACCGACGCCTGCCGGGATCCAACTCCAGTGGAGCTTTGGCGGAACTCGGGGTGCGTATGGCGCCACGACCTTCCCAAACAAAACGACCCTAACTGGCCTGGGCGGGACGTTCACGGTCAACGCCGACACGAGCAATTGCGCCATTCTGTTCGCTGAGGTCGCGTTCGCCCAACCGGGTCCGGCATACCCGATGGCAAGATGGGACCTCACTCGTGGCGCGAGCGGGACGATCATTAACGTAGTGGCCAACATTCTCGGTTCCGAGACGAGCACTGGCCCTGACGAGACCCTCTGGGCCGGCGTTACATGCCTCGACGGCAATCACAATGAGCTCCAGTCGCTCCCGTTCTCCGGATCGGTCACCCTCCTGTCCGGACCGTAGGTGATCAAATGAGAGGAGATCTGCGTCGCCCCGCAACCTCCAAGCCGCTCGGGTTCTCCGGGCGGGTTGCCTTGTCTGCCAGCCAGCTGGGCGCCCTGGTTGGGGGCCGCAGGGGCAGCAGTCTGGTCCAAGCCGCTCCGGACCCCGCTTCGCCAACTCACCAACGGTCCAACTGCTCGATATCATGCAGGGACGAACGCCCCGGCGGCGCGCCCGTCAAGGCGCTTGCAGGCGTCGAGGAACGCGCGACAGCCTCCCACTCGTCCGAGGAGGAGCGGCGCCATGACTGAGCGCTTCACCCTGCTCGAAAAGATCGGCCGGGGCGGCATGGGAGTCGTCTGGCGTGCCCGCGACGAAGAGACAGGCTCGATCGTCGCGGTCAAGCTGCTCCACTCGGCCTACTCCGACGACCCCGACTACGTGACCCGCTTCGAGCGCGAGCTCGAGCTGGCCCGTCGCATCAAGTCACCCAACGTTGTCGGAGTGCTCGGCTATGGAGTCCGGGAGGGCACGCCCTATCTGGCGCTCGAATACGTGGACGGCAAGTCTCTGCGAGAGCGCCTGGCCAGCCACGGACCATACAGCTGGGACGAGACCAAGGTCCTCCTAGCCCAGATTGCCCAGGGTCTCGCGGATGCTCACGCCGCAGGCGTGGTCCATCGCGACATCAAGCCCTCCAACATCCTGATCGGTTCCGACGGCACCGCCAAGATCGCCGACTTCGGCATCGCCCGAGGCCTGGACCTCACCCGCGTCACCGGGACATCGACTCTCCTTGGCACGCCCGCCTATTTGCCGCCCGAGGGTCCCCAGGACGAGCGCTCCGACCTGTACTCCCTGGGCATCGTCGCCTACGAGCTTCTCGCCGGCGTCCCACCGTTCGAAGGCAGCACCTACGCCGAAGTGCTCATGGCCCACGTCCGACTCGCACCGGATCTTGAGCGCCTTCCGGCGGAGGCGAGACCCGTTGTGGGCTGGCTGTTGGAGAAGGAGCCGAAGGATCGCCCGCAGTCGGCCCCCGAGCTGATCGATGCGCTCAGCGGGAAGCGAAAGGTGCCGGCTCTGACGGCGGTGGTGCCTGCCGCGGCAGCGGCCCCGGCGCGGCCGGGGCCGACCGTTCCTCCGGCGCATCTGCCCTCCCGACGAAACCGGCGTAGCCCAGCGGTCGTAGCCGGAGTTGCGGGCCTGGTGCTGCTCGTGGCGGCTGCGGCGGCAGCGGGCTCGTATCTGCTGCTGCCGGCCCCAACTCCGACAGTCGCGACAAGCCCGGTTGCCACGAACCAGGCGATCGCGATTGCAACCGAAAGTGCCTCTCAGACGCCTTCGCTGACGGACACGCCGACTCCAACGTTGACACCGACTCCAACGCCAACGCGGAAGCCAACGCCAACGCGGAAGCCAACGCCAACGCGGAAGCCAACGCCAGTTCCTACGCCAGTCCCTACGCCAGTCCCTACGCCAGTCCCTACGCCAGTCCCTACGCCAGTCCCTACGCCAGTCCCTACGCCAGTCCCTACGCCAGTCCCT
>Ga0182027_10007218_pt1 | contig 16444 bp, 14 predicted proteins | sample 712E1DmetaG_FD_121300 | JGI IMG/M metagenome (GOLD analysis project Ga0182027, IMG submission 121300) | Permafrost microbial communities from Stordalen Mire, Sweden - 712E1D metaG (Illumina Assembly) | ecosystem: Environmental > Terrestrial > Soil > Wetlands > Permafrost | place: Sweden... | reverse complement strand
ACATCGACGTGTTCGACGGACATAATGCCCCCGAGCTGCTCTTTGGCCCTGACGTCGTGGCCGCACTGCGCCAGCGCACGGACAAGCCGCTCGACGTCCATCTCAACGTGACCGACCCCGACTATTGGCTCGGTCGCTTTGTCGACGCCGGCGCCGACATGGTGACCGTCCAAAGCGGGGCCAGCCCGGACATCAGGGCCACCCTCGGCCAGGTCCGCTCCCGAGGGGCGCGCCCGTCGCTCGGCCTGGAGGTGCACGAGCCCGTGAGCCAGGCCGAGGCGTTGTTCGATGCCGTAGACCGGGTATTGGTGATGGGCACCGTCATCGGCATAAAGGGCGTCGGCCTCGACCCGAGCACCCCTCAGCGGGTCTCGGCCCTCGTGGCCGCCCGGGCACGGCGGTTCGGAGCCGGCCTCGGGCCCATCATTGTCGTCGACGGAGGCATCCGCCCCCACACCGTCGGGCCCCTCGCCGAGGCAGGGGCGGACGGGGTCGTGCCCGGGTCGCTTGTTTTCGCCAGTCCCGACCCGGTGGCGCGGATATGCGAGCTCCACGCCCTGGAGCCGGCGGTCCTGACGCCATGAAGGCCGCCGTCGTCACCGCGCCCGGTGACTGGGCCGTGCTGGACGTAGCGGACCCGGTCCCCGGCCCCGGCGAAGTCGTGGTCGAAGTCGAGCGGTGCGGGATCTGCGGCACCGACTTGCACGTCGTCGATGGGGACGCCGGCTCGCTGGCCTACCCCGTCATCCCCGGTCACGAGTTCAGCGCCCATGTGGTGGCATTGGGCGCGGGCGTGGCCCATCCGGCGCTAGGGACCTTCGTGGTGGTGGACCCGATGGTCTTCTGTGGTCACTGCGCCCAGTGCCGCAGCGGCTGGACCAACCTGTGCGCCAACGGCGGAGGCCTGGGCACGACGGCAGACGGGGCCTTCGCCCGCTACGTGAAGGTCCAGGCCAACCAATGCGAGCCCGTGCCCGAAGGCGTCCCCGCCGAATGGGCCCCCCTTACCGAGCCGCTCTCGTGTGTCTTGCACGCCCTCGACCGCATCGGACCGGTGCTGGGCACCGACACCCTTGTCGTCGGCGCCGGGCCTGCAGGCCTCATGCTCACCCGCATGCTCTCTCTGGGCGGAGCGCGCGTCGACGTGGTCGAGCGACGCCCTGAGCGCCTGCAGTCGGCGCCGGCGTTCGGGGCCGACCGGACGGCGACCAGCACCGACCAATTGGACCGGGACCGCGGTTGGGGGCTCGTGGTCGACGCCACCGGGAACGCCGCGGCCATCCAGGAGGGCCTGTCGCTCGTGCGCCGAGCCGGGACGTTCGCCGTTTTCGGCGTCTCCCATGCGGCCGCGAAAGTCGAGATTTCGCCTTACGACATCTTCAAGCGTGAGCTGACCATCGTCGGCTCCAACTCAGTCAGGCACAGTTTCGGTCGGGCCCTGCGTGCCCTGGCCGGTGGCCGGGTCCCAGGCGACAAGCTCCTCGACGAACCCGTCCCGCTGGGCGAGATCGCAACCGCTTTGCGCCGGACCCGGGACGGGAGCGGGCTAAAAGCGACCGTCCTGCCCGGGACGGCTTGACCACCACAGGGAGCCTGCCTTGCACGCTGTCGTATACGACCAGCCCCGCGAACTCCGTTTGGCCGAGATCGCCGACCCCGTCCCCGGCCCCGGGGAGGTGCGTCTGCGCGTCCTTGTCACGGGGGTGTGCGGCACCGATGTCCACCTGCACGACGGGGAGTTCTTCCCGGTATACCCCCTGGTCCCGGGGCACGAGATCGTCGGGGAGGTCGACCTCCTCGGAGAGGGCGTAGTCGAGGTCGCGGCCGGCCAGGTCGTGGCGCTCGACAACATGCTCACGTGCGGGCTGTGCGATAACTGCCGGCGCGGGCGCCCCGCATTTTGCCGCCACCTCCGAGCGCTAGGGGTGACCGACCCCGGTGGTTTCGCCGACTACGTGGTGGCGCCGGCGGGCAAGTGCCACCCGGTGGACGACCTCGACCTCGACACCGCCGTCCTGGCCGAACCGGTGGCATGTGCCATGCACGGCCTCGACGTCCTCTCGTTACGGCCAGGCTCCGATGTGCTCCTGGTCGGCGCCGGGCCCAGCGGCCTCATCCTCACGCAGTTGCTCCGTAGCGGTGGCGCCGGGCGCCTCACGGTCGCCGGGCCCACCCCGGCCAAACTTGAGCTGGCGCGTGCGTTCGGGGCCGACTACACGGTCCGTTTCGGCCGAGAGGACCCCGACCTCGCCGTGGCCGCGCTGCGGGAAATGGCCCCCGATGGTTTCGATGTCGTCATCGACGCCACCGGCGCGCTGGCCGCCCTGGAGCGCGGCCTCGGGCTACTGCGCGAGGGCGGCACGCTGTTCGTCTACGGCATGGCGGAGAAGCTGGCCCGGCTCCCCGTCAGCCCCTATGACGTCTTCCGTCGCGAGTTGACCATTAAAGGCTCGTTCGCACAGGCCTTCAGCTTCGACCGGGCCGTGCTGGCGCTACGCACGGGTCGCGTGAGGACCGGAGAGCTGATCACCCACCGCTTCGGCCTGACGTCCTACGCGCAGGCCGTCCAAACCGTGCGCGGCGACCGCAGCTGCGTGAAAGCTGTCGTCGAGCTCTAATTACCCGCGGAGCAGGCCTCCAGCGCCTATGACGACCTCCTTACCCGCGGTCAGTACAAAAGTGCCGCCTTGCGGGTCAAGGCGGTGGTAGGTCTCCACAAAAATGGCGGGGTCGAGGGTGGCCCCTTCGCCGTAACCCTCGTCGCTCCATAACCCATAGTGGAACGGCACCGCCAGGTGTGTCTTCTGTTGCCACGCTAGCATGGCGGCTTCGTGGGCGTTCATGTTGCCCGCCGTGCCGTTGATGGCGATGAGCGAGGCGCTCGTCCGCATCGTGTCGGCAACAATCTCGTTGTCGTACTGCGTGTCGCCGCTGTGGTAGACGCTAACTCCGTCGTGCTCGACCACGTAGCCGACGGCGTCCGGGGCCGGCTCCGGATCGAAGGGGTGCCTAGCGTGGACCGCTCGTACCCTCAGGTCCCCGACCTCGACGATGTCGCCCCGCCGGACCGGCGTCGTCCGTTCGGCGGCCACGCCCTTGGAGAGCACTTTGGCGACGGCCAGAGGAGGCCCGATAAACCGGGCCCGTTCGTGGCTCATGAAGCCGGTGATCGAATCAGGGTCTAGGTGGTCCTCATGAGCGTGGCTCGCCACCAGGGCGTCGAGCGCGGCGCCGGCCGGGTCGATGAGCGCGGGCACGGTACGGGCCTGTTGATAGGACCGAAGGACGGCATCTGACAAATATGGGTCGATGCAGACCAAGGTCCCTCCCGGCGACTTGACCACCAGTCCCGACTGGTAGAGCCACCACAAAGACACGGTCCCCGGTGCCACCACGGTCCCGAGTATGTCCTCCCACAACTGGGTCGTTGCCGGTACCGGCATCTTTCTCCTATTCGGTAGGTCTTGGCCCGGGTTTCAGTACGGGGCCGGGGTTTCAGTACGGGGCGGGGGGGACGAAGTCGGCCGGCAAGCCCTCGCCGCCACGGTGGGCCCGGACGCCGGGCTGAGCGGTGAGCCCGCCCAGGACGGATCTCATCCGAGCACCCTGTTCAGTGAACCAGTTGTGCAGGATCCCAACGTCGTGACCTACACAGAAATGGCGCACGCCCAGCTCCAGGTAGTACTCGACGCTGCTGGCATCGGCTATTTCGGCGCGAGGTGCGACACCGTGGCGGAACGCGGCGGCGATCACTTCCCTTTCGGCTTGGCGGATCTGTTCGGCGTCGTCGACGCGCGACAGGCCCATGCTCATGGCGTAATCAGCCGGCCCGAACTGCACCATGTCGATGCCGGGAACGTCGAGGATGGCGTCCAGGTCCTCGACCGCCTGCCTTTTCTCGATCATGAGGGCCACCACTGACGAGGCCAGGGCGTCGATCCATCCCGGGGCGCCGACGTGCAGGATGGTACGGGCGTCTCGCCGCAGGCCGACCCCGTGAAGGCCGGCGTGAAGGGGGTGCTCGGCGCGTACCGAACGGACACACTGGCGGGCGTCCTCCACCGTGCGGACATCGGCGAACAATACGTTCTGCAACCCTGACCCAATTGCTCGCATGGCCAGATGACCGCGCGTGTCCTGTTCGATCTTGATCATGCCGCTGAAGTCCGGGAAGAGCTCTATGGCCCGGCCCAGGTTGTCGAGGTCGTGCATGGTCCACGGCGCGTACTCGGCCACGAACTCGACATAGTCGAACTGACCGGTCTGGCCCACGAGCTCGGTGATGGTCGGCCACGTCGACAACAGGTGCGTACCGAGGCTCGGCAAACCCTGGTCGAGGAGCTCACGTAGGCGGTTCTTACGCAAAGGGTAGAGGTCCACGGCTTCTCCCGGTCGCGTTCCAAGCTAACCTGATCGGCAGTGGTCGTCAACAATTGACAAGAGGCCCTTGGCGCGGCACACAATGGTGCTGGATGATGGCGTTGCCGAGGAAACATGAAAGGTGCCGCGCTCGTGCCCGATGAGATGACGTACTCAGCCGGCTTTGCCTCAGGCGTCGCCGAAGAGATGGCAACCAACCCCGACATCTTCGTCATCGGCACCGACCTCGTTCACCGCGGTGGCCACTGGGCGCAGATAAAGGGCCTCGTCGATGTAGTCGGGCCGGGGCGGGTCTTCGACGCGCCGATCTCCGAGGCGGCCATGGTCGCCACGGGAGTCGGTGCCGCCATGGCCGGTATGCACCCGATCGTGGATCTGAACTTCGTCGACTTCGCGTTCGGGGCCATGGACGAAATCGCCAATCAAGCAGCCAAGATCCAGTTCATGCTCGGGCGGCCTGTCCCCTTGGTGATCCGGGCGACCGCCGGCATCGCCCACGGCGGGCCACAGCACAACAACAGCCTTGAGTCGTTCTTCATGCACCTTCCCGGTATCAGCTTGCTCGTACCCGCCTTCCCCTACGACGTGAAAGGCCTAATTAAGACCGCCCTGCGGACGCCTGAGCCTGTGATCTTTTTGATGCACAAGCGCCTGACCGGCACGAGAGGCCCGGTTGGCGGCCCGGACGAGCTAGTCCCGTTCGGGCGGGCCAATGTCCTACATCCCGGCACCGACTGCACGATAATCACCTACGGCGGCGCGGTGGCCAAAGCGCTCGCCGCCATGGAAAGCCTCGCCGAGGACGGCACCAGCGCCGAGGTGATCGACCTGCGGACTCTCGCCCCCCTCGATGTGGAGGCCTGTGTTGCCTCGGTAAAAAAGACCGGTCATGCCGTAGTGGTCGACGAAGCGCCGAAGTTCGGGGGGCCGGCAGCCGAGGTGGCGGCGGCTATACAAGAGCTCGCCTTCGAGTACCTCGATGCCCCGGTTGGTCGTATCGGCGCCCTAGTGACGCCGATACCCGAGAACACTCCCCTGCTCGAGAAGGTACTGCCCAGCGCAGCCGACATCGTCCAAGCGGTACGGCGCACGTTCACCGCCTTCGAAGAACCCGCGTAGCCAGGGCACGGCCCCCCAGGTAGAGCTGGGGCGCTCTTAACCTTGAGAGGGAGGGGCCCAGATGCACAAGAGCGGCGGACAGGTGGCCGTGGTCACCGGGGCAGGACGGGGCATTGGTCGGGAGGTCGCCGGTCGGCTGGCCCAGCTCGGCTGGGACGTCGGCCTGACCGCCCGTTCCGCTTCCGAATTGGCCGTCACGGCCGACCTTGTCCGCAGCGCGGGGGTGCGGGACCTCACTTGCGCGGGGGACGTGTCCCAGCCCGATCACGTGGAAGCGTTCTGCGCGGCCGTGGAACAAGAACTGGGGCCAGTCGGGGCCCTGGTCAATAACGCCGGGGTGGTGGGGCAATACGCGCCGATCGTCGCGTCCGAACCCGAGGAGTGGTGGAGGGTACTGGAGATCAACACCCGTGCCCCTTACCTGTTTTGCCGTCGTTTGGCCCCGAGCATGATCGCGATGGGCCGAGGCTATATCATCAACATCAACAGCCTTGATTGTGGCGGGTCCACGGCGGCCGGCTCCCCTGCCTATAGCGTTTCCAAGACCGCCCTGCGCCGCCTCACCGAAATCCTGGCTATCGAGCTCGAAGGGACCGGCGTGATAACAGTCGACCTGAGCCCGGGGCTTGTGCGCACGGTCATGGGCGCTTCTCGGCCGGACGCCGACGAGATCGCGCCAGAGGCATGGATGAGCCCTTCGATCGCGGCCGACAAGGTGGAGGCGCTCCTGTCCGGCCGGTATGACCGCCTCCACGGGCATTTCTTGCACGCCAGGGACGACTTGGACGCGGTGGCCGCGGCTGTAGACGGGCAGCCGGAGGCGCGTATGCTCCGTCTCGTGCCCGCCGGCCGGGACGACCCCGTGGTCCTCGGTTACGCGGCCACGACGAGGCACCGGCCGGTCCGCTAGTGCATGTGAGCAGCTTCGACTAAAGAGCGGTCAGCTCAGCTGTGGCGCACTGTGCTGGCCACATTGCAGATAAGGTTGCCCCCGTCCACTGGCAAGGCCAGGCCCGTAACCATGGCGGACGCCGAAGAGAGCAGGAAACAAACGGGGCCGACCATGTCCTCAGCTGTCACCAACCGGTTCATGGGCACCCCGTTCAGGAACTTGTAACCAAGGGTCTCCCCGTCGAGCGAGACGTCATCCATCCAGGTGCGCATGGCCGGGGCGTCAACCTGCGAAGGCTGGATGGCGTTGACCCGGATCCCGAAATGGCCCCACTCCAAAGCTAGCTCCCGGGTGAAGTGCAGGACGCCCGCCTTGCTGATGCTATAGACAAAGTTGCCGCGGCCCATCGCCGTGCTCCCACAGGTAGAGCTGGTGTTGACTATCCGGCCGGCGATCTTCTTGTCGATCATCTGGCGGCCCACGGCCTGGGCCATAAGGAAGTAACCGGTGAGGTTGAGACGCAGGACCGCCGACCATTCGTCTAGGCCCAGGTCCTCAGGCAGGGTATGAGAGCCGGTGCCGGCATTGTTGAAGAGCATCTCCACGGAGCCGAAGCGGCCGCATACGTCCGACACCAGCTCCGTGACTTGCGAGGGCTCCCGTACGTCGGCGACCGCCACCATGACCCGTTCGGCCGGCAGTTCGGCGGCCAGGGCCGCCAGGGCCTCGCCGTTTACGTCGACCAGAGCCACTCGGGCGCCGCTGGCAACCAACCCCCGGCTCACGGCTGAGCCGATGCCCCCGGCTGCCCCGGTCACGATGGCCGTCTCGTCGTCGAACTGAAAATTGATCATCTTGGGCTCCTTATAGCGCTAAGGCCGGATTTCCGGCCTTCATCGACAAAATTAAAGGCTTGCTCTCAGCCGCCGGTCGAAGTGGTCGAGGGCCTTGTCGTCCGCTGCGCCCCCTTGTTCAGGATCTTCAGAGTCTCCATTGCGCCCTGCTGGACCAGGTGGGTGTCCGAGGTGACATTGACCAACTGGAAACCCTCGCCCGCCCACTGAACAGCATCATCGGGGTCGGCGGTATGGGCCACCGGGATTTTCCCGTGCCGGCGGCAGGCATCCAGCACCTTTTGGCAAAGGTCATGGAGCACGGCGTTGGTTACCCGCCAACTCAGACCACCTCCGTGGGACAGGGATAGGTCCTGGGGCCCAATGTAGGCACCGTCAACGTCTTTCACCGCCAAGATGGCGTCGAGGTTGTCCATGGCCTGGCGGGTCTCGATCTGCACCAGGCAAAGCGCCCTGCGGTCGCCATCCTCAGGCGAGTAGTCCGGATCGGTCATCGCCACTCGCCAAGGGCCCCAGCTCCGGTCGCCTCTGGGAGGGTAACGAAAACAGCGGGAGATCTTTTCTGCTTCGTCAGCCGTCTCCAGCATGGGGATTATCACCCCTTCGACGCCGGCGTCGAGAGCGGCCATGATCGCTCCGAACTGGGTTTTCCACGGCGCCCGGAGGAAGGGCGCGCTCTGGCCCAAGGAGATCGCCTGGACCATTCCCAGCAGCTCTGAAGATGAGTTGAGCGGCGAGTGCTGCATGTCGATGACGAGCCAGTCGAACCCGGAACGGCTCAGCATCTCGGCCATGAACGGGCTACCGGCACCTAGGAACGCTCCCCAGAGCGGCGCCTCTCCCCGTTCGATCCTCTCCCGCATGAAGGTCACGCGACTTCTCCTTTTTCAAACGGTTGGCCTGGCACTACCTGCCCGGGACGTCGTGATAGCTCGATGAGATTGTTTACCATCGACAATATACAATGTGCGAGGCGTTCACCTCGGGCCCAACTTCACCGCCGGCACCACCGCCTCGGCGAAAAGTCGCACCGTCTCGTCGTCGCGCCCGTTGATGGTGGCCAGGAAGTACTGCACCCCTGCATCGGCCAAGGCCTGGTAGTGGGCAATGGCCGTCTCGGGGGTAGCAAAGACGGGGACGCTGCGCAGTTGACGGTCCGGGATCCGGGCGTCGCGCCGCTTACGCTCCAGGTCGTCCTCGTTTTCGGCCAGGGTGAGCAGGGGCGTGTAGTGGCTCCGCAGCACCGAGTCATAGGCGCGCCCTACCGCCTCGCAGTGGGCGCGCAGGGCTGTGTACTTGCGCTGCACGTCAGAGATATCGAAGGCCGACCCCGACCACTCGTGCGGTGCGAAGTTGGACACGTCAGCAAACCGAGCGACCTGGCGCAGCGTGACCCTCTCTCCTCCACCGCCGATAAGTATGGGCACATGCGGCTGTTGTACGGGCTTGGGAGAAAGCCGAGCCTGGTCAAGGCGGAAGTACTTGCCCTCGAAACTAAAGGTCTCCTCGCTCCAAAGCCCCTGGATCACAGACAGTGCCTCCTCCATTGCCTCCTGTCGCTGCGCCACCGGAGGAAACGGCAGGCACATTTGGTTGAACTCGGGGACGTCGTCGCCGATACCGATACCCAAGACCAGCCTCCCCTCGCTGATCCGGTCCACGTCGGCCGCCTGACGGGCGATCAGGAGGGGGCTACGGTAATAGATACAGCTGACCAGGGAGATCAACCTTATCCGCTCGGTTGCCATGGCCAGCGCGCTCAAGAACGTCCAAGTGTCCATCGAGCGATTGGGGTGGTCGTTGGCCCAGTAGGCATCGAAACCGAGCTGTTCGGCCCGCAGCGCGAACCGAAGCACCTCTTTCCATTCGGACAAGAAGACCGAGACGATGGCGAACCGGGCCCGTTGCTGGCCTTCGGCCACCCACGGGTGCAGTTGCCTGGTCGTACCGGTCAGCGGCTCAACTGAGCGGTCGGGCAATTGTCTGGTGCCGCAGGTAATCGAACAACGTCTCCGGGCTGTTGACGCCGCCGCCGTAACCGCTCAGGTTGACTCCCCCGTAGGGGAGACCGTAGGCGAAGACGTTGTGAGCGTTTATCCAGCTGTTGCCGGCTTCGAGCCGTTCTGCCACCCGGTTGGCCCGGTCCAAATCGGCGCTCCAGACGCTATTGGCAAGGCCGTAACGGGAGCTATTGACGCTTCCGATCACCCCTTGCTCGTCCCGGAACGGGATGACGTAAGCGACGGGGCCGAAGATCTCCTCCTTCGCACAGACGTTGTCCGGTCCCCCGGCGAGGAGCACAGGGCTCACGTAGTAGCCGTCCTCATGGCCCTCAGGCCGGACGGCACCTCCCTCCAGCAACACAGTGGCACCCGTGGAGATCCCTTTCTCCACGTAGCCGAGCACACGCTGGCGTTGCGTCTCGCTCACGAGCGGTCCCATGGCGGTGGCCTCGTCGTCGCCTGGGCCGATGGAGACCTCGGACAGGGCCTTTGATGCTTTTGACACAACCTCATCGAGCACGTTTTGGTGGACGAACCAGCGTGTGGCCGTGCAGCAAACCTGCCCCGTGTTCGAGGTGATGGCGCCGGCCAGCTTGCGAGCGGTATCACCCACGTCTACGTCGTCGAAGATCACCGCGGCACCCTTGCCGCCGAGCTCGAGCTTGCAGGGCACGAGGTTCCTAGCCGACTCTTGGGCAACCGCTCTTCCCACTTCGGGCGACCCGGTAAAGGACATACGGCGGATGCCTGAATGCTGGCTGAGCGCGGCTCCCGCAGTGTGGCCCAGGCCCGGCACCACATTGATCACTCCGGCGGGGATCCCGACTTGTTCGGCCAGGTGGCACGCGTACAGCGTGCTGAGGGGGGTCAGCTCGGCGGGCTTGACCACCACCGTGTTCCCCGCGGCTAGAGCCGGGGCCACGCCCCAGGCATAAAGAAGGAAAGGGAAGTTCCAGGGGAAGATGAAGCCGCAGGGCCCATAGGGGACCTGCACCTGACGAGCTTCGATGTGCTCCACGGGCAGCGGCTGTGACCGGCGGACGTTCACGGACAGGTCGGCAAAGTAGCGGAACGCCTTGGCGGCGAAAGGGACGTCGAAACCCGTGGCGTCCTTCACCGGCTTCCCGACGTCAAGCGATTCCAGCTTGGCCAGCACCTCGGCGCTGGCCTCAATGGCGTCAGCGTAGCGGTGAAGCAGGGTGGCCCTCTCATTGGCGGACCGACCCGCCCACTCGGGGAAGGCCCGGGTCGCCGCCGCGACAGCGTCGTCGATATCCGCGCCGTCTCCCGAGGCCACCACGGCCAGGACGCTGCCGTCCGCCGGCTGCCTGACCTCGAAGGTCGCTCCCCCTCGCGCTGGCGTCCAGCTACCGCCCACGTAGAGCGGCACCGCCGAGCTTCCAAGGAACTTGTCGATCTCTGTCTGGACCACGCTCACAGCACTCCCCCTTTTGTAACCCAAAGCCGTTCCTTCATTATGGCCGATCGAGAGACGGCAAGGAAGCCCTGACTTGGCTATCCCCGGTCCCCGCTTCGGCCACCGGGAGCCGCGAGCGTCTCACGTATAGCGCGCAGCGGGAAGACTGCCGTCCATGATGTACCCGCCGTCGATGTCAAGGGTTGTGCCAGTAACGTATGCTGCCTCATCGGAGGCGAGATAAGCGACGCCAGCCGCAATTGCTTCCGGTTGGCAAGGAGCAGCCAGGGGGATCCGCATCTTCAAAGCCTGGAGGACCTCGGGCGTATAAATGGGGCGAGTGAGCTCAGTCCACGTAGCCCCGGGGCGCACACAGTTTACTGTTATCCCGTGAACCGCTAGTTCGGACGCCAGCGTCCTGCTATAGGCTTCAATTCCACCCTTTGCGGCAGTGTACGCGCTCGCGTTCGGCTCAGACACTACCGCGTGGATCGACGATATATTGACGATCCTACCGCCGGTACCTGATCTCACCATTTGCCGAGCCACCGCAGTCGAGAACAGAAAGACGCTGCGGAGATTGTTCGCCACGACTTCGTCGAACAGCTCGTCTGACGTCTCAAGCGCCGGCGCAACTCTGAGGATCCCCGCATTGTTTATGAGGATATCTATCCCCCCGTACAGGCTCACCACCTCGTCGCTCGCGCTGTCCACCGCGGTGCGCGAAGAGACGTCTGCGCAAATAAACCCGTGCCGGCCGGAGCCGCCCAAGTCACCGACTGTAGCTTCCCCTAACTGCCGGTCACGGTCGACAACCACCACGTTCCCACCCTCTGCTGCCAACCGCACGGCCACCGCCCGTCCAATCCCACTGGCGCCTCCAGTCACGATCGCCGTCTTGCCGACAAAGCGGTCCGCTGCCATATGCCTCCTCCGGTTCTCCTAAGAGCTATTTACGTCGCCTTCGGCGTCGACTAGGGTCCGGGATGTTGAACTCTTATGATGTCGTCCCCATGGACAACATAGCGCTCGACCGGCTGGACGGCATCAATTGACGTCCCAGCCGCCATTGCCTGCGCCCCCGGGCGCTCCGCCGGCGGAGACGCGCGGACCGCATCTCGACGTGGTCGATATCGACGGCGAAGAGGTGTTGGTGTTCGAGAACGACTGGTGGCGACTGAACGTCCGGCTCGGCCAAAGCCTGAGCCCCTACCACCTCTACAGCATCCCTACCGGTCAGCTCCTGGCCGACCAGGACTACTGCTACCAGCTGGCGGCCGGGCCGCTGGGCCCATCAGGCTATGTGGGCCCGACCACCGGGTCACAACGCGTGGAGACCGTGGGCTGGGCCCTCGTGCCAGACGAGGCTGCAGATCATCTCGTGATCGAAGGGCGGTTCATTTTCTCCGCCGATGGCCCGACCGACATCCGCATTGAGCACACGTTCAGCCTGTTCAGGGAGGCCAGTAGGCTCGAGGAGCGTATTTCCCTGGTACATCGGTACGGGCGTGACCGCCACGAGCTAAGCGACCTCCGCTTCGGGTTCCGCAAGCTGCTGTTCGACCGGCAGCGGTACACGTGGGTGAACAATGCGGATAGGTCCCGACTGGTCCCCGTGCCGTTCGGACGGCACATCGGGCAGTCCGTCGACCACCGGATGGCCAGCTACGCGGCGACCGACCTGGTCCCCAACAAATGGGCCCATGTAGGCCTGCCTGACCGCGCCGCGGAGGCCTGGATCTGGGCCGACGACAAGGTCGGCTTTATCTCGGCCAAGTACTCCCAGGAACACATCGAGTTCGGTTTGGCAGACGGGGAGCTCGTGGCCCAGCCCGGTCGCTCCGCAACTATTGGGTCAAGGCCCATAGACAGCGCCGATGAGAACCTGTGCCTGCGCTTCGGGGGCGTGGGTATAGCCCGCGGTTGCCCGGACAAGGCAGCCACTTTGTACCCTGAGCAGCGGCTGTCGTTCGGCGTCAGCATCTACGAAGCCTTCGAAGGGGAATGGACCGTAGGGCTTGCCCGCTACAAGGATATCCTCAACGACCGCGGGCACGGGCTAGTACCCACCTATCGCTCTAGGCTGCACTGGAACGAGCTCTACAACCTGGGCTGGAGGTGCGGCTCCAACGAGCCCCTCCAAGAGTTGCCCGCCCTGTGGGCGGAAGCCGAGCTAGCGCAGGCCGTAGGGGCTGAAGTGTTCTACTTCGACCCGGGCTGGGATCTCCACGAGGGAAGCTCGGTGTGGGACACTTCGAGGCTCGGTGACGTCGGGGACTTCGTGACGACTCTTCGCTCCAAGTTCGGCTTGGAGCTCGCCCTCCACGTCATGGTCCACACCAAGTCCACGGACGAGGACCCTCGCATCTACCGTCGGCGACGCGACGGCGAAATAGACCTCTGGTCCGATGACACCCCATATGCCGGTGGCTACATATGCCCGGCGTCTCAGGCCTGGCAAGAGCAGAAGACGGCGAGGTTGGCCCAGCTCGCCGAGGCCGGCGTCACCTTCTTCATGTTTGACTTCGTCAACTATGGGCGGGCGGTCCCCGAACGCTATATCGATCCCGGGAGCGAAGTCCCGAGCTGCTGGTCTTCAGAGCACGGCCACAACGTCCCGCTCACGCGTGAGGAACACGCCGCCGGCATCATGGAGGTTGTCTGTGCCGTGAAGAAGCTGTTCCCTCATTTGGTGATTGAGGCGCACGACCGGATCGGGGACAACTTTGCCCCCCTTTATTACCAGCACGGCAGGCCGTTTGCTCACGACGAGCTTTGGGGGTTCGAGTACATGTGGGACCCCTATCTCGACCTCCTTTCCGGCAAGGCCCTCTCGTTGTACGAGTACAACCTCGCTTACGACATACCGCTGTACCTTCATTTGAACTCGAGCCACGACAGTGGCACGTGGCTGGCCTTTTGGTGGTACGCCTCATGCTGCAGGCACCTGGGCATAGGCGGCCTGACATCGCAGTCCCCTGCCTGGCCGGGCCTCTTGGGCACGGTCCGTACCTATCATCGACTGTACGAGTTCCTCGCCCGAGGAGATTTCGTGGGGATCGACGTCCTGGCCCACGGTCACGTGCTCAGGGACCGCGGCTCCGCCGTGATCATCGCCTTCAACCTGGGCGCCTCCAAGATCCGACGCGAACTGGTCGTGGACAAGGCCCGTCTCGGTCTCAGCACGGTCCATACCGTTAGCGGGGCGGAGGTCTCGGTCCGGGACGGCAACATCGTGATCGTCGTGGAGATCGGTCCCATGAGCCCGACAATCGTCGAGCTCAACGTGCCGTCGGGTCGCTAACTGTCAACCCTCGGCTAGAGTCAGGGCGGACAGCCCCGCAAGCAGGCGGGTGCGAAGGGACTGGTCCATATCGGGACCGTGGCAAGCGGAGGACCGACCAATTTGACGGGCACCGTGGAAGGACCCCGGTTCGGGGAGGACGAACTCGTCGGTATTGCCTCGGATTTCCTCCACGCCCTCGGTGCGCCCACGAGCACGGCGCGCCTCGTAGCCGCCTCTTTGGTGCTTTCGAACCTGGTTGGCCACGATTCCCACGGGATCGTACGGCTGGTCGATTACACGCAAGCCGTTAGGAGGGGCCAGATCCGTCCGGATGGCAATCCACGGGTCGTTGCGGCACACGGCGCGGTGGCAATTGTTGACGGTGGGTGGGGTTTTGGCCAACCAGCGGCACAGCTGGCGACAGAGCTCGCCGTCCAGGCGGCCTCCACCAGCGGCGTCGCCGCCGTGGCTATAAGCGCCTGTAACCACATCGGCCGCCTCGGCGAGTACGTAGCCACGATCGCACGAGCCGGTCATATGGGCATGGCCTTTTGCAACTCCGGACCGGTTGTGGCCCCTTTCGGCGGTGTAGGACGTGTTATGGGCACGAACCCGCTCGCCTGGGCCGCGCCTGGGCCCGATGGCGCAGTCGTCCTCGACTTCGCCACCTCGAAGGTCGCCGAAGGAAAGCTCAGGATCGCGCTCGCCGATGGCCGAACTGTCGCCCCGGGCTGCATCATCGACCGGGAGGGCAGGGCGAGCGTCGACCCTGCTGACTTTTATGCCGGTGGCGCCATGTTGCCCTTCGGCGACCACAAGGGTTCAGGGATGTCCATGCTCATCGAGCTGACTGCAGGGCTGGTTTCGAACATGGGTGCCTCGTGCGACCCGGAATACCAGAATGGCAATGGCACCCTTATCATCGCGCTCGATATCGGGGCGTTTACCGGCCTTCCGCATTACTTCGAGCAGGCGGAGACCTTCGCCAGGCAGGCGAAGCGCATTGGAGGTGGTCCCGCCCACGCCGACGTCCTGCTCCCTGGTGAGCTCGAAGCTCGGACACTCGAGACCCGCCGTGCCGGGGGTTTGCTCGTAGCCTACGAGATCCGTCGGCAGATAAGTGAGCTGGCAGACGAGCTCGGTGTGGACATTGGCCCGCTCGGCGTGCGCTGAGCGGCATCGAGCCGGCCACTCCAGTCCTCTTGATCAGGTGCCGTGCCTTCGTCTACTGTAGACATCTTAGGTGCACCTCGACAGCGCTCCTACCCGGCACTAAGGGACCGAGCACACACGTAGGGAGAAATTGTGACGACGGAGCAAACGTTCGTGCCGGCCTCGGAGGCCGCGTTGCCGGTCCCGACCGTGATCGTCGTCGCCGACCGCGCTTTCGGCGATCGACAGGGCCTAGTGGACCAGTTTGACAGTGCGGTGCTCCACTTTTGCGACCTTTCCGATCCCGCCACCCTGTCGGCTGCCACCTCTGGGGCGTCGGGCGTTGTTGTAACGCTCCAACCGCTGCGTGCAGCCCACATTCAGGCCTTGGCGCCGAGCGTTAGGGTGATTGGGCGCGCCGGGGTCGGCCTGGACACCATCGACCTCGACGCGGCGCGCGCCGCCGGCATAACGGTTGTCAACCAGCCGACCTATGGCACCAAAGAGGTTGCGTCCCATGCGGTCGCGCTTCTACTTACCTTGCAGCGGCGCATCTGTGGTCTTGACACTTTCGTCCGCGAAGGATGGTCTGGGTCGCCCGTTCTCGCTCCGATGAAAGCTGTCGACGAGCTTGTGGTGGGCCTAGTCGGCAGCGGGCACATCGGCAGCGCCACCGCGGAAATGTTGTCGGGCTTGGTGGGGCAGATCCTGGCTTTCGATCCCGCCAACCCTCCGCTCCCCGCCGGCGTCGAAGCCGTTGGCGAGTTGCGAGATATCCTCGCCCGCTCAGACGTGGTATCGCTTCACTTGCCTCTAACGCAGGAGACCGCGGGGATGGTCAACGAGGCCTTCCTCGGTGCCATGCGCCCGGGCGCGCTTCTAGTCAATGTCTCCCGTGGCGGATTGGTCGACGAGGTCGCACTAGCAGCGGCTCTCGACAGCGGGCACCTCGGCGGCGCCGCGCTCGACGTCTTCGCCACTGAGCCCCTTTCTTCGACGAGCCCGTTGCTCAACGCAAAAAACACGGTGTTCTCGCCCCATTGCGCCTCATACTCTGATCGTTCGGCATGGCGTCTCGCACACTGGACCCTGAGCGACACCATCGCCTGGGCCCAGTCCAACAACATCAAGTACGGCAATATCGTCGTCCGGGGAGACCGGTGAAACCAACCAAGGGCGCTCCGCCCGTGACCATCCAGGGGCCGGTCACCGGCCCGGGGCGGTCGTAATGGAAGAGATTTTCGTGCCGGCTTCGGGCATGGCGATGGAAGACGTCCTGTTCACCGAGTGGTTGAAGCAGCCTGGTGACGAGGTCGCCGCGGGCGACGCAGTTGCCGTTGT
>Ga0182027_10007217_pt1 | contig 16446 bp, 17 predicted proteins | sample 712E1DmetaG_FD_121300 | JGI IMG/M metagenome (GOLD analysis project Ga0182027, IMG submission 121300) | Permafrost microbial communities from Stordalen Mire, Sweden - 712E1D metaG (Illumina Assembly) | ecosystem: Environmental > Terrestrial > Soil > Wetlands > Permafrost | place: Sweden... | reverse complement strand
TGCTAGAATTGTAATCCAGACGAAAGGTTCAAAAATTACAAATGAACATATAGATATGGCAGAAAAAGTAGTCAATGATAGAGTCACAATAGATATGTTGAAAAGGATGTCATTACATGATAAATACTTGATATTGTCTGTTTATATCGCTAATAATGTTGTCAAACAAACGAATTCAAAAACTCCTGCACATTCTGGTGTTATAGTAGTAACATATCGTAAAATTTGCGAACTTTTACAGCAAAAACCAAACGGTGAAACATACATATCAACACGATTAACAACTCTTTCTGCAAGACAGCTTATTAATGCGGAGTATCGTGAAGGCCGGGGTAATATTAGGTATATAACTTTGCCAAATGATATTGAGGCTGTAATTGAAACTTTGTTTCAGATTCAAGATATCGAGACAATTAAAAATAATTACACTGATGTCGAATCTATTGTTTTGTCAAAATTAAAAAGGCCATTAGCAAGGTCTACAAAGTTAGACTTTTTTTGAAAAGACTTATACTTCTGTTATGATAAATGAACTATCCAACCCTGTAGAAAGTTGGATGTAGTAGATAATAGATTATATACATATTGTGAGGTAGTTATATGATCGAGTATATCGTTCTAGGCGTCCTGTTGGTATTTGTACTAGTCTTTGTGTATTATTTCAACAGACTTAATGTGCTTTCTAACACAATAGATAATTCATGGGCTCAGATTGATGTTCAGCTGAAGAAAAGGGCTGACCTTGTGCCAAATCTTGTCGAAACTGTGAAGGGTTATGCAGCGCATGAAAAATCCATTTTTGAGGCTGTTTCTGATGCAAGAGCAAGGATGATGGGCGCAAAGACGATTGAAGAAAAAGATCAAGCTGGAAATATGCTTTTTGGGACTCTTAAATCGCTTTTTGCAATAGCCGAGAATTATCCAGAACTTAAGGCAAATCAGAACTTCCTTATGCTTCAGGAAGAGCTTTCTGGAGTTGAGAATAAGGTTGCTTATGCAAGACAGCACTATAATGACAGTGTGCTTGTTTTAAATAACTTGGTGACTACTCTACCGGGCTCGATTTTTGCTGGAATACTTGGTAAGAAGACAAGGACTTATCTGGAGGCTGAGTCTAAGGAAAGAGAGCCTGTAAAGGTTCAGTTCTAATAGTAATGTTTCCTTACTTTCTATTTTCTTAGGGTGTGATCTCCTTTGCAAACCATGGAAGAGCAGATAGCTGCGAATAAGAGAAATTCATTTATCCTTGTTGGAATTGTAAGTATCGTCCTTGTGGGTTTAGGCTACGTATTTGCGCAGATTTATGATCCATCGCTTGTTTTTCTCTTTTTGATTCTCGCTGTAGTTCTTTCTACTCTGTGTACGATTGCTTCTTACTGGTATTCAGATAAGATTGTGCTTGCTGTGACGAAGACTCGTGAGCCGAAGCCACTTGAGAATGAGCATCTTTCGAATGTTGTTGAAGGGCTTGCGATAGCAGCAGGAATTCCTGTACCACGTTTTGTGATTATTGATGATGATGTCAATCTAAATGCGTTCGCAACTGGGAGAGACCCTGAGCATGCTGTTCTTGCCGTGACATCTGCGCTTCTTAAGACCATGAATAGAGAGGAGCTTGAGGGCGTGGTTGCGCATGAGATGTCACATATCAATAATTATGATATCAGGTTAGCTTCGATGATTGCTGTGCTTGTTGGTATTATTGTGATTGCTTCACAAATTTTCCTTCGAAGCTTGTGGTTTACTGGTGGAAACAGGGACAGAAGAGATGGAAATGTCATATTTTTGGTGATTGGTATTGTACTTGCTATCCTTGCTCCGATTTTCACGCAGTTGATTCAGCTTGCAGTTTCACGGCAGCGAGAGTATCTTGCTGATTCAAGTGGGGCGTACCTTACGCGCAATCCTATAGGGCTTGCTTCTGCACTTGAAAAGATTAAGGATAATAATGTCAATACCAAGGTTAATGGGGCTGTTTCGCATCTTTATTTTACTAACCCATTACTTTTTAAGAATGCAAATTCTCTATTTGCCACACATCCACCCATTGATGAGAGAATTAAGAGACTAAAAGAGATGTGAGCTTTATATGCGTGAACTGTCCCTCCCTGTTGGGTCGATACCATCAGAGGAAGGAGATTTCCCGCCTTAGAGTTAAGAATGATGTATTTGATGACTCGTGAAAATCAGAGGTTTATCGAAAATCCTCTATATTTCTTAAATTGTTTCTATTTTTCCTTTATTGACAAAGGTTTTGATGATTTCTTTCTGGTATCTATCTATGTCTATTTTTTTGGGCTTTGACCATGTTGTTCAATGCCTTGAAAAGTATATTTTCTTTGTCCTGTATTTCATCAGCTAAATTATTTAGGTTAGCTAAAATCTATATATATGTGGATTGTTTCTAACCGTGGTAGTGATTCGATGCCATCAGCACAAGTGGAAGAATATCTAAAAACGATCTATGATCTCGCGGGCAAATACGGCGCTGCTCGGACTACTGAGATCGCGAAATGCCTTAAAATATCGCCAGCAAGTGTTACAGAAGCGATTCAGCATATGGCAAAAAAGGGCTTTGTAGTTTATGCGCCTTATAAAGGCGCTACTCTCACGAAGGAAGGGTTAATAATAGCTCTTAAAATTAAACGGAAACATAGGCTTCTGGAAGTATTTCTTACCGATACTCTCCACATAGATGAAAAAAAGGCGCACGCTGAAGCATGTAAGATGGAGCACGATATTTCTGACGAGACGGAAAACGCTTTATGTAAGATCCTTAATGCTCCTGCTAGGTGTCCACATGGAAGCCATATCAGTTATTGTACCATGTTTGTAGGCACATGTGATGAATGCAATGGAGCTACGAGTTCACGGAAGCGTAGAGCAAATGATGGGAGTATTGTTCCGATCACTGACCTTGAACCATGTGAAAAGGGCCGGATCAAATTCCTAAGGGGAGATAACAAAATCGTACAGCGATTATCTGACCTTGGATTAACGTTGAATACAGAAGTCAAACTACTGCGAAAAGCACCAATGAATGGCCCCATAGAAATATGCGTCAGAAGGACGAATCTAGCAATAGCAAGGGAGATAGCAGATAATATTTTTGTAAACATGTCAAGATAAAACGGAGCATTTAATGGCAGGATGTAAAAATTGTGGACAGTGTAACTCCGAATCTATAAAGATGAAAGATTTCAAAAGGGTGGTTGCTCTTGCAGGGAACTCTAACGTAGGTAAGAGCGCCATATTTAATCAATTAACTGGCGTGGATGATAATAGGCAATTGGCCAGGGAAGACTGTAGAGCGTGTCGAGGGGTTATTGCATTATAAAGGGCTGAGGATCAAGATAATAGACCTGCCTGGAATATACTCGTTCTCCACATACTCAATGGAAGAGATAGTATCTAGAGATTTCATCGCTCTTGAAAAGCCGGACATAGTCGTAAATGTCATAGATGCATCGGCACTGGAACGAAATTTGTTTTTCACACTACAACTGATAGAGTTGGGTGTACCAATGGTCATAGCCCTCAACCAAGTGGACCTCATGGAAAAGAAAGGATTATCCCTCGATGCTAAAAAACGTGAGGGAATCTTGGGAGTGTCTGTTGTTACTACTGTAGCAATCAAGGGGATTGGAATCGATAACCTGACAGAAATAATCATTGATGCAATCGAAAATAAAAAACTTCCAAACAAAATAAAATATGGTCAAGAAATAGAGCAACGCATCGAGAAGCTTATAGAATCCCTGGGCAATGTAAACACTGGATATCCCTCACGTTGGACGGCTATCAAACTCATCGAGAAAGATGCTGAGATTCGCTGCCTATTCGAGAAGGTTGACCCCAATGTCCCCATATTAGCTGATTCACTGGCTGACGAGATTGAGAAAATACACGGTGAGCCATCTGGAATAGTAATCACAGGTGAGCGTTATCATGTAGCTGATATGATTGCTCATGAGGTCTTCAGGGATATCATGCCAGGCGTGAAAAAAAGAACGTTGACGGAAACTTTGGATAATATAGCTCTGCACCCAGTATTGGGATATGTAACTGCTATCCTGGTCATTGGGGGCTGTTGGTCTGGACGTTCCTCATAGGTGCCCGTGTTTCGGACTTTATAGAAGGTTTTTTAACTGCGATAGAGCATTATGAACCAGTCATTACAGGTCCCATAGAAAGTATCATATGGAATGGGGCTTTCACCGGATTTGTAGCCGGAGTAACTCTCATAATCCCCTATGTACTACCATTTTATTTAATACTTGCATTTATTGAGGATTCGGGATACTTGACTAGAATATCATTCATGCTCGATCGTGGTATGCATAAGCTCGGTTTGCATGGTAAGGCAGTCATTCCTCTCATCCTGGGGTATGGGTGCAATGTGCCAGCGCTTTACTCTTGCAGGATAATGGAAACCCCAAAGCAAAAAACACTCCTAGCTTACCTAGTTACGCTAATACCATGCACAGCGAGAACTGTTGTTATTTTAGGATTGGTAGCTACATTCGTAAGTATTTGGTGGGGTCTTGCACTATATGTGTTTGATATATTGCTAATTATCGTAGCAGGTCGCATAGCATTCAAGGTAATGCCTGGGGAGTCCGTCGGCCTCATCATAGAGATGGCAGATTATCACGTACCCTCTCTCAATGTTATAATCAAACAGACGTGGGCACGCACCAAGTCATTGGTCATGATCGTATTCCCGGCTTATATCATTGGAAGCGCAGTAGTGCAAGCGTTATATGCATTTGGAGCACTAACTCCTATTAATAATGCGCTAACGCCGCTAACTGTCTGGTGGCTCGGATTGCCAGCCGTATCTGGTATATTATTGATATTCGGAATCGTAAGGAAAGAAATGGCTCTATTAACACTGGCTGTAATTTTCCATACTACAAACTTTGGCTCGATAATGACTCAAGTCCAATTAATAGTATTGGCGCTGGTCAGTATGATATACATTCCATGCCTATCTAATGTACTGGCCATGGCATCGGAGTTCGGATGGATAAAAGCAGCGGCCGTATCAATAGCAGAGATAGTTACGGCAATCATGATAGGTGGTATTGCATTCAGGCTACTAAGCCTATTCATGTGAGCAGTGAACTACTCATACCTGCCTTCTGATGAAGGCGAGGAAGGAGCTTCTTGATTCGTCCCTTGAACTACTGTTCACAAGTCCTCACGTTCATCCCCTACGTTCCTTAGGTTCAGATTCCAATTAAATTTTGATCTTGAAGAGAGAATTTTTTGATGTTGATTGCAGCATTGATATCTCTATCATGATTTGTTTTGCAATCAGGACAAATCCATGCTCTATCCTTCAAGGTTAGATTAGAATTGTGATAACCATAAACATTACATATTTTAGATGATGGTTCAAACTGTCCTATTTTAAGAATCGTTTTTACTAACCATTCAGTTTTATATGTCAACGTTGTGACAAAACTATGCCAGACAGTATCGAAAATTGCTTGGGCTAGACAACGGTTTTTCTGCATTCCTTTCACATTCAGAGTTTCCAAAGATATAGCTTGGTTCTCGCTTACTAGTCTAAAAGAAAGTTTGTGTTGGAAATAATTTCTCTGACTACTAATTGTTTCATGGATTTTTGAAAGGTGCAATTTAGCTTTATTGTGGTTATTTGAATCTTTTATTAGATGATACAATCTTCTATGGTTCTGTATGCAATTTTCAGTTGCTTCTTTGCTAACTGTGATAATAAAAGATGTGAAATATCCATCACTCCATAGTGTATGTTCTTTCCAATAGTATTTTTTTTCAGATACTCTTTTTGAGGTTCCATAGCTTGGTTGTTGTCTCTTGTTTCAGTTTTTGGATGATCGCAAATGTTTGTGGATACCATAACTCTTCGATAACACTAAAAAATGGAGAATGAAAATGTTTTGATTGCAAGACAAAAAATGATAGAGACCTTAATGCTGCAATCAACATCAAAAAATTCTCTCTTCAAGATTAAAATTTAATTGGAATCTGAAACCAATGGAATGAGGGAGAAGGACTTGGAGACTTGTTCTCAAAAGAGAACGAATGGACCAAGAAGCTGCATAGCCTTTAGCTGAGTAGTCGTTCACTATAATTAATGATACATACTAAAATAAATGTAGTATTCGTCTATAAAAGCAGAAGTCTTTTGGATAATAAATAAGTATATGATTTTTGTTATATAACTTTTTTTTTAAAAGTTAAGTAAATCTAAATATAATATATACGTGTAAATAAACAAAGCTTATATCGTAATAATTATAATATCATGATGATACAATTGAAAACATATTGTTCAATAGTGTGACTGGATAATTAAATAATATACAGGGCTTTTAAGTAAGTATCTGAGTTATTAATTGGCAAGCAGGTGTTATCTCAATAAACCTGCTGAGGAAAATATGCTGAAAATTGTCACATTTAGAATTGTATCAAATTTAAAATATGAGATATTTGAAAAATATATAACATTAGTTATGCAAAAATTGGTGGGGTGAAGGATAAATGATATCTAAAAAAACAATAACTACTTTGTTAGTAGTCTTTTTTGTAGCTTCTTTGGCAGCTACAGTAGTAAGTGCTTCCTTCTGTGACTCAGGCTGCGGTTGTAACAGCGGTTGCGGTGGTGAAAATGACATTGGCTGCGGTGGCATTGGTGGTACTGGTGGTGCTGGTTACGCTGGCGGCGGCGGTGGCTCAGGTGGATGTGGTGGCTGTGGTATTAGCTACGGTAGCGGCAGTGCAATAGGTGGCACCGGTGGCGCAGGTGGATGTGGTGGCGCAGGTGGTGCAAACAGCATCATTTGAAACCAATGCAACAACCCCTGTTAATATTCTAGCAAGAATGCTAGAGTATAGAAAAAAAGATGCGTAGTTGAGCTGTGAGCTCAATGATATATGTATAATATTAGGAGAGTATCGACATTCTAAATCATGATATTTATAACAGGCTTAAATGAATTTAATTTAGTAGATCAAGTGTTAAAGTTCCATAAAAAATGCATTATCTGATAAGGAATTGATCAAATAGCGAACAGTTTTAATTGTATTAAACGGTTTAAGATTAAATCAGTTGTATTTGATTGAAAATTCCTACAGAATTTTGTATTTTGTACCAGTTAGGATCTATTTATTTGAAGACAAAAATCAAGCATCAACAAGTCTATTATAAATATTATTTTTTAGACAATTGGAAGTTTAGTATCTGTAACGAAATAACTTAGGCAATAATAATTTGGTTCAAGTTAAATCAACTATCTTTCTAATGAAAGGTATTTTATAAACCCATAAAACCTGTCTATTTTATTTCGTAGTGTGTCTTTAGAGCCATTTGTTTCACAGTTAAACTACATAAGTATTATCAAATTCTAAAAATTACGTAAAAGTATTGCTATATATTCTAAAATATATATAAAATTAGTTAAAGTGTGGCAACTAAAAATCAAAATAGTTATTGGATGGAGAGCACACAAATGGTAAAACAAACCTTTGCAAACATCAAAAAATGCTATGTATCTTCCCAAGTAACTTTTTTTGAATTTTCGAGTTGGTTGTAGCAGTAGGTATCATCAGCATTGCCGTCTATGCTTTTAACTTTAGGTATGGCAGTTATGAAAATAATTGTGATGATGGTAATGGAGGCAGCAATAATAGCGGCATCGTTACTAATCTTGAGTCTCCTTGGATCTTGGAGTTCTAAAAGCAGTGAAAGCGATGGCTTAGGCAGCTGGATGTCTTTTAATCTGTCAATGATACCATAATTGGATGTATACACTGGATCAAGAAATCACGGTATTAGTTATTGAAAAATTAATGGGGTGAAAATTAAATGGGGTATAAAAAAGCAATGACTATTTTGTTAGTAGTATTATTTGTAGCTTCTTTGACAGCCACGACAGTAGGTGCAAGCGGTGGAAATGGTGGAAGGGGTGGTCAGGGTGGTACTGTTTACGCCTCCGATAGCTTTGGCATCGCAGATAATGCTGGGAACGGACTTAATGGCGGCAATGGTAATAACGGTGGAAATGGTGGAGAAGGAGGAAGAGGGGGCAAAGTTGGACAATTTGAGATCCAATCTGGACTCAAAATCTATGGTTGTGACGGTTCTGATGGACTAGACGGCTTAAATAGTCCTAAAACAATAAAGGGAATATCAATGCCTCAATATCCCCAATTTCCGTCTTTGCCACCACTTCAGTCGCTTAAAGGATTAGTTCCTTCATTTCTAAGAATAGAAAAGGTCTGTAAACTCCCAGATGAGGTCATATACGTATAAATTATATATATGACTCGTGAAACTTAGGGATATACCTAGATCCTTTATAGAAATAAGCTGTTGAACTGAGAAATCATAGAAGTAAGCTATCCTTCTCTTGTTCTCTTCTTTTTTCTTTGAAAACAAATTATCAGGCTCATTCCTTGTATTCTACAGGTAATTCACAGAAAAATCAAGTGTTTATTTTATTTGGATAAGTTCTTCCTGTTTTGCTCCCTTATTATCTAGTTGATACTCCTCGAGGAAGGAACTTTCTTTGAGTAATTCCTTCAGATGTTCCCAAATTTGAGACTCGTTGGAGATTCTGTATTGTCGAAGATTATCAACAAATTGTTGATAGCTCGCTAACAAGGTATTTTGTGATAGGAAACATGACATAATATTGATCGAACTATTCAGATCTCTATCCATATCGTTATCGCAATCACAAATCAGTATGCGCCTAAAAGAAGGCATATCCTGGATTTTGTCGTCAATTTGATCTGGTCAACACTCAACATTTAAACCTTCTACTTTAAAAATTTTACTTATGTAATGAATTTTAGCCTTGAATAAATACACTATCTTTTGACTATAAAACGCTATTCTTCGACATGTTATGGATTGCACAAAATGATATTTGAGTGCATACATTAATCGTTTTATAGATTTAGGTTTTATCTCATAGTTATTAAATTGTATATAAGACTATAACTATATTTATATTTTTATCTTAAAATAGTCGTTATTTGACGGTTTTCATCCCACACATACCACGCGGATGCTTGTAGGGGGAGGGGATTTCTCGCCTTATAGTTAAAGTTAACATCGATCAATCTATCAGGGATGTAGAAGGCTAACCTCTGCAATTTAACTGTGGGATATAGCCATAAATTTCAGCATCTTTCTATTTTCTTAATAAATAGTTTAGCTTCTTATGTATAAAATAACTCCAATTGTAGAACCTCAAGGCTTAAGCTTAGGGGTATATACGTGAACATTAGTTTCTTAGTTATAATTCATGATGAATTATATATCCAGAGCTATAATACTCTAATGCTCAAATGTAAGAGCAAATATTTCTATCAAAAATATATTTTTGATATTTATAGATATATTAGACATAACAAGCACAAACTTATGCTATTTAATATGGTGGGGTGTACATAAATATGGAAGAACTAAAATATCACAAAATAAAAAAAATACTTGGCATTCTAATATTAGTCTTCTTAGTGGTGCCATTGATAACTGTGTCAGCGAGTGTATCTCAAAATAATGGTAATAATATTCATATTAGGCCATTTCCATATGGCATGCCGACTCTATATCAACAGAATAATAGTAGTTATATAGGACCATTTTATCCACCTGCGCCCTATGGCTCTGGCAATGGTGCCACCTGCGGACCTTATGGGTGCTACTGGAATGGAGGGGACACCTCGTACCTTATAGCTAGTACCATAGCGGATAATGGCTGGTGAAAGTAGGTTATTGTTCAGGCAATACCTCAAGTATTGATTGCTTGCTTCTACGGTATGGTGTTGCAGGATAAGAAAAAATTCAATAGAATTCTTCCTGATTTAAAGTTGGAAAAACTGGTCTCTCACTAAATTCTTTGGGAAAAAATGCGTTTCCTAACTTTAAATCAAGAAAAAAAAACTATATTCAACTGTTTTTGATTTCGCAACACTATACTGTAGATTTTGAGTATGGGCTGATCAAACTATAAAAGATTGAGAAAATTAAAAAAAATTTTTATAAACAGTTTGAAGGTATGCGGGAAATAATTACACTTTCAAAATCATGTACTGGTAAATATTACACATCGGTATTTTTGTTGAAGATAACAAGGAAATTCCTGGGTAACTAAAGTTCATGGAAACCACAGTTATAAGAGTAGATATTTTTATAAAAAATTTTGCTGTTCTTTCCATAGAGAAAAAGTCAAAATAAGGGTACTTGAAAACATCCATCGAAACGCTTAAGAGTTATTACAGAGGCAAGTAGGTAGGAAAATATGTTTTTATAATTGTAGAAGAGAAGCAACAATTATACTTGTTGAATTTTATGTAAGAATTACTATCAGACGTAACGGTTTATGGAATCAATTATCGCTTAAGTTGATAAGCGAAAACTAAACAATGTCTCTGAGAACTATCATCAAAGGTATAGCAAAGAGTCATTGTTTGGATCAGGTTATTAGTGATTAGTCGTAAGTATTTTTCATAACTAAGATAGCATATAAAGTTCAAAGGTTTGGGGAAAAATGGATTTAAAGGGTAGGAAGATTTTGAACCATCTGGTAAAATACATAACAGTTGTGGTTTTTACAAAAATGATTCAACATTGAAATTTATTAAATTGTGTTGCTTGGTATGTGGTGCAAATTTTGATGGGATGGCGAATGCAGCAATTAACATTAAGAGGTTTGCACTACAAAGTTCGAATCTAGTAGCAATCTAATATTGCCTATGTAAAGTATGGTAGAGCTCGGACACTTAAGAACAATAGTTCAGGATATGGAGAGGGACTCTAATCAGTAATTTAGCTTAGTGGTAATTCATATAATCTGCTCGTATCTAATCTTGTTAAATGAAAGGTAAGTAAATCCCGAACGAAAAAAAAGGGACTTAAATATTTATTGGATACATCTGAATAACGATATGAACGATTAACTTAATTAATGAGAATTAGTATATTAAATGACAATTTCGATCTACTGGCTTTGAACATCAGTAGTGTAGCGGTCATCACCGGGCGTTGCCAACGCTCGAACCCGGGTTCGAATCCCGGCTGATGTATATACTTCGTGAAGTATCCTCACGTAGGTGGATGCGATAGGTAAATTTATTATGACATTCAATTGAGCTATTAATATATGCAATTCATCAGGTTTCACATTGCAATTCAGAATTCCTTCCAAACAAGTATTTCATGTTTAGTTACATAGACATAGTATTCTTTGTTAGCTGGCTTTATATAAATTTCTGGAAAATGTTCTCTAAGTTCGCACTCCTAAGCTAAAAATTAGATGATGTGGGAAAGAGACTCTTGATTTTTAGTTGATCTATTTTGTCAACGGCCGTTAATTTTCCATTTCGTTTTTTAGATTGAGCCGTGTTTTGACTTTTGCATCTCCTATAATCAGATGTTTGGCTTTATATTATCAAACATTTTTTGGAAAAGTTAAACGTAAAAATCATTTCGCGAATTGGATTTTTGTTCTCATGTTTCTATAAGTCTAATAGAATTTAAGGTATTAATAGAATTTAAGATATTCTTTACTTTTTTTGGAATTATTCTTTATCCTTAACAATGATCTCTTTGAGATTTTATGTGATCTAACTTTGGTTCCCAATATAATCTGATCTAAGAGTTTTTATTTAAAAGTGTCTAACTTGGGGTTGATAGAAGTTACTATTCTTGTAATACTTGCATCTATACCTTGATAAATCCTATATCAATATATAGAGTTTCAGTTACTTCATAAACAATAGGAGCATAGAAATTCTTTTTAAACTGAAAAAGTTTATTGTTATGGATTTCGGTTTGCATGATATTATTATGTTTTTCTCTAAATAATGAATTAATTCAGTTTCACCACTTAGTGAGAAAAAAATATTTTTTCTAAACATATGGGATACAGTTTGTTTTAAGGAATGGCAAGATGCATTATTTACTCTGGAACTTTGGAAGATCTAAAGTTCTGATTTTCCAAATTTTCACGGAGAAAAAAGAATTTATAATTAGCATCATATTTCTGAAAACTGATTGAAATACCTTCGAAACACTTCTTTGAGCTCAGTATTTTTATTTCAAGCTCAGGATGTTTGTTCTGTTGTTCAATGGTTTTGGCATCATTTTGAGCTTTCTATTACTCGGTTCCATGAGCAAGAGCTTTTCTCCTTTTTGTTAATAGATAATTTTCAAATTAGCTCCTTGATTTTAAGAGCTTATTTGAGATCTTTTCTAATCTATTTTATAAAAAAAGGAAAGACATTTATACATGATAATTATATATTACAATATTTATATAATTCAGAAAAATTCTTCAGTAAATTAATTGACTATAAAATTTACCACTAAATGAATCTTCTATATAAATTTAGCTGACAAATTGGTAAAATGATGTTAGCTTAATTGTAACGTTGTTGAGGATAGTGTGATGAAAACTACAATATATGGAATTATATCAACTAAAAAATACTGATTAAGATGCATATTTATCAGGATTATAAGGCGCTTGAAAGAATAAATAAACTAAGCTTAACTCCGACTGACTAATCAGATTTTCTGGCTAGCAAGCCTATCAGTACTCAGTCTTCAGTTCAAATATTTAAGTTCTAAAATTAATAACGGAGACGAGAAATGAACTTCAAAAAGACAACCACATTTTTGATAATAACTTTTTTAGTAGCCTCTTTAACGGCTACTGCAGTAAGCGCTCATGGATACTCCGGAGGAAAAGGTAGTCACACGCTAAGTGGTCACACGCTAAGTGGTGTTGTATATGGCGGCACTGGTGGTACTGGTGGCGGTGGCGCAGGTGGATTTGGTGGCGCTGGTGGTGGGAACAAATACAAATATGTTTGAATCCAGTTCAACGGCCCCTGTTAATATTCTTGCAGCATTGCTAGAATATAGAAAAGAGAGATGTGTAGTTGAACTGTGAGATCAATAAGATATCGATATTCTAAAATATTATATTTATATAAGGCTTAAATGAATTTAATTTACATGAAGGGTTATTCTCCGGAATTTCTATCAACATATTTTTAGTTCGTGAACTGCCATCTTGTCTTCAGCTGAGTGGTAGTTCACTATTAGAATTTGTTTTGTCCCAATTTTTTTATTAACCAGTGTAAACTCAAAATAACTATAACACCCAACCCCAAAATTTCAGGAGTAGAAGAATGCGAGAAATTTAATGTAAAAGATTTTTTAAACAACATTGATACTTGTTCTAGTCCAACATAATCTATGGTATCTTTTGGAAAACTTAATCCTTGGAGAGGCCAGAATAAAATTTGAGGACTTTTCCATAATTGGTCCTCTATAAGATGGAATAAAGAACCGGTACTAAGAGAAATTATTTTGAGATCTCTTTTTTTTTCGTATAAGTATAAACCTACCAAGAGAAGCAGAAGAGTAAACAGCAGGGTATGACCTATCATGCGTCCAGTTGTAATGGTGGAAGCAAAAATTACCATCCCTAGAGGTTTGTCTATCAGGTCAGGTAGAAGGGCCCCAATGACCAGGTATTTTGGATCTATAAAAGTTTTTAGCTGAGGTAAAAATATCCCCAGTCCTATAAATACCCCCAAAGTAACTCCAATGTGGCCAAAAAGAAGCATTAACAATTAAAAGTTTTTTTTGGTAGATATAACTATTCGTTGTTTTTATTTCTAAGGCGGAAAGTTCCCTCCTTCGACACGCATAAGTATGGTAGGTGTGGGATGAAAGTCTTTCTCTTCGACCACGGTTCTGTATGTAATTTTGGACTGTTTCTTTGCTAACATTGTTAATAGAAGATGCAAAATATCCATTACTCCATAGTGTATGTACTTTCCAACAGTATTCTTTTTAAATATTCGTTTTGAGTTTCCCTCATTCTATTTGCTGTCTCTTGTTTCAGTTTTAGGATGATCGCAAGACTGTTCACTTTTTGCTCGCTCTTAACGAGTTGAAGGCTGTGGTCTTTGTATGTTTTCATTTCTAGTATTTCAAAATTGTTATCCTTTGAAATTTTATGAATTATCTGTTGGAGTTTTTAACTTCGAGAGCACAGAGACACAGCGAAAAGTTCCCTTCCCCACCTTCATCAGAAGGCAGGTGGGAGTAGTTTACTCAGTATGTTCTAGTATCTTTTTTCGATACTTACACACAATGAGAATGTGCTACATTCTCAAAAATTTGCTATGTTGCTTACGTTCATACTCTTTTACTTACCAAAAAATATATATTATGTTAAAAAATATTAAGTGTTTTATGAAGAAAGCATTCAAGTTTAGGCTATATCCAACAATTGACCAATCTAACCAACTTGATCAACATATTGGTAGTTGTAGGTTTGTCTATAATTGGGCGCTTGATCATAAAGTAAAAACATATGAGCAAATCGGGAAATCAATTTCTAGGTTTGACTTAAACAAACTAATTCCGAATCTAAAAAAGCAGAATCCGTGGTTAGAAGAAGTCAATTCCCAATCACTTCAGGGTATGACTAAACAGGTAGAATCCGCATTCACTAGATTTTTTCGAGAAAAAAATGGTTTCCCTAAATTCAAATCAAAGAAAAATCCAATTCAGTCATTCCCTATACCACAACACTATAATGTGGATTTTGAAAACAATACTGTTAAGATTCCTAGGATCGGAGAAATCAAAGCAGTTATTCACAATAAATTTAAAGGAGAATTAAAAACTGCTTCGATTTTGAAGTCTTGGACAGGAAAATACTATATCAGCATTTTAGTGGAAGATGGAAAAGAATTTCCAGTTAAACAAGTGTTTTCTGAATCTACGACTATTGGTATAGACTTTGGAATAACAGATTTTGCTGTTATTTCAACTGGAGAAAAGGTTGAAAATCCGAAGTACTTGAAAAACTCTTTGAAGAGACTTAAAGTACTTCAAAAAAGAGTTAGTCGAAAACAGAACGGTTCTAAAAACAGAGAAAAAGCCAAACAAAAACTTGCTGTACTTCATGAGAAAATAACAAATCAGATAAATGATTTTCAACACAAACTTTCTTTTAAACTTGTTAGCGAGAACCAAGCAATAGCTTTTGAAAATCTGAATTTTAAGGGCATGATTAAGAATCACCATTTAGTGCAGGATATATTTGATTCTATGTGGAGTAGTTTTGTAACAAAATTAGAATATAAATCAAAATGGTCAGGAAAAACCATTCTTATGATAGGTAAATTTGAACCATCATCTAAGATATGTCATATTTGCGGATATCATAACTCTGAGCTAACACTAAAGGATCAAGAATGGAAATGTCCAGATTGCAAGACAAAACATGATAGAGACATTAATTCTGCGATTAACATCAAAAAATTTTCTCTCATTGATCAAAATCTAATTGGAATATGACACCCGTGGAATGCGGGGGATGTGCTTGGAGATTTGTTCTCAAATGAGAACGGAATGAACCAAGAAGCCACTTCGTCTTCAGCTGAGTGGTAGTTCACAACGTCATCACTCTTGATAGTAATTCAATGTTATCAGAACAACTGAAAGAATTTTTGGGGACAATTTTTGATATTATTGAGAAAAATAAAAATGTTGTGAATTTATGAAGGAGTGTATTTCCTTTCTTTACAAATCGGCAAACTGCTGATTTTGTGTAAAATTACAAATCTCAGCAAGTTGTGAGAAAGGGAATCACACATTGAAATAATCTAATCGCATAAAGCATGCAAGAATTTCACTTTGAATTTACAGCAAATTCTTGACACTGCTCATGAATAAAAATAAAACTTTAATACCTAATGGACCAACTGAATGCCTTTGATCGCCATTCTAAAGTGTAAATAACTCGTGAGCTTACCGTAATTGTAAAAGAGTACGTCTAAAAGAGGAATATTATGAGTTCTCAAGATTGTCCTGTATCATCACTTAAGACTAAAATAAAATCTAGCTGGCCTTATATTTTGGTAGTTGCAATAAGCTGTTTGGTATCTTTTTGGATCAGAACAATCCCTTCAAAAACTGTATTTTTACCAAATGGAGTTGTGAAATTTGCGACTAACGACGCCTGGTATCACATGCGTGTCTTGTATTTTCTTCTTAAAAACTACCCCCATAGAATGTTTTACACCCCATGGACCTTCTATCCCCACGGTAGTTACATACATTTTGGTCCGTTTTTCGAGCAGATGATAGCTATTCCTTCCCTTATTTTGGGCTTTGGCCATCCAAGTTCGGGGCTAGTTGACACTATTGGTGCTTACCTCCCTGTAGTTCTAGGAGTTCTTACAGTCATTCCAGTTTATTATATAGGAAAAAATCTTCGAGGTCATAAAACAGGTGTAATTGCTGCAATCTTAATTGCCATCGCACCTGGTCAGTTTTTGGCCGGTTCAATGATTGGCTTTACGCATAGTCATGTGGCTGAATCTTTCTTCAGTACCGTTTTTATGATGTATTTCATG
>Ga0182027_10007216_pt1 | contig 16449 bp, 23 predicted proteins | sample 712E1DmetaG_FD_121300 | JGI IMG/M metagenome (GOLD analysis project Ga0182027, IMG submission 121300) | Permafrost microbial communities from Stordalen Mire, Sweden - 712E1D metaG (Illumina Assembly) | ecosystem: Environmental > Terrestrial > Soil > Wetlands > Permafrost | place: Sweden... | reverse complement strand
GCTACAATGTAAGACCATGCCCTTGCGCCATCGTCTGGAGCGCTACTTCGAGTTCGATAAACTCGGCGCCACCTGGAAGACCGAGATTCTGGCTGGGTTCACCACCTTCATGACGATGGCGTATGTCGTACTCCATACCTGGAACGCCGTTCTGCAACTCCAGGAACGCCACCAATGGTGCCACCACGCTTCACCCTCACGGGCTCTTTGCTTGGCGGCGGTGGAGGTCCCTTGGGCGATCCCTTGGGGAACGAATCAGGCTGGTGAACCATCGCAGGCATTCCCATTTTCACGTCGAAATGCAACTTCACATCATCGGCAACTTCGTCCTTCGTCGCCGTGATTTTTCGGATGTATTTGTTCATCAACATCACTTGCCGGTCAAAAGACATCGTGGCGAAGCCAGCAAAATCAGCCGCCATCTGTTCGGCCATGCGTTCTTTCAATTCGTCGCTCACAGATGCGTCAATGTCTTCCTGAATTGATGCCGCCTTCGTCTCCAATGACTTGATGCTCCGACGCACTTCTTCAAGGTCTGATGCGTAATCGTCTTCGCTGGCGATGCCCTTTCGGATTGCCTTCAGCATCCTGGTTCTTTCTTCGTTGGCTGCTGCAATTTGCTGTTCGACACGAGCGTGGTTCCGCTTCTTCTCTGCGACGGCTTCAGCGTTGGCGGCGTCGTTCAAAAGTCGGCGTGTGGTTTCCTTGACTCCCAAGTGCATCTGAATTTGAAGCGCAATGTCATCTTCGATCTTCTTCACATGAATCAAGCCCATGCCACAATCAACCGTCTTCTTCTTGGCGTCTTTGTGGTAGGACATCGCTTTGGACTTGCACCAGTAGTAGCCCGGATGCGTCCGACTCTTCTGCCCTTTGTGGTACATCGGTTCACCACAGACGCCGCAATATAAAAAGCCAGTCGCCAGCAGTTCTTTGCTGAACTTTCTACGCTGATGGAAGTGGTCTGTGTGTTCGCTCAACTTCACTTGGACCGCATCCCAAACTTTCCGGCTGACGGCTGGATCGGCAATGAGATTAGGAATTTCAACCCTGATTGGATTTGGATGCGCCTTCCTACCGCCGATGAAATATTTTTGTTCGTCCTTCAACCACTTCCGTTCATTGGTTGTCCGAAGTCGGGACTTGTAGCCAATCCACCATTCAGACCGCAATGTCTCACGAGCGCCATTGATACTGCCGTAGCCAAGGTCGTTGGCAATTTCAATCAGCGGTTCATCGTTCAAGACCCTCTGATATGCGGCGGCAATCAGTTTCCTGTATTCAGGGTCGTAGGAAAAGTTGTAACGCTTGGGTTTGTGGGTGCCCGGAATCTGCGTGGCAACGATGCCCTTCGGCAACTTGTCCACCTTGGTGTCCGCTTCCAGGCGCAGCACTTCTTTCTGAGCGTTGGTGATGAACTTCAATTCAGACCGATACCGTTCAGCCGACTTGAAGGCATTCCAAATCTTGTCACGGTCTTCAGGGTTGGTTACGTCGTAGGTGTCGGTGCGACTCCAAATCAATTTCTTGCTGTCGCCCAAAATCTCTTCAAAGGGTGCCATCAGCGCAGCCACACTCTGAAATTCGGTTGTTCTGCAAAGGCGATCCATGCTTGGGAGCACGAGACCGTCAATGGTCGAACCGGCGATTGCTTTTTTCAACGCCCTGAATTGGTCTGTGTGCCTGACAACGAGACCGCTGATATTCTCAAGCGGAAACTCTTTGACCAGTTCCAAATGTTTCATGGAACACGTCAGGCGGATTTGGTTGCGCTGGTAGTCTGCTTCCTTGTCTTTTATCTGCTTCAGCGTGCTGACACGGATCAGTGCCACCACCCGCTTTCGTGACTGTTCAGCCATGAAAGAATTGTTCCAGACTTGGAGGGTGGTGTCAAACAGGGCTGGAACGAGCTATCGCAAATTGCAATCTTCCTGGAGTCGAGGTCCCTATTCTGTCAAGTTCGGCTCCATTGTAATCACTGTACGCACCGCCATCACTACTCCAGACACGGCGTTCGCAACCGCCAGAAGCAACGCCAGAAGTGGCAAAATAGAGGACATGCCAGCGAAGCCCAAGGACGCCGATACTAAATTCTCGAAGCCCGCAGAGGCCAGGAATCTAAAACCGCCTGACGGCCACATGAGGTTGTCGAATTGCACGCTCCAGGACGCTCTTGATTCAGCGTATGCCACCTTCGCCTCCAACTTTGGTGGTCTTGGATACCCAACCTCAAAGACATTCTTTGAGGAGAATATTCCCGCAATGGTATTTGAGTTGGCTGTCGGGGCCGGATGGTTGCCAATTACCGAAGCAGCCCTGACACCCGATGAAGTCGTGTGGGAGGGTGTCAAGAATCAAGACCCCGTATACAAGGGCAGAAACCTCGTTCTGTTTGGCGATCTGATGATTGATGTCTGGTACAAGGAGGCGTTTATGGCCCTTCTCGAAGACTCAATCGACTTCACTTCCCATGATCCCACCAACAGAAAGGACCGCCTGGACTCCTTGCCGAAGTTTACGACCAAAGCGGACCGGGAGAAGCTGCTTCAGGATTATCTCAAGGCACACGCCGCAGACCAACCGAAGGTTGGAATGCTTGCCATTGCGGAGATGGCAGCGGTTGATTACCGGGATTTCAAGAGATGGCGGAAAGGACCACCAACCGACTCCGAACCTCGTGGCCTACCGGACTCTTCAATTAAAGCGAAGCGAATTGCAATCCTTCTCCGGTACGATGACCGGAGTCAGACGCCGAAGTACAAACCTAGCCCCTGGCTAGTGCCACCGCCCCTATAAATCGCCCCCATAGATCGCCCCCATCGCCCCACTTACGCCGCCCCTACAGTCCAATCGTATAACGGGACTGTAAGGAGACACTATGTTAGACAAAACGCAAGTACAGTATGGCGACTTCTTCATGGACGATGAAGGAGTCTTTTACAACGACCCACGTGGGCAGCAGGAGACGATTCATGTCTGCTCACCACTGGTCTTGACGGCAACCACAAGAAACGCTGATGGAAACGATTGGGGCAAGCTGTTCACCCTGACCGATCCAGCCGGTGTCGAGAAACAGTACCACATGCGGAATGCTGCTGGAACAGCCATCGCAATCACCGATTTGAAACACAAAGGACTGATGATGTCGGCGCATACCAGAGCACACGCTTTGTTGGCTCACTATTTAATTTCCGTCAGAACCGAACGGCAGATGTTGTCCAGCGCCAAGTTGGGTTGGGTGGCCGACAGCAGCTTCGTGTTGCCTGACACCAGCTTTGGTGAACCGAAAGTGGTCTACTCAGGCGGCTACCGTGACTATGGTTTCGGCACGGCTGGCAACTGGAAAACCAGTGTTGGCAAACTGTGTTCCGGCAATTCACGCCTGATTTTCGCAGCTTCGGCGGCATTCGCAGCGCCGTTACTGGCCCTCGTTGAAATGGAAGGTGGCGGCTTCCATTACGTTGGGCGATCCAGCCGTGGGAAGTCCACGTGCCTAGAAGTTGCTGCCAGCGTGTATGGATCAGCGGCACAATACCTGCAAAATTGGGACACCACGAAGAACTCCCTTGAACAAGTGGCGGAAGCACACAACGATTGCCTGATGGTCATAGATGAACTTGGTTCTGTGGACGGGGCTGTTATTGGGCCGACGCTGTACATGATCGCCAATGGTCATGGCAAGGGCAGAATGTACCAGACGAAGCGAAGATGGCGTGTATTGTTCCTGACCAGCGGTGAGGTCACGCTGGCAGAGCACATGGCCGACGCTGGCAAGACAACAACGATGGGCCAAGAAGTCCGTCTTCTAAACATCACTCCACCGGATCTTGTGGACGAAGGCTGGTTTGAAAATACGCACTCATTCGACACTCCAGGCGACTTTGCCAATCACCTGAAAGCGGCTACCAGAAAGCACTACGGCAAGCCTTTGCCACAATGGTTGTCCATTCTTACGAAATCAAGAACCACGATTGGGGCCGAATGCCGCTCTCAAATCGAAGCGTTCACAAAGCGTGTGCTTCCGCCAAACGCAACCGGCGAAGTGCCAAGAGCGATCCGGCGATTCGCAATCGTCGCCGCCGCTGGTGAAATTGCCACGGCGCACAAACTTACCGGATGGAAGAAGGGCGAGTCCATTGCTGCCGCTGAGAAGTGCTTCATGGCTTGGATGGAACATCGCCGCACGTTCGATCCCGTCGCCAAAGCGGTTGACCGTGTTCGACAATTTATCCTGGACAACGAAGACCGAATTGAAGTGGTGGGCGGCGATGCGCTGACGGAAAAGGTTGGGTACAAGAAGAAGGCTTCATATCTGATCTTTCCAGAAGTCTTCCGTGATGAGGTGTGTGCTGGAACGAAGCCTGAAGAAATTGCGGAAGGCTTGGAACGTGCAGGGTATTTGAGCACTTCCGGCAAGAATCGCCTGAAGAAGCAGGAACGCATCGGCGGCAAACTGGAATACATGTATTCGGTCTCCGATAGAATCTTGGAGGCGGCGTGAGCGATGCGGCGATGACAATGATTACAGTGATGACGACTGGTAGAGGGTGTTATCACTGTAATCACTGTAGTCGCTGCATTCGTTGTCCAGGCTGGCGGCGAGGCAACCGGATCGCAGTCGCATTTTCATTGCTGGTGGCGCTGGAAGTCCGGGCTAGTGCCACTTCTGGCGGGAAGGGCCGGGGTCCGTGGCACGAGGCTCCGGTTGGCTGTGGCAGGACGCTGATCGCTCAAGCGCCGCTTTCAAAGGCGCAAGAATCGTCGCCATCTTTTTCTGCCGTGCCCGGTCTTGGATCTTCTTCGAGTTGCGTTTCGGCTTCCAGCACGGAATGTTCGGTTCCGCTGTCGGCATGGCCGGGGCCGATGTAGGATGCTTTTTCATTTCTCACCGTGTTCTTGGCTGTCCGGTCTGGAAAATGCTTTGGCCTCTATGATTACCTGCTTCAGAAGCTCATCATGCATCTCTTTCTGTTTTGCCCAATCTTCTGCCTTCGTGGTGTTGCGTTTTGGCTTGACGCTCGAATGTGAAATTGCCGGTGCAGCGGCGGGCAACGCCGGGGCCGCTATCAGAGTTCTCTTCCTCATTGTTCACCGTCCCGGCGCTCTTCTTCGTCCAATGTGCGGTACTGATCCGCCATCTTCATTTCTGCTTCTGCTCGTTTCTTCGCAGATCGGAAAATTGCGGCAGCAGTCAATCGGTACGCTTCCGTCAATCGCCGGATCGGTTCTTCTCCAAGTTCTTGACACAGCCTTTCAAAATCCGTTTGTTCGTTCTTTTTTGTTCGTTTCATTTTGTTGTTCCCTTCCGTGCTCCCTTGCTGGTATATGTGCGTTCTTCGGCATTGCGAACGATCACGCTTACCAACAGTTCGAGCAGGTTTTCGGCAGCTTCCGGGGCATTGATTTCACGCATCGCAATTTCGAGCGCTTCTTCTTCGACTTCGACAACTTGCTCTTCTTCCAGAATCTCGTGGCACCAGTCGAACAACCGCTCTTCTTTGGCTGTCATCTTCAGGTTCTTCAAATCTACGTTCATGTGGTTCTCCTGGCTACCGAAGCACTGGCTCCCGCATCGACGTTTCCGTGCGGCGCACACGTGCAAGCCGCTGGTGGATCGCCGCCCTAATCCACGATGTCTTGCTCTGGCGTGCGTCATGGGCCGCATCACAGAGCAGAGAATCCATCTCCGGCGTGATGCGTAAGGTCAGGCAGTGTTTGAATGTCGTCTTCATCGTTGCGGTTGCTCCGGTATCAGTATTTAGCGAAGCGGAAAAGTCGGAATCGGCGGCAACCACCGAGAATGTTCTGTTCGCTCCCGTGCGGCGGCGTATAATTGTGTTGATGGGCAAGAGCACCACACTCTTGGGAATCCGTCTGATGGACCCGGACCCGGCCAAACGGTGTGCGTATCAGATTCAGCACTATGCTCCGACCATTCCACACAAAGTCATCGGACGTTGTATCAGGATGAAAGACGGGTTTATTCGGCTTTGGGAAACGGAGGGCAACGAGCTTGAATTGCTTGTGGCGCTACTCCAGGTCCACGATTCGGAGCAATGCGCTACCGACTTGTTGGTGGCTTACTGGAAGCATCATCATATTGAACCGGACTACGATTTGGTGGCCGGTGTTGTTGGAATAGCCATGCAGAACACCGCTGCCGAGAGAAAACGCTGGCGCATCAAAGAGGCAAAGCGAAAGTCCATCGCCAAAGAGCGTAATGCTTCGAGATTTGAAGCGCAGACCGGGCGGGAAATACTCGAATACCTTGCCAAACACGGACCGTCGAAAGCCGATGATGTGGGATGGGGCATCAGGCATTCGATAGTAGCTGTTCGGCGGCAACTTCAACGCATGGCGAAGTGTGGCAAAGTAAAACGAGTGAGTCGGGGTCTATACGCAAATGCGACACGTTAGGGTTATACTCCAGTATTATACTAGAGTTATTCTTGGGCTTTATAGTATCTAAAACAAGGAGTATAACCCGACCTTGTCGCAAACGGGTTCCATAAGACCTACATGGGTTGGAGACCATCACGTTCTTCGCATTCGCTCAGAACGTGATGCTTCGCAGGTTCAGTGTAGAAGTTTTATTTTTAGACGGAAGAACCTCTACAGGAACTTCCAAAGACCAAATCTACACGGAAAAGGACGATAGCCGGTCTTTGTGTCCTATATGGAATTGAAGAAGGAAAATCCACACTCTACCCGGAAGGGTGAGGGTTCCGCCTTCGGCGTGAATTCCACAGTAACCGATCCGCCGATGAAATCAACACTGAAAAGGTGAACACCACGGCCCCGCCGATCCATTCACAGAGAAGGGTGACGGGCACAAGATCAATTTGAATCATCAACTCTACACCGACCATGAAATTCGTGTCGGGTCCAATGGAACAAAATCTACACCCTGACGGAACGGTGACGGACTTCGCCTCCGGCGTGGGGATCACCGACTGCCCTCAGGATAGGCCATTGCTGGCGTCAGGATCGCCTCAGAGCGTTCGGCGCAAGCCGGTGGATCTGCGATGCCTGGAAGTTCCGAAAGCGAATCCACGGCAAAGATTCGTGGCCCGGTTTGGGTCCATCTTGGTCCAGCGCCCGGTTCCAGACCGTCATAAATTCATGCATGGTTTTCACCGGGACCGAAGTTTTGCCAGCGGCCATCCGCAGTGTTCCGCCACTTCACCAGGAAATTGTGGGGCACATCATGGAATTTTCGGAGGCTGGATATGCGCTTGCCGCCCTCCGTCTATACTTTTGGCGCTACGGCACCGGCAGCGCCGCCGATTTGGATATCCGATAGACGCCGGAAGATTGCGATGCGCCGGGAAAATCGCCAGCCGGAAGCCGGGATATCCGGCTGGAGTGGCTGTATGACGGCATTGGACCGGCGAAGCGTATATCGGCGGCGGCGGGAGTGGTATCGCTCAAAGCGGTGTTTCGCATGTGAGTACCGCTTTCGTCGGAGGCGGTGTTCTAAGACCGCTGTCTGGCGGCGGCGATTCGGGGAGGTTCCCTTGAGGCAAATGGACGGCTCTATTCGACACTAAAACACCTTTTTAACGAGCATCCGCCCCGGCACTTCTGCGATAGTGGAAACGATGGCAACTTTGAAGGTACTGCACGGTCGCCAAGCTCCACGTGTTGATCCAGAATTCCAATCGCTCATTGCTCCGCTGAAACCGGAAGAGCGCCGCCAGCTTGAAAGCAACCTGTTGGCTGAAGGTTGCCGTGACGCATTGGTGACGTGGAGGGGCATCCTTCTGGACGGGCACAACAGACTGGAGATTTGCAGCCGTCTCGGCATTCCGTTCAAGACTTGCGAAATGGAATTGCCAAGTCGTGAGGCAGCGAAGCTGTGGATTGAAGAAAACCAAGCTGGAAGGCGTAATCTTTCGGCAGATCAGCGTGCGGCAATCGCCTTTAGGATTCTTCAGCGGCGTGTTGCCATGTCCAAGCGGGAGCGTGCCAGAAAAGGTGGGCTTGCCGGTGGCTCCGGGCGGTCGGGAATCAGCTTGGTGGACGGTGCGGCCTCCAAGCTGGCGGGAACCAGTGAACCTCAACGGCAACGTCTTCGGGAAATTGCGGCGGCAAAACATGGCATCTCGCAGAGAAGTATCCGTGCCATCGCTGAAATTGCCAAATGCGATGCAACACTCCCTGACCGGATCGCAGCCGGGGTGCTAACGATCAAGCAAGCCAAGGCGCAACTGGTCGAAGACGCACGCTCCGAAAGGAGACGGGCGGCGTTGAAGAGCAATCCCAAGGGATGCAGGATCTACACGGGCGACTTCTCGCTCCTGAACCGCTTGGTCCCGGACAATTCAGTTGATCTTTTTCTGACCGATCCCGAATACCGTGCGGCTGCAATTCCCGACTATGGCAGGTTGGCGGAATTGGCGCAGCGGAAACTGAAGCCGGGACGCCTCTGTGCGGTGATGTGCGGACAAATGCACCTAGCCGAAATCCTTGCAGAGATGATGAAACACCTTGACTATTATTGGCTGTGCGCTGTGCGCCAGACTGGACCCGCTCGTTGCCGGATTTGGCCCCGGAAAATATCGAACAAATTCAAGCCGGTGCTTCTTTTCGTTAAGCGCCCTTCGTCCAAGCGGGTGGCACATTCTTTCCTCACAGACCTCATCGTCGGAACACCGGACAAGGAGCATCATTCGATGGGGCAAGGAGTTGATGAGTTTCGCTATTTCGTTGAGCGGCTGACGGAGCCGGGGCAACTTTGCGTGGACCCGTTTGGTGGCGGCGGCTGCGTCCCCGAAGCGTGTGTAGCAGCGAACCGCCGTTATATTGCCACGGAAATTGACCCCGGTGTTGCCGCCGCCGCACGTGCCCGGATCGCTGCATACCGGAAAACCTCAAGACTTGATGTTTGACGCAAAAGACGGAAGTTCCAACTCCCAACCCCGTCCGAAAAACCTTGGGTTCCGTACAGCTATGCGGCCTTGGTTTTCTTCTTGCGTTTGCCGCTCGAATCCGACGTGCCAGCAGATACAGTTTCCGTACATGGTGAAGACTGGCGGTAGCTGTCCAGGGCGGTCATAGCCGCAATGCCAAGTTTCGTTCCGATGGCCCTCCAGGACAACCCTTCCTCATCCCTCAACCTCAAGACCTCATCTCTCCGAAAGACCCTCCGGGGCCGTCCAACAACCTTTCCGGCAGCTTGAGCAGCCCGGATGCCCGATAGAGTGCGCTCACGGATCATCTCACGCTCGAACTCCGCTACGCTGGCAAGGATCTGGAGCAAGAGGCGGCTGGTAGGGTTCTTTTCGTCGGTATCGAGAGACTGGCTGGTAGCGATGAAGCGGACGCCGTTGCTCGTGAGCGCCGCCAACTGCTGATTCAGGTGGAGCACAGAGCGGCCAAAACGATCAATCTTGTAGACGGCAACGCAGTCGAACTTCCGTTTGGCGGCATCGGTCATCAGCCGGTCCAACGCAGGTCGAGATGCCTTCGCACCGGAGAAGCCGCTGTCGATGTATTCGCCGCCGTTCTGCCAGCCACGCCGGGAAATGTACTCCCGAAGCTCCCGCAACTGCATCTCGCAATTCTGATCGGTGGTGCTGACACGGGCGTACAGGGCGCAACGCATGTACTTATCGTACACTGTTTCCGTACAGTTGTCAATGCTCCGTGAAAATTCGTGGGCTACAGCGTCGGCCCAATGTCTGCACCTCGGGAGTGCGCCATCGCCGTCAACCATCCCGGCCAACAAAAGACCTTCTCAATAGCAATGTGGCGATCCGTGGCGATATCCGTACCAAAGCGCCGGACGAAACGTTGATGTTCTGCTGTATGGACTACATCGCCAACCACCAGCACAAACAAGCGTTCTGAACGATCCAAGATCACGGCTACGCCAAAGCCGCCATCACTTACAGTACCGGCGATCTCCTTCGCCCGGTCCCTGCTTTCCGCTGGCACCAGGGCAATCGGGCGGTCGCTCTGAAGAATTTCGGTAATGCGATCCACGGGGGTTTCGATCAGCAACATGATGGCTCCTGTCTTCTCTGTAGACGCATTGGCGCATCGGAGCGTTGCCAACGATCAGCCGAACCGTGGAACGGGCGCTACCAAAAATAATCGACACAGTGTTCTGTCGTTTAGGGTACCCATGCTCAAGGGTTATACTAAGCCGACGTACTCGTGGTGGGAGCACAGCCCATCCCGCCAGTACCGGCAAAAAGATTCCCGGCAAAATTAATTCCCATGGGACTTCCCGGCCAAGAGTCCCGGACTACCCAACCCGTCAGTGTGAATTGACGGTCTGTGTGAGAACCGCCGAAGTGCTGCCGCCAAAATCGCTGTCGCCGCTGTACACGACTGTGATTGAGTGTGTCCCTGCCGACAAGTTCGGGACCGAAAATGTCGCCTTACCGCCACTCATAGGCAAGTTTGTGATTAAGGCACTGCCCCCGTCGAAGAACGTCACGGTGCCCGTAGCCGTCGATGGCGTAACCGCAGCCGTAAAGGTCACCGATTGCCCGATGACCGATGGATTGGGGCTCGAAGTGATCGTCGTGGCCGTGTTGGGCCTCACTACCTGCGTCAGAATAGTGGAGGTGCTGCCATTATCGTTGCTGTCGCCGCCATAGCTGGCCGTAATCGAATGATTTCCAACGGAGAGACTGGAGGTGGAAAACGTCGCCTGCATAATGCCGTTTAGTGCCAACAGCGTCCCGCCGCCAAGCGTCCTGCTCCCATCGAAGAACGTAACCGTGCCGGTGGCGATGCAGCAAGGCGAAACCGTCGCAGTGAACGTCACCGACTGGCCAAAGGTCGCTGGATTGAGGCTCGAACTGAGCGTTGTGGTTGTGTTGAGCTTCACGACCTGTGTCAATGTGCCGGAAGAACCTCCATAGTTGCTGTCGCCGTTGTACGTGGCCGTGATCGAATGGTTTCCCGCTCCGAGGTTGGTGGAGGGAGGAAAACACGTCGCCATACCGCCGCTCAAGGTCCCAGTACCGATGGTGCTGCTACCGTACAGAAGTGAACTCTCAGTGAAGATCACCGTGCCGGTGGCCGTCGATGGCGAAACCGTGGCCGCAAAAGTCACCGACCTTCCCGAAATGGAGGGGTTGGCGCTCGAAGTAACCGTTGTGGTCGTACTCGCCTTTACGGTTTGCGTTCGTGTCGTAGAAGAACCTCCGTAGTTGGTGTCTCCGTTGTAGGTAGTCACAATAGAGTGGTTTCCCGCCGAGAGAGTGGAAGTGGTAAACGTTGCGATGCCGTTACTCAATACTTCACTTCCGAGTAAAATACTCCCGTCAAAGAGCGTCACCGTGCCCGTAACAGCAGACGGCGATACGATAGCGGTGAACGTCACCGCCTGTCCCGAAACGGACGGATTCACACTCGACGTGATCGTGGTTGTGGTGTTGAGGGTCCACCGACAGTCTGGATCGCCGGGTCTAACAATGAAGGGCAGGTAAATCCGTACCGTTGTGCTGGTCTCGATGCTCGTGTATGTCAGGAACGCATCGTACCGTTTCTCTGCTGTGGCAGGCGCATTAGCGCAGGTCGGAAAGGACACGTTGACTTGATCCAAACCGACAAATTGAGGCGATTCGCCCGCCCATATCGGCGTCGGACTCATAAACGTTCCGAAGGGTCCGTTAAATCCAGATCCGATAGTGGCCACCATATCCTTGCCCAATTGTGCCACGCCAAAACCAATCGAAGCGGGGCTTGCTTGCTGTAGCAGTCCGGTCTTGTCACTCAGCGTTACGCCACCGTACAAGGCCGTCATCCATAAAGTTATAAGCTGTCCTTGATGAACTGGAACCTGAGAAGAGATCAACTGTGCGGAAAGCGCATCGGTCACGGCCCCCAACGGCGCCCGATGTTGTCCTTGAGACCACGACAGACCACAGGAAGCCGGATCGCTTAGACTGTAGGAGAAAAGGCAGTCATAGCCCACCTGAAAGACCACGTTGTAATCTGCAATATCAAATGGGTCAATGATTAGACGGCCAGGGCCACCCAAGATGTAGCTTCGATTATCAACACGCTGCCCGTCTCGCATCAGGACGATTCTGTAAGCTGTTGGCGTACAGTTCTTGCATGATGTTGACCCGTTATCAGGAACCAGAAAGTTGATCTGCGTGGGGCTTACATAGATGAGGTTGGCAATGAGATCGCATGAGAAGTCGAAGCAAGTATCATTCGCCAGATGCACTTCGGTTCCTCCAAGGAAGCTGCTCCACGGTGATCCCGAAGAAACGGTAGTGTCCGCCAAGTTCGTTCCCCAGATCGTCGCCATGCTTCGAGGCGCAAGGGAAATTGACGAAGGCGGAAGATCCAGGGCTGGTAAAGCAGCGTTCGTGACGTTGGCGATGGACGGAGCCGCTTGTCCAAAGGCGGATGTGGTGAGAGCTATCAGCGATAGAATGTAGCGCATCATGGGATTCCACGTTTCAGATGGTACATCTGTTAGCTCTCGTGCGCAAGGGTGTAGCAGCGGCCTCTCGGTGGAAGCGGACAGGTTGAAAAGCTCCGTCCCGCCCGATCTACGGTTCGTTCGGGTTCTTTTCCTCATTCGTGATCGACCTCAACCATCGAGTTCAGCGAGAGCAGGCGGGGCCTTCTTGGGCGGTTTCAACCGTGTTTTGATCCACGTCCAGCTTCTATGACATATGCCGGGTTCGCCATAGAGGATTAACTGGCGCATGAATTTCTGGTTGGCAGTTGCATGAGCATCCGACAGCCATTCACGTAACGCAAGTTGTTCCTGTTGAAGTTGCCGTTGGTGAACTTGCGCTTGGTTTGGATCGGTTGTGACCACTGGCCTTCCGAGCCTCTTGTTAATGTCTTGGAGCTTCCTGGCCTTTTTGCCAATCTCATCAATGAACGTGTCGATGCCGATGCTTGGCTTGAACAAAAACTTAGCTTGGTTTGTCTTTTGCCAAAACCCAAAAGCATCAATTTCTGGATTCGTATTGACGGTGAAGAGAAACTGTCGAACTGTTAGAAAAATGCGGAACCGCTTATCGAACAGGGTCAGTCTTTGTTGTTGTTGCTGGAGCCTTGACTGCCATAATGCGGTACCAATGGCAATCAACAGCGCTACCAGAACACCCGCTGCTGAGATGATCTCGCCGTGCGTCCAAGGGTTTGTGGGCGGCACCTGCACTTGCACGGCCATCGGCGGTTGGGCCTTTTGCTGTGCTGGTTGCGACCACCCGGAAAAGCTGATGACCGTAAGCGTGAGCAAGAATCGTGCCATGCTCGGATTCACTTCGAGACTCCTTTTTGACGAGTTTGGCTGTACTTCCAGCAGCATTCTTTCAGTTCGCTTTCCTTGCCACGGAAGCCGTAAAGGTTGCACATGTTGATCCAGATCTCTTCATTGACGTTGCTGGCCGCTTCAACTAGGATCTGCCTGTGGCACTCGGCCAGTTTATCGAATTCCTTCATTACGTCTTCGTACATCTCTCGCCTTTCTACAACAGACTAACCTGTTCCGGTCTCCTGTTCTTCTAGCCACGGAACCATTGTAGCGCTATGGCGAAAACAAGAAGAAGAAGCCGTTAACGCAAATCGAAATGTCCAGCGATGATTCCCGCCCGGATCGCATCCACGTAATCGGCGGATTCTTCCGCACGTTCAACGCACTTGGGGCACGCCAACAGGTGCTCGTCGAACGGCGCAAGTTCGGCTTCGTCCACAACCATGCCAAACGTGAGCACAGAGCGACGGCCTTGGGGATCGAACCATTCCGGCAAGAGCCACTGGCTCGTCCTGGGACACGATGGAGGAAGTATCGTGATGGTTTTGAGTTTGTCTTCTTTTAACCGATATTAGGCAAAATGTTGGAGGTTCTGTTGTGCCAGCAATGCAACGTGCTTGGCGAACTCTTTGAATCCATCCAGCGGCGCTCCATCGTCTGATTTGGTGACTTCCACAACCCAATTGGCATCGGCTTCTTGTTGTTTTAGTTGTTCGATGATGGAGAGCAATTCCATATCAAATGCCTGATTGGGATTCTCTTCAGGTTCCGAAACAGCATCATCGAGTCCCGTCTTAACGAAGTCCAGAAACTCCAACAATCGGATGCTGGCGTCCATGTACTGCTCAAGTGTGATGTCGGCGCTGGACACTATGGAAGCGCAAACCGATTGGACCTGTTCGTGTACGGCTTTGATAGCGTCAATTGATGACATGCCACTTGCCTTCAGTTCCTTAAAATTGGTCATGGCGTCAACTGACCATATCATGGGCTGTACCTCATTCTCTGGTTGTTTTGGCTGATTACCCGAGAGCTTCTTACGATCCCAGAACGGCGTACCGGGAACGTGAACATTGGCGAATGTACCTTGTGGTCCAGCGTTGATACTTACCGTACCCTTGCCGAGAGTAGTACTCACACCATGTTGCGTCATGTTCAGCTTTACACCCGGAAACAAGTTGAAAATTTTGCGGAAGCGCATTTGGTGTCCTTTTTCTAATCAATCTACTTCTGTGGCGGATATAGGTCGAGGGACTTGCATCCCGCTATCGAATCTGTTTCCCTGACGATCAAGTCAGAGCTTTTCTTATCAATCGTGTCGTGGAACAGTCTCGCACAGTCGTCGGCGTATGTGAGCCGCTTCTTCCATAGCATGAGGTCTGTGGCGATAGGCTGGAGTTGCCGATTCAGGGCGAGACTGTGAGTGGCATCCTTGAGCGTTTCGAGCAAGAACGCTCTCCACTCGTCCGTTTTGCCTTGGTCCATCGCTTTGTTCGCAAGCGACTGGGCGGCTGCAAGTTTAGCAACGTTCTTGTCGTACTCACTCTCCAACATGTCGCACTGTGATTTCAGTTCTTCGTACCGTTGTCGAGCAAACTTGTGCTCGGCGGATTCGGTGTCGGCGGCGAGGGCTGTTGGTGCGGCTTTCTCATCCGTTGGGGCCTTCTTTTCGGTTGGGGCCTGTTTTTCACTTGCGGGCTGCTTTTCGGCTGGTTTCGCATCCTTCTGTTGAGCAAGCAAGCCCACACTGAACAACAGCCCCATCAATACAGGGGCGATGGTGCGGCGGTTTCGATTGCGGGACGTCGCACTGTGCCGTTCCATGATCGAAAGCGTAGCACCGGAGGTCGCCGTGGTCAACTCTGTGCGTCCGGGCCACGTCCGATGACGTAGTGTAAATGTGCCCGGAAAGTTCGGACAGCGAGTTTTCCGGTAAGGAATCCTCTTGTTTTCCCTTTGGAAAGACCGGGCTGTGCGTTTGTGGCGAAATACGTGGCGGCGATGCGTAGGGCGGCGGCGAAGATCAGCGAGAGCGGAACAGGCGGGTAGGGCGTTGTGGACGCCGCCGGGTCGCCAGGGGGTATCGGAAGGCGGCTTGCCTTTTGTACGGGTGGGCTTATGCTAAGAGGTATGAACGAAGAAGATTGTCGTTTTGAGAAAGCACCGGATGGAAGTCGAACCCGGCGCTCAAGGGATGTCGCCAATTGTTGTACGATACTCCCTCTATGATGTAAGGGTAATGGAGGACGACTCTGTGTCTAGCGCACCCAATTTCAAAATCGGCGAGTTTTACTCGAATGAGGACATTAGGACTCTGGGCGGTGATCCCGTGATTTTTCTGCCTTTCAAGAACGGCGAAGTCGTCGCTGGCCGGTTCGATCAAAGGTTGAATCCCGAACTGCTTGGGACGGTCCTTGTCGGTTACGCCGAGCGGGTTCAGAAGGCTGCGAAGATGTTTCGGGGTCAGGCGTGGTACGTGCCGGTGTTTGTAAAGCCGCTCAAGCCGCCCAGAGGCGAAAAGAAATGGCGGTACGAGGGACGCTACCGAGTCAGCAACCGGGTTCCTGATCCGGTCGAAGACGCCGAAGAAGCACGGCTGGCAACAATCCGTTTACGGCAAGAACCGAAGGTCTCGTTGGTACTGCACCTGGAACCGGACCCAACGCCTTAATCGGCAACTCTGAATTTGCGATAGCGTGGCGCTGTGTGCGTTGCCGTCGCCGGGGGTGCTGTGCCCTACCGGGTCGGGGCGGAACGATCCTGGAGCCTGTGTGCGCCTTCAGCGGCCAAACTGGAGCGGACTGCCGCCGTGGTGAGGACGGTGATTACAGTGCTTACGGTGATTACGGCGTGCGGCGGTGAAGCTCAGCCAGACCGAAACCGAGCGGCCTGTACGCAGAATAAGGACACCAGGAACGAGGGTTGATCTTGATGGCCTCTTTTGTGTTCAGTCAATTACGACGTTCCAAAAAGAAACCTGAATGTACATCGTCTTCGTCAACCCCGCGATCCTGCACGAGACCGGCATGCCGCTGGCGGCCGTGACGGCGGCTACGTGCATCTCGGCCGCTGTCGGAAGCTGCCTCATGGGGGGCTTCGCCAAGTACCCCATCGCGTTGGCGCCCGGCATGGGGTTGAACGCCTACTTCACCTACACCGTGGTGAAGGGCATGGGAGTTCCGTGGCAGGCGGCGCTGGGGGCCGTG
>Ga0182027_10007215_pt1 | contig 16450 bp, 18 predicted proteins | sample 712E1DmetaG_FD_121300 | JGI IMG/M metagenome (GOLD analysis project Ga0182027, IMG submission 121300) | Permafrost microbial communities from Stordalen Mire, Sweden - 712E1D metaG (Illumina Assembly) | ecosystem: Environmental > Terrestrial > Soil > Wetlands > Permafrost | place: Sweden... | reverse complement strand
TTGGGGATTGCGCGCATGTAAAGCCGTCTTTTGATTTCTTCACCAAAGTACAGCATGTTATTACATTTACCGCAATAAATCTTTTCTGTCATCCCTAACCTCCTGTCTTATTTCAGAAAAAGATAGCATTTTCTATGGCTGTAATAAGATTTTGATGTCTTTCGCTTTCTTGTGGGCTTCGAATGCCTTGACGGCATCGGCCAGCGGGAAGACCGTAATCATCGGTTTCAAATCCAGTTTGGGCAATATTTCCAGCGCCCGGGGGAAGGAATACGGCGCCAGTTTGACGGAATGGACGGATAATTCCTTGGAATACATGTAGAAGATGGGCAGTTCGATATCTTTGTTGCCGGGATAAACGCCGGCCCAGACGATGTTGCCGCAGCGTTCCGAAAGCATTACCAGCTGACGGGCCAGGGCGGTGATGCCGGTAGCTTCGATACAGACGTTGAAACCTCGGCCTTCGGTGAATTTATTGGCGATGGCCAGCAGGTCTTCGTTCAGCGGGTCGACGGTGACATCGGCGCCGAAACGTTTGGCCAGCGCCCGTTTTTCCGCGACCGGTTCGGAAACCAGCACTTTGGCGGCGCCGGCTTTGATGGCGACCTGTAAAATCAGCAGGCCGATGGGGCCGCCGCCGGTGATAATCACCGAATCCCCGACTTTGACTTTAGCGATATCAACCGCATGCACGGCGATGGATAACGGCTCCAGGAAAGCGCCCACGTCCAGCGGTAAATCGTCCGGCAGTTTGTAGACCAGGCTTTCTTTAAAGCAGCCGTAATCCGCCATCACGCCCACAAACGGGGTGACGCGTTCGCAGAAATGTTCCATTTTATTCTGGCAGTAATAGCAGCCGCCGCAGGTTTTGCGGAAATTCATCGCCACATGCTGCCCGATTTTGAAATTACCTTTGACTTCTTTCCCGATTTCGACGATGGTGCCGGACGCTTCGTGGCCGAGGATTTTGACGCCGGGACGCATCGGGGTGACGGCCAGCGGGCCGCCGATGGCGCCGGGCGGGAACGCTGCGCCGACCGTGCCTTCCAGAATTTTAGGGTCGCTGCCGCAGATGCCGGCATAAGCAATTTTGACTTTAATCTCATCCGGTTCGCAAACCGGTTCGGGAATATCCTGTACTTCTAACACACCGGGGGCTTTAATGACTGCTGCTTTCATGAACCGCTCTCCTCTATATAATGGATGATGATTTGTCCTGATATTATCTTAATATCAATGAGGGTAAGTTGGCAACTAAATGAATTATAGTACGTACACGTATTTTGCTTCATTATTATAATTTGTTTTATCGCCTAATGCAAAATAAATCGAGACGGTTTTTGCTGCCGGCGGAAAAATTCATAAAGCTGCACGTTATTGCTCCTTCTCCAAGAAGCTGATATAATCTGACATAACGATATTATCAGTTTGAGAGTAATCATGTCGATTGACGCCGTGTTTCTGAAATCAATACCTTACTTTTCGGTGATGAATCCGGCCGAACTGGAAGCCATCAAGCCGTTATTTGCCGAAAAAACAGTGCAGCGCGGCGAGGTCATCCTGATGGAAGGCGAGGCTTCTGACACGCTGTTCTTCGTGGCGGCGGGCGCGGTCAAAATCTTCAAAACTTCTGCCCAGGGGAAAGATCAGATTCTCAGCATCGCCCGCCCCGGGGAAGCGCTCAACGACATCCCTATTTTTGACGGCGGTACGAATCCGGTCAATGCCCAGGCGATGGGCCCGGTAACACTTTACACCCTTAAAAAAGACCGCCTGCAGAACATCCTCCGGCAGTATCCCGTTGTCGCACTGAACACTAATAAAGTGCTGGCGCAAAGGATGCGGCTGCTCGTTTCGCTGGTGGAAGACCTTTCTTTCCGGCATGTCCTCGGCAGGGTGACCAAAATATTACTCACCCACGCCGGTGATGGCGCCGGGGGCACCGACCATCTGACCCAGCAGGAAATGGCCGCGATGGCCGGCACCGCCCGGGAAGTGGTGGCGCGTTCCCTGAAATCGCTGGAAGAACAGGGTTTGATCCGGCTGGAACGCCACCGTATCGTCATCACGGATAAAAAATCCCTGGAGGATATCGTGGCGGATTCCGGTTGAGACAAAGGTCACAGACAACCCCGGCGGAATCCACTAAATTGGAATCATATGGAGGCATGCGCAATTGGTTGAAATGCCCGAAATTAATCAGGAAAAATGTAATCAGTGCGGTCTTTGCGTCACCGTCTGCACCTGCGGCGCCATCGTCATGGAAAACCGGAAGGTGATGATTGTCGAGACTGAAGATTGCCACTGGTGTACTAATTGTGAAGCCGTTTGCCCCACCGGCGCGGTGACCTGCTCTTTTGAGATTATCGTCGAAGAGTAAATTCTTCTTTATTGTTTCAGATTGCGCTCTTTTCAGCTCCGTGCCGCGAAATTCCTCATTTTATTCCCCGAAATGAGACCATTGTCACATTGAGACCATTATCACATACGCTGCTTCCCGTTGCGTCTAGAATAAAAGCATAAATGTGATGCGGAATGCGACAAATGGAGGTGAAGGAAATGTTACATTGGAAACTTAAGAGTTGCAGCCGGTGCGGAGGCGACTTGTTTGTTGACCGGGATGCGGATGGGTGGTTTGAGCAGTGCCTGCAGTGCAGTCACCGCCGGGAACTCCGGGATGTTCGCAAACAGATGGTGCCGGTGGGTGCCGGAATCAAAGAAGATTGGAGTAAGGAAGGCAATTGAAGGCTGCAGCGTGAAAAAGACCTCTGAAAAGAGGTCTTTTTCATTTTTAACCGGAGAAATGGTTTTGACGGGAAGACGAAAGGCTTCCCGTTTTTTATGTTGCTTTAGCTGATTTGTTTTTTGTTTTAAGCTATAATAGGGGTACTTAAAGCGGCCAAAGGAGCCAGCTATGACGGTTGAAATCAGAAAAGCGGTATACACTGATGTTCCGGCCATCACCGGAATCTATAACGAAGCGATTCTAACCACCACCGCCACTTTTGATAAAGAGCCGAAGACTACCACCTCGCAAAGGAAGTGGTTTAAAGCCCACGGCCCCAAAAATCCCATTGTCGTAGCCGTCGCAGACGGGAAAGTGGTCGGTTGGGCCTCGCTCAGCGCTTACTCCGACCGCTGCGCTTATGCCGAGACGGCGGAAATCTCGGTTTACATTAAAGAGAGCTTTCGCAATCAGGGGCTCGGCAAGAAATTAATGCAGGCCGTCCTGGATGCGGGCAAAAAGGCAGGCCTGCATACCGTGATTTCCCGGATTGCCGGCGGCAATAATGTCAGCATCAACCTCCATCATGAATTAGGTTTTACCGATATCGGCGTGATGAAAGAAGTGGGCAGCAAGTTCGGGCAGTTGCTTGATGTCTACCTGCTGCAGAAAATGTATTAGCTTAAAAATATTACCACAAGAAATGAATTAGAGACGGCTCCGTCCGTCTTTTTTTATTTTCCCTCTTTCGTAAAGAGAGATTAAGAGGGATTTATTCTGCCTCACTATACTTCTCACCGTGAGAACATGGGATTTCTCCCTGAGCCTGGCATCGAATGTCCCCCAGTGACCGTCAAAAAGTTTTAATATCATCCATTTGTTGACTGTGAAACAAAGAAATTTTCCCCATTGATAAAATCCCTATTGATGAAAATTAATTTTCGATGTAATATAAGCCATAGAAAAGGGAGGTTGCGATGCGGCGAACACGGATTTTAGTAGTGGACGACGAACCGGCTATCCGGAAATTGTTGCGGGCCAATCTCGAATTCGCCGGTTTTGATGCTATGGCCGCCGGCGACGGCATTGAAGCGCTGAAGCTGGTGGAAAGGGAAGCCCCCGACCTGGTGCTGCTGGATATCATGATGCCCAAAATGGACGGCTTTGAGACCTGCAGCCGCATCCGGGAATGGTCGCAAACCCCGATTATTATGCTCAGCGCCAAGGACGAAGAGCGCGACAAAGTAAAATGCCTGGAAATCGGCGCGGACGACTATATCACCAAACCGTTCGGCGCTAAGGAACTCACTGCCCGGATTAATGCGGTTTTACGGCGGACATCCGCGCGCGAATCGGCGGTCAACGAGCCGAATTTCACTTGCGGCGACGTTAAAATCAATTTTGCGCAAAGAAAGGTCACTGTCCGTGGCAAAACCGTCAAACTGACGCCGACGGAATATAACCTGCTGCGGGAACTGGCCCTGAATGCAGAAAAAGTGCTCACTTATAACCAGCTGCTCAACCGTGTCTGGGGACCGGAATACGCGCAGGAAAGAGAATACCTCCATGTTTTCACCAGCCGCCTGCGTGCTAAGCTCGAGGCCGACCCCGCCAAACCCGTTTACATCGTCACCGTCCCCGGAATCGGCTATAAATTCCAGCTCCAACTTTAACTTCTTTTACTTCCGAATGGCTTGTTTCAATATTTTGTCTGCAAGGGCAGGTTAAAAACCTGCCCTTCATTTTGTTTGAAAGTTGGACAGGCGTCCCTGCCTGTCCGTGCCGCATCAAAAATTCCTTGCCGCACGCCATTAATTTCCTCTTCAAATTCATTGTTCGCAACTGTTATAGTCCCACTCACCACTTTTCCATTGTCATTCTCGACCTGATCGTGAATCCAGTCTCCATAATCCCTGTAAATTGAAAGCTGATAGCTGATAGCTTTTTCCCTTATCCAATCTTTAGCAAACGTTTATAATTTCACTTCTGGCGTTTAGTTTTCATTAATAATTCCCCATTATACTGGATTTGCCTATATTGCCGTGAAATCCGTTAAGGGGGGATAACGCTTATGTGACAGAAATTAGCGGGGGAAAATGCACAGGGCAGCGGGCATAAAAAGACAGCTTTTTCAGGCTGCCCGGCCGCAATCCGCTAAAGGTAGAGATAATTATTCGCAACAGGTAAAAATAGTAATAATAAAAGGAGAAGGAATGAAAACATTTTTCGCATTGTGTCTGGTTTTAGTTTTAGTTCTAGCTATCGCCTTACCCACCGCGGTGTTGGCCAGCGGCATCACGGCCGGAGTCAGCGGTGATGTCCCGCCGGTGCCGGTATTAACCAGTATTTCGACGACTAATGGCACGCCACATGCCACCAGCGTTGGCACGTCAGTTGATATTTCGGAAACTCTGACCGGCAGCAGCTTCGATACCGACCCCACTGCGGTAGTCACAGTAACGATTACCGGTGTTGGTGTCACCGCAGATACGGTTGTAGTATCAAATAGCACTACTATTTCCGCCATTTTCCACCTGGCGGCCGGTCCTGCCACAACCTCCGGTGTCAGAAATGTTTATGTTCATCAGAGCGGACGAGACAGCGTTGATATCGTCCACTTTACTGTCAACGGTTATATTGTTGTCACTGCGCCTTCTGCCGTTACCCTGGGTGTGATGACCTATGGAAGCAATACCACCGGACAAAGTGCTACCCAGGGTTCCGTGGAAACGAATGATTCGACGAACTCAATCCTGGCTGACGATTTGAAAGGAACTGCCTCCGGTTATATGAATACAGCCGCCGATGGTTCGGGCACTTCCCTTTCCCACGAGTTCCAGATCAGTAAAGACGGCACCACTTATGCGAACGCAGATTCCGGGGCCGGGATAAGCTACAGCAATGTGGCCAATGCGGGCACACTCTCTTTCTATGTTAAACAGCAGGTTGCATCACCCGATACCGTTGGTTCATACCAGATTACGATCACTTTTACCGGAAGTGTCCAATAATAATTCTCCCTTCAGATGGAAGTGGTGAGACCGTGCAAACGGTCTCACCACTGGTTATTTACAAATAAAGATATTTATTGCGAAGTTGGTAGCTGCATGAAGAACAGGGTCATCCCCGTAATTTTATTGATATTATGCTTAACGTTAGCACTGGCTTCGCCGGCAATGGCAGCACAAAAGCCGGTCAAAAAAATCGGCACGGCTGCGAATTATGATTCTATTACTGTAACTGCCCCCTCGTCTATCAATCTGGGTGTGATGACCGTCGGCAGGGCAACTACCGGTCAAAGTAATTCTGACGGCTCAATCACTAATGCTGCTGCTCCCTGGACTGTGCACGTATCAGATACCGCAACTGGTGATCCTGGTCATATGGTTGCCACAGGTCCGGTTTACTTAACCCAACAATTGAAAATCGGTCAAAATCCTGATGATCTTTATGATGCCGATAGTGGTTTTAACTATAGTGGTTCAGGTAATACTGGTGATTTGCCGTTTTACGTTAGCCAGCAGGTGGAACCGGGCGATGCTCCGGGTTCCTATTCCATTACTATTACTTTCGTTATCAGTTATCAATAATTGTTAAAACTTGAATGAACAAGGCGGTACTTGCATGAAAAAGGCGTTTCTCGGTATCTTTCTGGCCTTAGGTTTAGTAGTGGCGCTGGCCGCGCCGGTTTTTGCCGGCGTCACTGTTTATAACGGGAAAATCGAGGAAACTGTCAGCCCTGGTCAGACTTACACCTATACAATGACTGTGCAAAATTCCGCCGATTCCCCCGCAGATTTCGGCGTTGAAATTGACGGTTATGGGACATCGGCCAATCAGGATTTTGTGATGCTGTCCCCGGCTGATGATACCAGCCCTGAGTCTGCCCGGGCAATGCTCACGGTAGCACCGGCGGCTTTCCATCTGGAAGCCAACGCGACACAGGACCTCACTGTGACGGCGACTATTCCGCCGGGCACAGGCGCCGGCGGTAGATACGCGATTATTTTTATTCACACTATTGCGGCGTCCGGGCAGCAGGTAGCCACGGTCAGCGCAGTGGCTGCCAGGGTATGTTTGACCGTGACCGGTTATACTACCGATACCACCACTCAGGTTACCGCCCTCGCCCCCACCGCCGCCGTGAATAACACGGCGGGCGTATTGGTGACGGTGAATGATAGCGGCAATTATTACGTCAAGCCTCAGGTCGCGGCCACCTTAATGGATGGCAGCAAAATCATTGCCACCGGTTCGGTTGATACCGGCTGGCCGATTATTCCCGGTTATTCCCGGCAATACCAGGTGAATTTTACCGGGTCAGGCACTATCCCCGCCGGAAAATATCAGGTCGCGGTAAATGTGAAAGACGGCACCGGCAATCTGTTAACGCAGGGCACTTATCCGGTGCAGTTTACCACTCAGCAGGTTTTACAAACTACTACCACCACGTCTGGTGCCGCGTCCGTGCCAACCACCGTCACCGTCGTTCAAAAATCTGGCAGCTCCATCAACTGGACGATTATTGTCGTGACTGTTGTCACCGGCGTGATAATTATTGCTTTGGTGGTACTACTGCAGCAAAAACGAAAGACATCATGAAACGCCGTCTGATTCTCTGTGTGTTTTGTCTGTGCTGCGCCGTGCTGCCGGCAGCCGCGGTTCTGGCCTCCAACAGCGGCACCGTGATTTCGGCTACGGTTCCCTTAGTTATCGGCAGTGTCAACGTTTCGAATATCACTGCCGCCGGCGCGATTGTTTCCTGGCAGACGAACGGCGCGTCCAACAGTCAGGTTGAATACGGTATCGATACCGGCTACGGGCTGATTGCTACCCAGCCCTCGGACTCCACGGCCAGTCACACTGTCGTGCTGAATAATTTGGCCGCAGCGACCAACTATCATTTCCGCGTAAGGTCCGCTGTTGGCGGTTTAACCGGGTTTTCTAATGATTTTACTTTCACAACCCTGGCGGCTAACGGCGGTGAAACTACGACTACGACATCAACCCAACCAATAATCACTACTACCACCACCGCGACTACAACCGCTGCGACATCAACCACCACGATGGCTACCACAGTAAAAGCATCAACCACGCCTACAACCACTGCATCCACCACGACCACCACTGCCGCTCCGGTGACTACCGGCACCGCCCAAACTACCTGGACGCCGGCGGCGGACGGTGTCACCCCCACCACGATTACACTCTCAGCTCCCGGTAATACCGGCACTGTAACTATTCCCGGAGGGACAAAAGCGCTGGACAAAAACGGCAATCCGCTGCAGGGGATTACCAGCAGTCCGCCGGCGGTAATACCTCCTGCGCCGGGCTCCGGCAGCGTTCTCGTTTCCCTGGACCTGGGGCCGTCCGGCGCCACTTTCAGCACACCGATTACGGTCGAAATGAAGTTCGATCCGGCAATCCTGCCGGCCGGTGCCGGGGCGGGTGACCTTGTTATCGCTTATTATGACGTAGCTGCAGGCGCATGGGTGCCGTTAAACAATATCGTCATTGATACGGTCAATCACACCATCAGCTGCACTACCACGCACTTCACGCAGTTTGCCGTAATCTATGCGCCGGCGGGCATGGCCGCGCCCACTACCACCGGCATGGCCAAAGTTGCTTTCACCGCTTTCAGTGTCACCCCGCAGTACAATTCATCGACGCAGGCGCTGACTTCAGCGGCGGTAGTCTACATGCTGACTAATCCCGGTCAGCCGCTGTCCGGGGTTGATTTGATTTTGAAGGTCAGCCTCGATAATCAACCGCTGGCAGACGTTTCGCTGCAGTCGGCGGCACAGCTGTCATTTGGCAATACCGGCGGCAGCCTGGATTATATCCCTGCCGCTGGTTGGCAAAGCGGCACTTACACTTTTCATATCGAAATGGACTTGAACGGCACACTTTACATAACATCTACAGAAGTAAATCTGGCAGGTCCGGCAGTCGCTTCGGTCCGGCTGGTGCTCATCAGCGAAATTATCGGTGCTGCGCTGGTTGTCGTCGCCGGAGTAATCGGCTTGATTTTAATCCGCCGTCACCGCGCCCTGAAAAATGCGGGCCGTCGATGAGAATACTTTAGCAGGAGGGTAAAAATGTCTTTTTCGAGTTTGCTTTACGGGAGACGCCTAAAATCGACCGTTGCGGTGCTGGCTGCGCAACTATTACACTTTGCCTCATCTTTAGCCCTCTGCATCCAGCTGCTGTTCATCGCCCGCTACGGCGAAGTCCTGTTTAAGGAATTGAATCACTATATCCTTTATGGGGAAATTATCGGTACCTTGCTCATCGGGATCTTCGCTGCAATCGTGTTCATCAATCAGTGGAAAAGGATGGGGGAAAGAAGGCGCGGCGACGATAAAAATTAAATAAAAACATATCTGGTTTGAAACCGGAGACGGACTTTTACTACGCCAAATCTGCTAATTTTCGGTGAAAAGTCCGTCATTTTGTGTATAACCAAGCCATCGGACGTGTGGTATCATGGTGGCAATAAACCGGATTGCAATGCCGGTGGAACCTGTGTGTCGAGCCTGTTGCCCTTCCCGCTGATTACAAAATTGAGAAACGGAGGATAGACATGGGAGACAAATTAAAAGGTAAAGTAGCCATCGTGACCGGGTCCGGTCAGGGAATCGGTAAAGCTGTAGCCGTGGCCTTAGCTGCCGAAGGCGCCAAAGTTGTGACCAATAACCGCAAGCCGGGCACCGCGGGCGGGGATGCCGCCACTGTCGCCGCTGAAATCAAAGCCGCCGGCGGGGAGGCCGTCCCGTTTTTCGGCAGTGTCTCCGATTTTAAAGAAGCGCAGCAGGCAGTTCATACTGCGGTCAAGAACTTCGGAAGGATTGATATTATCGTCAATAACGCCGGTTCGGATGCCCCGAAAATGGTCTGGAACATGTCTGAGGAAGAATGGGACCTGTCCATTGACTCTTACCTGAAAAGTTCTTTTAATTGCATCCGCCACGCTACCCCGTTAATGCGGGAACAGAAGTGGGGCCGTATCATCAATACCACCTCTACGGCCTGGCTGGGTGCGGTAGGGCACTGCAACTATTCTGCGGCCAAAGCCGGTATCGTGGGGTTGACCCGGGCGGTGGCCCGGGAAGTGGGCCGTTACGGGATTACCTGCAACGCTTACGCGCCTACTGCCGGCACCCGCTTCACCTTGAGCGAAGATGTCAAAGCCGGTTTCCAGAAGCGTCTGGATACCGGGTTGATTACGAAAGAGAGATACGAAGAATTGATGCATCCCCCCGGGCCGGAAACGGTGGCGCCGTTCGTGGTTTACCTCTGCACCGCCGAAGCGGCCAATATCAACGGCCAGGTTTTTGACGTCACCTACCCCAATATCTCGATTTATTCGGAATCCGCGCGCGTCAAAACCATTACCCAGGAAAAAGGGAAATTGCTGAATGTGGATGAGCTGATTTCGCTGGTGCCGAAGGTGTTGCTGGAGGGCTATAAGAATCCCGCCCCGCCGCAGGCATAAAGCAATTTGTTTCATTTAGTTGATGAAATAAATATCACCTGTACGAAGTATTAATATTTCATACTGAAACGGAGTTTTTCCGAAAATCAGAATTGGAAATTATTTTTATGGATTCCCGATCAGGTCCTGTACATTTTGGCTGAAAGCCAAAAGTATTTTTGCCTGCAGGCTTCAAGAATGACAAACGTTTTCTTTTTATTGTCATTGTCGGGCTTGACCCGACAATCCAGAGATTTTGGATAGTCTCATGCAGAGGGATTTGTATATCCGGGACTAAAATCTGTCTTTCAGGTTTTTCCGCCGCACGGCATGCCCCAGGTTGCCGGCTTTCTTATAGATTTCCTTCAGCCGCGGCACATAACGGATAAACGGTATCGCCACCACAATCGCAGAAAAAATCACCCAGTTACCGTTGTGATAGTGCAGCCAGCCGACGAATGGGAAAGTCAGCAGCCCCAGGCCGTAGCTCAGTGTCGGGAAGCGCGTAATCAGCATCAACACCCCGAAAAATCCCAGCCCCACCAGGAACCCGAAAGGAAACATCAGGAAACTGAGCACTCCCACCGCAGTCGCCCCGCCTTTGCCGCCGCGGAATTTCAGAAACACCGGGAAATTATGTCCCAGTATCACCACGATGCCGGCGGCATAATAGGCTAAGGCCGAATGCGGCAGCAGCAGCTGTTTGGCCACCGCCATCGCCAGCACTCCTTTGCCGATATCAATCACCATCACCAAGGCGCCCCACCAGAAACCGACGTTGTAAATCACGTTCATCGCGCCCATGTTTTTACTGCCGACTTTGCGGATATCGGTGCCTTTTTTGAATTTCCCGATAATGTAGGCGGAAGGAATCGAACCCACGAGGTAGGCCCCGATTAAAACAGCGGCGATCAGCAATCCGGTCACTGGTTTCTCCTTTGGCGGCAATGGTCTTGCTGATTGAGAATAGTACATTTTGTCTCAATATGTCAATACCGCGCCTTGTAAATTGATTATTGAAACTTGATTATTTAATCCTGCCGAATATTGTTTCCCGCCCTGCTTTCTGTTATATTGGATTAAATTGGGAGATTGAAATGCAGATAAAAATTACTTTTCTCGGCGCGGCGCAGAACGTTACCGGTTCCCGTTACCTGATAAAAGCCAACGGTTTTAAGTTCCTGGTGGACTGCGGTTTGTATCAGGAGCACGAATTAAAGGCAAGGGACTGGCAGCCTTTCCCGGTAAACCCCCACGGCATCGATGCCGTTTTGCTGACCCATGCGCACCTCGACCACTGCGGCTATTTGCCCAAACTGGTCAAAGCCGGATTCGACAAAGAGATTTACTGCACCAGCGCCACCGAGGATATTACCGCCGTAATGTTGATGGACGCCGCCCACCTGCAAACGCAGGACGCCCAAAATAAAAAGAAAAGACACGACCGGGACGGCAAACAGGGCCCGCATCCGGAAGAACCTTTGTATACTGTTGAGGACGCACAGGCGGCCATCACTCACTTGACTCCCATTCCTTATCAGCAGACCGTGCAGCTGGCCAAAGGCATTAGCTTCACTTTCTACGATGCCGGGCACGTCCTCGGCGCGGCCATGATCGAAGTCAAAATCGAACAGAACGGCGAGGAACGAATATTACTCTTCTCCGGCGATATCGGCCGGCAAAATAAACCTATCCTGAACAACCCCACCGTTTTTAATAATGCCGATTACATTCTGACCGAATCCACTTACGGCGACCGTGAGCTGGACCCGCCGGCGGCGATGTACCCGGACCTCGTTGATGTGATTAACTCGACCGTGGCCGCCGGAGGCAACATCGTTATCCCCAGTTTCGCGCTGGAACGTTCGCAGGATATCCTCTATTACCTGAGCATGGCGTTAAGTGAGAATAAAATCAAACCCATTCAGGTGCTGCTGGACAGCCCCATGGCGGTGGATATTACCAATATTTTCTGCAAACATATGGACCTTTTCGACGACGACATGAAAGCGCTGCTCAAATCCGGGAAATCGCCTTTCTCTTTCCCCGGCCTGAAATGCATGACTTCCATCGAGGATTCGAAATCCATCAATAATATCAAAGAGCCGTCCATCATCATTTCCGGCGCGGGGATGTGCAACGGCGGCCGCATTAAATATCACCTCATCCAGAATATCACCCGCCCCGAAAGCACGATTTTATTTGTCGGCTATCAGGCTGTGGATACACTGGGGCGCCAAATCACCGACGGGGCAACCGAAGTCCGTATCCTCGGGCAGAATTATCCGGTCAAAGCGAAAATCGTCAAACTGAACGGTTTCTCGTCTCACGCGGATAAAAATGAGCTACTGGCCTGGATATCCACAGAAAAAGGACCGCGGCAGATTTTTGTGGTGCACGGCGAAGAAAGTTCCGCCAACACTTATGCGGATACCATCAGAAAAGCCAAAGGCTGGAAAGTGACCGTGCCCAAATATCTCGAAGAATTCAACCTGGACTAAAAGCCTGCGCCGTTATTGTGGCCCAGGGCTTTTTGGCCGGCGACTTCCTGCTTGATATACCATTGCTGCACTGTATCCACCACGCTTTTCGGGTCGTCGCAGACGCGCACCAGGTCAAAATCTTCCACCGAGATGTAGCCTCTGGCGGAAACGGAATTGTGCAGCCAGTCCAGGAAACCTTTCCAGAAAACGCTGTCGTAAAGAATCACCGGGAAAGGCTTGATTTTATGTGTCTGGATTAAAGTCAACACTTCGGTCAGTTCGTCCATCGTGCCCAGTCCCCCGGGCATAATCACAAATGCCGAGGCGTATTTCACCAGCATTACCTTCCGCACAAAAAAGTGTTTGAAAGTGAGAACTTTGGTGGCGTAGGCATTGCAGTGCTGCTCCACCGGTAGTTCGATGTTCAGGCCGATGGATTTAGCGCCCGCTTCGGCCGCACCCCTGTTGGCCGCTTCCATGATGCCGGGGCCGCCGCCGGTGATAATGGAGAATCCCAGTTCCCCCAGGCTTTGGGCGATTTCGACGGTTTGGGCGTAAAGCGCATCGTTCGGTTTAATCCGGGCAGAACCGTAAATCGTTACCGCCGGTTCGACGCCGGACAGGCCGTCGAAGCCTTCGACCATTTCCCCCATGATGCGGAAAAGCCGCCACGATTCCTCTTTCGCCATATCATTGATTTCATAACCGTTTGCCATCGTTTTCCTCCACGCCAAAGTATCTTGATATTACCATATTTCACGAATAAATCTGGATTCCCGATCAAGTCGGGAATGACAAACCGGGGAAAACAGCTTCAAGCTCTGCTTGAAGCTGTTTTCTTTTCATTGTCATTGTCGGGCTTGACCCGACAATCCACAGTTTTCGTATAACTTAAAAGGAAGAATTTAGTCAGTAATTATCGGAAACCCTGTAGCCCGCGTCTTTCTGAAAGCTTTTGGGCTCTTACAGCGTCACAATCCAGCCGTATTTGTCCGGTTTCTCTCCGTACTGCATGGCGGTCACTTCTTCGTAGAACTTCTGCGAAAGCGCCCCGATTTTACCACCGTTGATTTTAATCAGCTTATCCTTGTGCTGGATTTCGCCGACCGGGGAAATGACGGCCGCCGTGCCGGTGCCGAAAACTTCGTTCAACCTGCCGTTTTTAGCCGCCTCGAACACTTCGTCAATCGTGATGCGCCGTTCGTTGACCTTGATGCCGGCATCCCGTGCGATGCGCAGTACGCTGTCCCGCGTCGTGCCTTCCAGAATCGTGCCGTCCAGCGGCGGCGTGACTATTTCGTTATCAATCAAGAAGCAGATATTCATCGTACCCACTTCTTCGATGTATTTATGTTCGGCGGCGTCCAGCCAGAGCACCTGGGTGAACCCTTTCTTATGGGCTTCATTGCCGGGTAATAAACTGGCAGCATAGTTCGCCGGGGTTTTCGCGCCGCCCAGTCCGCCTTTGGCGGCCCGTACGTATTCCGCTTCCGTTATCAAACGTACCGGGTTCAGCCCTTCCTTGTAATAGGCCGCCACCGGCGAAAGGATAATCATGAAGCGGTAATTCTCGGAGACGCGCACGCCGATATAGCTGTCGGTGGCGAAAATGAACGGTCGGATGTACAGCGAATAACCTTTCTGCTGCGGCACCCAGGCCTGGTCCAGCTTCAGCAGTTCCACCATCGAATTATAAAATAAGTCGTAGTCCATTTCGGGGATGCAGAGGCGGCGGGCGGAGCGGTTCATCCGCTCGTGGTATTTCTGCGGGCGGAAAATATTGATTTTACCCTGTTTGGTGTAGAAAGCCTTCAGACCCTCAAAAATCACCTGGCCGTAATGGATAGCGCAGATTGAAGGCGGAAAGCAGATATCGCCGTAGGGCAGGATTTGCGGCGTCTGCCATTTACCGCCGGTGTAATCAATTATCAGCATGTGGTCGGAGAAAACCTCGCCGAAATTGAGGTTTTTCATATCCACTTCGCTCACGCGGCTCTTTTTTGCTTTGGTAATATTTATTTTCACCGTCGTCTGCTCCGTTCGAAAGTACTTAGAAAATATTATAGCACTAACGATAAATCGCAGTTTAACGCGAATCTTTTTCCTTTCTATTGCGAGGAATCCGCCTCAGGCGGATGACACGGCAAACTGACATCGCAATGTCATATAGAGTCCCGTTTTCAGTGGGACGAAAGTATCCCGTAGTTTCTCGCCCTGATCGAAATCTTATACGAAACGCCTTCCCTTTCAGGGAGGGATTAAGGGAGAGTGACAAATTACGACGGCCCCTTCAATTCCGCACAGAAGAACTCGTTGACTTTATTGACATAATCCACCGGGTCGGCTTTGTAACCCTCGCTGTGCAGCGCACCGGGAATTTCCCAGAATTCGTCGGCCGGATTTTTCGCCGCCGCGAAAAGCTCGTCTGTTTCCTGCGTGGTCGTCAGGTTATCGTCCTGTTCGTGGATGAAGAATACCGGGCAGTTAATTTCCGGTACGACATTTATCGGGTCTTGCGGCACCGCGCCGAAAAATAATTTCACCGTAATCTTCAACCCGGGAATAAAAGAATCCACCAGGAAAGTTGGGATGTGCCGCTCTGAGGCCTGACGGTTAACCATCATTTCCACGCTGGCGAAGCAGCCGTCCAGCACCACCGCGCCGACGTTTTCCTGACTGGCGAAAATTGCCGTGCTGGCGGCCCCGGAACAGAAACCGATAATGCCGATATCGTCCGTTGTGATTCCCCGGCTGTTGAGATAATCCACGGCGCCGCCGATATCATCCTCGTTGGTCAGGATGTTCAGACCGGTTCCCTGGGATTCACCCCGCCCGCGCAGGTCGAACAGCAGCACGTTATAGCCGTCAGCGACCAGGCTTTTGGTCAAATCCAGCGTATCCACATTTTCGTCGAGGCGGTTTTGAAACCCGCCGTGGACGATTATAATTGTCTTATTGCCCGTGCCCGGAATGAACCAGCCGTCCAATGTGAAGTTGGAGTTCCGTGATGGGAAAGAAACGTCTGTATAAGTCAGCCCGGCGGAAGCCGGCGAACCTTTCAACGGCAGGCGCGGGATGCGCATCGCCAGCACTGCCCCCATGGCACACAGTGCGACATAGAGGACGATGAGACCTAAAACAACCCTGAGGAAAACTTTAACAAGACGCGGCATATTTTACCCGGTACAAGTTAATGATATTTCTGGGCAAATTTTAACATGAGGCCACAGAATCTACAACCATTCTTTTGAAAGCTCAGCGGACCTGATATAAAATTCGAATAATTGTGGAACCGGCGGATTAAATTCCATTTTCGTAGTGTTTATACCGTAGCTTTTACTGCGTCTGCATCCAATTCCTGGGGGTCAAGTACCACTAAAGCCAATTTCAATTCGCCGATTGCCTCTGCGAATTTCGCCAGAGAAACAGGTTTCTGAGCGTAACTGACCACGCCTAAGGCGTTGCCGTCGATTCGGTCTTTATCCTGAGTCGATGCGGTCATGATAACCACCGGCAGCGACTTCGTATCTTCACACGAGCGTATTTTGCGAATGATGTCAAGGCCGCCGACATTAGGCAGATTTAAATCGGTCATCACCACCAGCGGAAGATGATTGACGTCACAGGTATCCTCTTTAAATCACTGCTGTCCAAGATAATTGGATTATGTGATTTTGGATGGGTTTTTCATGCGTAAGAAGTAAATCTCTCCGTTTCTTTCAATTTCTACCCCCTTTCGCTAATAGTGGCATAAGACAAAGA
>Ga0182027_10007214_pt1 | contig 16450 bp, 22 predicted proteins | sample 712E1DmetaG_FD_121300 | JGI IMG/M metagenome (GOLD analysis project Ga0182027, IMG submission 121300) | Permafrost microbial communities from Stordalen Mire, Sweden - 712E1D metaG (Illumina Assembly) | ecosystem: Environmental > Terrestrial > Soil > Wetlands > Permafrost | place: Sweden... | reverse complement strand
TAAAAACTTTACCGAACGCTATTATCGGGACGAAAAGGGGTGGCTGAAGGTGTCAGCTCGTGGAAGAAAATTTCGGATGACAGCTGAACAAGTTTTGAATCATCTTTTACCAGCATTGTCTGGTATTAAACAAAACCTCGTATTAAAAGTGGAGTATAAAAAAGAAAATTAGAAATTAAATCTCGAGCCTCGCAGGATAGACGATATAAGAACCTATTTTAGGATTTCGGCCTAAATGTTTTTTTAATAGAGTATACGAACTTGCTGAATTTTGATTCCTCTCTCATATTTTTCGCAACATGATAATCTAATCTAGAGTTTTTTAGTTTAGAAATAACCTCTCCTTGTCCTAATTCTCTAAGAAATTTTTCCAAAAGCATTTGTCTACCAAAATTAAACATAAAAAGTTCTCCTTTTGGAGGTTCTTTTTTTGCTATTCTAGCTGCATCATTATCGCATGTTTCAAGATAATCAAGAAGAAGTTCCCTTATGAAGTCTGGGGATGGGCTTTTAAACTCGGGTAAAGTCGTGGTATTAAGTATTTGTTTTAATTCTTGTCTTCTTTTCTCTCTAAGAGCTTCTGCCTCTTCTTTTGTTACTTTTGTCATATTTAAATAGTCTCAATTAAAATAGGGAAAGTCAATTCCGAGGTTAGAAATTTGGCTCCGCGAACCCGAGATTATTATGACCGCAAGAGTAGTAGGACCCTTCCAGAATATAAGCTATATCGGGGAGTTGAGACAGAGGTGGAAGGAGATAAAGAAATTACAATTTAACACCTAATAACTGAGGTTATAATCTGTTTTCTTTAAAACCCTGGCATGCTTTTTATTATGGTTATAAATATATACAGGAAGACGAAAAGTATAGTAAATAAAAATTTAAATTTATTTGAAAGGTCTGTTTTAAACCAGATTAATAAAACTCCGATTAAGCCAATAATAAAAGGGTAGGGGAAAATTAAGGTAAGTAAAATACAAATAACTCCAAGTGGAATAAAGACAAAGGAGTGTTCTTTCTTATTCATACAACAAGCGTCTCAAACCTATATAAGATTGTCAAACTTGAGGTTATATTAAGAGTAATCTGCTCCGAGGAATAGACGACGTAAGAGCCTATTCTGGGTCTAAATTAACTACATTGGTAGATGTTGTGCTGGGAACGTTAAATTCAAATAGTCTCATGGTACCTTGATATTCATATTCGCCACCATCTGGGATTATAAACATATCTCCTGGTTTTATCTCAGATGCAGTGCCGTTAACAGTAAAAGTTCCTGTTCCCTCTAAGACTAGATATGTTCTGGTAGCACCTACCATTCTTTGTCTTGGATGTCTTCCATGTACGTCAACTGTTAGAGCACTGAATGGACGACCTGAATTTGCCTCAACATAATGGTTTCCGGAGAAGCCTTCTCTGTCAAAATGCCTAGTATCGCTTGCAGAAATTTTGAGGGGAACAGTTGTTTGGGGTCCTTCTAATTCACCCATGATTGGATTATACCATAATTTTTTGAGGCTACGCAGTTCTCGCGGGTTAACGATGTGGGGAACTGGTATGGAAGATTAAAATTCCTTAAAAATTCTTTTTCCGTTGACTTTTCCCATATTCAATAAAACTTTTTTGTTTTCATTTATCCATGCTGCTACAACTGCACCAATAAAAATACTGTGATCACCAGTATCAACTATCTGTAATAATTTACATTCATAGTTAATTGTTGCATCAGCCAGTAAGGGAGATTCTACAAAAGAAGCTTTTTTTGTTTTCAACTTTGTTTCTTTAAATTTATTAATAGTTTTTCCACTTTTTAAACCAAATATTCGAATAGCATCTTTTAGAGTTTCATTTGGAACTGCAATTACAAACTCTTTACTCTCCTTAATAAGGTTATAAGTAAATCTGGTTTTACCAATTGAGACTGCAATTAAAGGAGGGTCAAACGAAGTTTGTATAACCCAGCTGGCAATCATGCCACTCGGTTCCCCTTGTTTATTAGCGGAAAGAACATAAACACACGATAAAGGAAGAAAACGATCTAGAGCCCGCTCTATTGCAAATTTTTGCATGCTAAGATTATACCAAAAGTTCTAAACAAGTACATTCAAGAAATAGTGATTGGATCGGGCCCCGAGGGATAAACGACGGTAGAACCTGTTTTATATCAATCTGCTGACAAAAAGAACAATTAATGATCCCGCTATCGCTACAGCAAAAGAGACTAAATTAAATCCCGTAACTCCAACGTTAAAGAACATTTCTCCTAAATATCCTCCAACTACAGCTCCAATTATTCCTAAAACAATTGACCCAATTATTCCGCCTCTAAATCCTGGGGAGATAAAATTTGCGATAGCACCTGTAATTAATCCAAAAATTAACCAATAAACTATACTCATATTTTTTTCACATCCCTTCTATTTCCTGTTCCAAAACAACAAGCTATTTAGTCTGTTGTTTTTTACCTGAAAGTATCCTTATAAGCTTGACAATTCCTACCGCTAATACTGCATATACAACAATTGCAATTAACGTTGCTGGTTCTAAAACTGCTGTTGTAACTGCGCCTCGTGCTGTAGCTTGTTGGAATATTCCCTGAAAGGGCACTACAAAAATTCCCGTTACGCCATAAATTAAGCCTACAAAAGCACTGTATCCATTTGCTCCCGTTAGTCTTAATATCAACCTAAAAACCAATAGTATATCTAATGCACCAAATATAAAATAAATTAAATATTCTATTGTTTGATAGCTTGTTGCCTGTTCATTGCTTGAAGAGGCTACGGTTGGAGCACTATTCTGCGTTGTTACTGTTTCTTTTACTAATTCTGCCATTTTTTTTCACATCCTCTCTCATATCAACCTTTTTGATAATTGTTTCCTTGGGTAAGTATTCGATTAAGGCTTTTTCCACAAGACTAGTCAAAGTTATTTCCTCAACAACTGCTTGTGCTTTGGCCTGCTTTGAAATAGAAGGATTAATAAAGAGAGTAACTCGCTGAGGTTTAATAGTTGTCATACTTGATATACTACAACTAGTTGTAGTACTTGTCAATGTATCAATTTAAGACTCTTAACAAAACCTAAAGCCTGATGCGTGATGTTAAAGCCGTAGATTGCGAGCATGCTCCCTATGCGAAAAGCGTATAATGTAACCGTATGAGAATAATATCAAAAACCATATTCTCAAATTCCCCCTTGCGTACTACCGAAGAAATTGAGACTAAAAAAATAAGCTACTGGCTTGAGAAATTATTTAATCAAAAAAGAGACAATGAAAAGGGAGTTCTAATAGATCGAACCAAAACACGAGTTAGCGCTCCCAATGAGATATCTTCAGAAAACCCAGAAATGGCCCAAACTACAGAAGAAAAAGGACGGGAAGAAGCTGTTAAGAGCCTTGCAGGAAAAGCAGAAAAAAACAGACAAGCGATAGAAGACATGGTTAATAACTCAAATAGAGTTTTACTAAGAGTATCTTCGGTATTTCCATTGGATTTATTTCCGAGTAGTATTATCGCGGAAGAAACTCGATTAACTATTATTCATCGTCAATTATTCTCCTCTCAGGCGTACAGTGTTGATATAAAAAACATCTCAAATGTCTTTATAGATACTGGTATTTTATTTTCACAATTAACAATTGTGTCGGATACGTTTGTAGAGAATCAAATCGTTATTGATAAGTTGTGGAAAAAAGAAGCTATTTTTATACGAAGAATTATTGAAGGATTACGAATGTTTGTAGATAAAGACATTGATACAACAGGCTACAAAAGAGAAGAATTGATAAATAAATTAAGAGAATTAAGTACGACAGGAATAGCTCTCTAAATTTATTAAAAGCTTTTGAGGCTAAAATATGCATCTTTGTGAACCCGAGATTATTATAACGGCAAAAGTCGTAGAATCGTTTCAGAATTTAAGCTACATTGGAGAATTAAGGTAAAGATGGGAAGAGATAAAAAATTGTAATCAAATCCTACGATTGCAACTAATTTGTGGTTAACGTAGCATTGTAACCGACTTTTTTAATTAACTTAATAATTTGTCCTTCGTTTACTCTCTCCGAATCAAACTTTACTTCAGTTTGTGCTTTTGCGTAATGCGTATTTGCTTCTTCTATGCCTTCTGTTTCTTCTAATGCATCATCTATCTCAAGCGTACAGCCCGTGCAATGCATTCCAGAGACTTTAAACATTTTTTTAATTGTCATATTACATTTATCACCCCCCTAAACATGCCCATAGTACACATGAATGGTATTTGAGTTGGAGAACTTGGAGCCGTAAAGTCTATCTCGCCAGATGTTCCAGGCGGAACAATTTTTTGTATCCCAAGGCTTGGAATCGTTAGCTCTTGGACACAACTAGTGCCATCTATATTTGTAATTTTCATTCTTATCTGTGCTCCTGCTTTAACGGTTATATTGTTTGGAACATATCCCAAAGACTGAATCGTGATTGTTGGATTGTTGTCTATTTGGGCCGATGAAGTTGTATCTCCAACTTCACAAACTGTAAAAACACACCAAACATTCCTTGAAATATTTTCCAGAGTTAAATTACTTCCGGTTAACGCAACTGCATTGTTAATATTGAAAATTGCCAAAACAATAATAGCAAAAGCAGCAAGTCTCATAAATTTTTGCTGGAACATGTCTCCAAGTTTCGTAGCAAAATAGCCTAAGATAAAAAATACCGGTGATGTTCCAAGTACAAATGCAAAAAGCGTTGCAGCGCCAAGCAGGGGGTTACTAGATGCAATTGCTAAGGCCATCATCGCCTGAGTAGTGCCACACGGAATAAAGATAGTGAATGCTCCTAATATTGCCGGAGCAAATAGGGTTTGGCTTTTTGACTGTTTTCTGACTAATCTTGTCAGAAATTTAGGAGGTTGAATTACAAAATATCTAAAAATGGGATGAATCTCCAATATATTAAAAGCTGTCCCAAGCATAAAAATGGCTACAGCAATTAATAAAATTGCTCTTGTTTGCGCTGTAAGTTGGAATACTGAACCCAATGACCCAAGTAAAAATCCTAGAGCTGTATAGGCAATAAGTTTTGCAATTAGGAAGGTAATTATAGGCAGAGCATTACCTCCTTTTAATTTTAGTTTTAATTTTTCTTCCTCCGATTGGGCAAGGGTAGCCATTAACAATCCGCCTTGCACCGCCATGCAAGAAAGACCGCCTGCTAAAAGCCCCGTTAAAAACACTGTAATTAAATTTCCCATATTAAACTTTGCAACAATCCTTTATATCTTTCGGGTTTTTATCCATCATCTTTAACATTGCCGGTCCGCCAGTCCGTAAGAATCGAATTATCAATATAATTGCGAATATCAAGAATAAAATATTTAGGTAGCTCGTATAATTCCAATGAATACCCTCACTAATTACCACAATGTTTCTATTGGTTGGAATAATATTCAGATAAGAAAAGAGGATTTCTATAATATATCCTGCTAATGCCATTGTGATATAAAATGTTCCCAAAATATAGATCATTACTTTCCATCCGTAATATTTTCGATAAATGTTTAACACTGGTAAAACAATCAAATCAGCGAAAATGAAGCTGGCAACACCGCCAAAACTAATTCCGCCTCTCCAAAGAACCGCTGCTAAAGGAACATTGCCAACAGAACAAACAAAAGAAAGTAAAGCAACCAAAGGCCCAATAAGAGGACCCTCAATAAAGGCGATTGTCGGATTGCTTTTAAAGAAGAAGGCCTGCCAGAAAGACATTGGCACAAAAACACCCAATATTCCTGCAATTAAAAATCCAATGGCAATATCTGTCCAGACGCACGATAAATCCATAATAAAATAGTGACTAATTGCCGTAAATCCTCTACGACTAAATAGTTTTGACGATAAAGAACTACCTTCCAAGCTCATGTTCATTGCCGCATGCCCCTCCATCTTTCCGAGCATACCTTTTTCAGCTTGTCTTCTGGCCTGCTTAACCAATTGTCTTGTAAGAGTAAATCTAAAAATAAGCGCAAGAAGAATAACCATAATTATTCCCCCTAAGAACTCAGCTGCCATAAACTGCCAACCCATTAAAACAATTAAGATAATTCCGAGCTCTATAACAAGATTCGTAGATGCAATTTCAAATATCATAGCGGAGGTAAAACTGGCGCCTTTTCTAAAAAGAGAGCGGGCTAGTGCAACTGCGGCAAAAGAACATGAGCTAGAGGCAATTCCGAATAACGAAGCGAGAGTAATGCTTTTGGGAGAATCATCACCTAAAACTTCGGCCATCTTCCTGTGGGGGACAACTGCTTGAACAACACCTGATAAAGCAAAGCCTAAAATTAGGGGCCAGAGCACTTCCCAAAACATGGATAATGCTAAGAATATAGATTGTTGGAGATTTTGAAATAACTGCATGCTATCTGCTTTTTTTGAAAACGTTCATTACTTCCGCCACTGCTTCTTCTTTTCTACCATTTCTAATGGCATCCGCAGTACACGTTTTAAGGTGGTTTTCTAAAAGAACGCCTTCGGTTTCCCTGATTGCACTTTCAACAGCTTGCATTTGATGGATAACGTCGATGCAATAATCATCTTCTTCAACCATCTTTATAACTTTCTCCAACTGTCCTTTTGTAATTTTTAACCTATGTAGAATTCGTTCTTGTGTATCTTTTGGTCGGTATGCCATATATCCCCCCCTAGGGGATATATTAACTTATAAAACTATTTTATGTCAAGTATTATTTTAACTGTGCCTGAAGTTATAATAAGGCTTTCCCGGGGTACCATAATTAGTCTTGCTCCGAGGGATAGACGACGTTAGAATCTGTTATAAACAATTTATCCAAAGGTAAAAGTATACGCTTGTATTCCTGGAGCTTGGAACTCCAGTTTAAGAATGTGACTTTCTGTTTTTCCATGAAAGTCAACAAGATTATATAGCCTATCGGCATTAACATTGATTATGCCATTTTTAACATCTGTTCCCGCAAGCGAAGAATCAATAATTTTCCCATCAAGGTATACCTTAACAGTATTTACTATTGAAGTCCCCGGACGAAGAATTATAAACACCTTGCTTGCAATAAAGTTATAATTAAGCGTTGCATTATCTCCGGAAACCGCATTCTCATCATTTATTGTCCATTTCCCACCATAACTAAAACTGTTCTGCGAAAGATTTTTAGATAGAGTAAATTCTTGAGTGCCATTGTTTATATTCCCTGTGGGGAAATAATATTGCATACGCTTAGAACCAAGATATGTTTCCGGAGAAATTTGCGAAGTTGGTGTTTGATCAGAAATATTATTAAGTTTAGTGGTTATTTTTTGCCCGTTTTCTTTTAGTAGTGCCTGTATAGCCAATTCCATTTGATCATATTCTCCTTCGCCAAAATGCGTACGTCTAATAATTCCCCGTGCATCAATAAGATACTCTGCCGGCCAATACTCATTACCATAGTTATTCCAAGTGGCATATTCATTATCCTGAGCGATTGGGTAATGAATGTTATACATTTTTATTGCATTCAAAACATTTTGGGTATCATGTTCAAACTGAAACTCCGGCGTGTGTACGCCAATAACTACGAATCCCCGATCTTTATATTTGTCATACCAAGAAGTAACGTGAGGCAAAGTGCGAATGCAATTAATACAAGTGTATGTCCAAAAATCAACTAATACTACTTTGCCTTTAAGACTACTAATGCTTAGCGGTTTGTCAATATTGAGCCATTTATCAATACCAACAAAATCAGGGGCTGGGGAATTGGCATTAAAAAGTCCGGTTATATCGATGGTAGGAATTGATTGTTTATTTTTTAATACATCAAGCTGATTTTTGACCAGGTTGCTATTTTCGAAGCCATTTACCACAGTTCCCAGAACCGGAAACTTAGCCAAGAGTTGCAGTTGCAACGTCTGGTCGTAATTGGTAAAAATTGCAACTGCCGCTAAAATCATCACGACGCCAAAAAGCCGTTGAATCTTTTCGGTGTATTTGTTGAGGCTTTTAGCCCGAAAGATAAGCTGTTGCCCGCCAAATGCAAAAGCAAACAATGGAATGCTAACGCCTGTGATGTAGGCAAGAGTTATTAAAATGACAGGAAAAGATACTTGTCTGGTTGCAGCCAGCGCTGCGATGCTGGCTAAGATTGGTCCGGCGCAAGGAGACCAAACAATACCTAGGGCCAGTCCAGTAATAAGTCCACGACTAAAGCCACCGCCGGTATTAGCAGTTTTTTGCCCAAACAGGTTAGATAAGCGTGAGACAAATAGTTCAAACATCGTTGCTAGGGCGGGAATAATCATTGTTAATCCAAGAAAAATAATAATAACAACGGCGAGAATGCGTAACGCATTTGGGTCAAGATGAAAAATCGAGACAAGATACGAAGCGGAAAGAGTAAAAATAGTAAAACTTAGCATTATGCCAAGCGTTATCCCCAAAGGTCTTTGATAGGTTTTGTTGTCCGAGATTGAGGAAGAAAGAATAATCGGAAGCACCGGCCAAATGCAGGGGGCAAGAATTGTCACAAACCCAGCCAAGAATGAAAACACCAGCAACAAAAGCATACTTTAATTATACTGGTTTTCGTTTAATTCTGGTGTAATCTTACTTACAAATACGTAGCTCCGAGGGATGGACGATGTTCAAAACTTTTATACTCAAATGATATAAAATAAAAGCATGTATCCGCAGTTAAAAATTTTAATAAACAAAGATTTTGATAAAAGGATTTGCTTTGCTTTTTTAAACACAAAAGCAGCCGGTATTGATTTTGGTGGAGGAATCGTTCAAATACATCCCAAGCTTTCAGACTCGCTAAAACTGGATGAGTTGTCAGCCAAAAACTTAATCAGTAAATATTTTGATCAATTTTACCTTGAACATCAAGACGAGCTTGAACAATCTAAAAAAGAAGCAGAAAATGCTTGGTTTGAAAAACAAATTTTATTTTTTAAAGCTTGCGACAAATATTTTAACAATCAGACTTGGCCGGAGGGCAGATATGAGGCCTATTTATCTATTATTGACTGCAATCCCAGATTCCTTGAAAATAAAACATTTCAATTCTATTGGCATCATTCACAAGGATTTTTAAATGTTGCCGTACACGAAATGCTACATTTTTTATTCTTTGATTTGGCAGAAAAACTTGTTCCTAACATAAATTCTCAAAAACAAAAACTCTGGAACATATCTGAGGTTTTCAACGGGTTAATTATGAGTGAGTCTGAGTTTATACAAATTACCAATGTTCAAAAACAAGAACAATATCCTGATTTAATAGAGACACAAGAAGAATTAAGGGGAGTTTGGAATAAAAACAAAGAAGCAAAAAGTTTTATCCTATCAACTTTGTAATCTAATTTTGCTCCCCAAACCTGAATTTATTATAACTACAAAAGTCATAGAATCCTTCCAAAATCCAAGCTATATCAGGGAATTGAGACAAAGGTGGGAGGAAATTAAAGGACTACAGTACAACCACCAACATAGAACTCCTGCTATACTAAATTAGTGGTAAATGAGAAATCTTCGTCGGAGCAAATAGATACCATTATCAGAAAATTGGCTGATTGGCGTGGTAATAAATTAGCACATGTTCGCACTTTAATCAAACAGGCTGACCCTGATGTAATAGAAGAAGTAAAATGGAAGAAACCCTCAAATCCTGACGGGATTCCCGTATGGTCTCACGACGGAATTATTTGCACTGGCGAAACCTACAAGAACCATTTGCGACTGACCTTTATGAAGGGAGCATCTCTCAAGGATCCGAAAGGCCTTTTTAATAGTTACCGGGCAATCGTTATTCATGAAGTCGATAAGATTAACGAGGAAGCCTTCAAAGATCTCGTCCGCGTCGCAGTAGAACTCAATCACAATGGCAAGAGCAAACCGAAAATTTCCGAGGACTAGGACGGACGTTAGAACATATTATCTTAAGTGGATATAGGCATAAATTCCAATTGCCACTATTTCAATAAGACTAATTAAAAATACTATCAAACCAACTGAATGTATCTTCGAATGTATTCCGTTTTTATGGATAGCATAATACAACACGAAATTATTAACGGATATGATAATGATAACAAATACGATAAGTTTTGCTGAGAGGTTCATAGAGAACAACTTCTTACAAATACATTGTCCTCTCAATTCAAAAAGAAGTCAATTTTGAGGCTAAATATGTTATATTAGAGCTAATTTGCTCCGAGGAATAGAGGACATTAGAACTTGTTTAAGTTTATTTAAAAAAGCGTAGATTGATTATTTTTTATTTTCACGGTTGCAAAATTTTGATAGCTACGATATAAAATACATATGGCGGCTATAGACGGGCAAGAATTTTGTATTTCTCCTAACGAACCGCCAAAGCCTTTATCTCCCGAAATCAAAGCCGCATCAGAAGCTATTCCACCCTTTTTTATTAAGGAAATAACTTGTATCCCTCCCGTGCCCGAAATACCGGGAGAACCTTTGGCCGCAACGCTGGTGCGTGAAATAATCGGAACCGGTCAATGTCGTTCCACTGCTTCACCAAGCGAAGAAGCGCAAGGTAAAATGCGGGAGCTTACGCAAAAGTGTATCGAAGATGGTATCCCCATTCCAATATTAGTGCCGATGGGTCCCAAAAAACCGGTTCCTGATGCGGGTGTAGATGTGGCGGAGGTTTGTGCTCTAAAAACATTGGCGGCATTAAGAAGGCGCATTTTAACAAGGTATGACAAAGGAGTGCATTTTTATTTCCGTGAAGAAGATGTTACAGGGTGGTATTTGGAAGGAGATGTTCCTAATATCCGTGAGCATATTGAAAAATACATATCTGGTTTTGAAGGTCTCGTTAAAGCTTTGGGATATGATTCTTTTATGACTCCTTTTAGAGAAAGCGAACTTACAGATTTACAAGCATATGTAGATAGATCAAGCAAGATGGAGCCATTGTTAAAGAGCTATATTGAGGAAACAGATCAAGCCGGATTAGATAACTTTGAGCAATTGCAAAGCTATAAAGATTTAGTAACTAACGGATGGCAGGGATCAGTTCCGTTGGAGCAACGGGAGTTTTATAGAAACAGATATAGTTTTTTGTATCCAGACAGAACTCCGCAGGAAATTGACGCAATGATGGTGCGTTATCTTGCAACAACTTTAGCCCGTTATCAACTCCATGCAGCTTTTCCACCCGAAATTGCAAACGGACATTTTCAGCTTAATTTTGCTCCTCCTGTTCCAGGTAGCCCGAAATCGTTATCGACAACGCGGGTTTACTGGCGTCCACTTCCAATATCCATACATAAATCTGCAACTCCATTTTGGCGGGCAAGAGGATACCTAAAAGAACAACCTGATGGATCATTATGCCCAAATTTAGCCAGTTGGCAAGGGTCTTTACCGTTAACGTCTCGGATTGTTCGTTTGGGTAGCGGTGATGAAGCAGTAGATATACAAGCTGATATACTTTCACAGCAACCGAATCAAAGCCCCAGGAGGGTATTTGAAGCTAAAACCTGAGCTCCGAGGGATAGACGACGTTAGAACCTGTTATTTACATAGATTGTGTTAAGCCTAGTATTCGAGATGGATAATGGGAAGGATTAAAAATGCGGTTAATATCAAAAAACCCCAAAATGTTTTGGAACGGAAAATCTTCTTAAAATCATATACTTTGTTTTTTTTACTGAAAATATAGAGAATTATTAAAATTACCAAGGCAAATGTAATCCACGGGATTTCACCGACAAAATAAATTGGACCAGTAATCCTACCTATCTCAGCATAAGAGATACCATTGACTTGATTATATTTGTATACAGCATACGCCACAACTATGAGCAATATTATGTCAATTAAAGCAAAAACATTACTAATAAGGGGTGTTATATTTTTCGGTGCTTTTATTTTCTCTTCCATAAGCTAATCATTTCAGAAGGGGAATAGATTGTCAATTCTGAGGCTAATTTGCTCCGAGGGATAGCGGATGCCAGAACCTACAACATGTTATAATTTTGCAATGCAAAAAGTAATTGCGACCTGGAGTGGTGGAAAAGATAGTTGTTTTGCAGCATATAAAGTAATACAACAAGGATATGAAATTGCATGTATCGCAAATACTATTTCCAAAGAATATAAGCGAGTAAGGTTTCATGGACTATCAGCAGAGATTATTAAGAAACAGTCAGAAGCAATAGGTATTCCACTTCTTCAACAAGAAACAACGTCTGAAAACTACGAAGAAGAATTTAAAGCAAATTTGCAAAAAGGTTTGTCCAAAGATATTGCAGGCATAGTATTTGGAGATATTCATTTAAAAGACTGTCTTACTTGGGCAAATAAAGTTTCTACAAGTTTGGGCGTAAAAGTAATTGAACCACTTTGGCATATGCCGCAAGAGCAAATACTAAAAGATTTTATTGAAGCTGGGTTTGAAGCAGTTATTGTATCTACCCAAGCGAATATTTTGGGAGAAGAGTGGATTGGAAGAAGAATTGATAGCCAGTTTCTAAAAGATATAAAAGCGCTTAAAAATGTTGATATATGTGGTGAAAATGGCGAATATCACACTTTAGTATTGGATGGGCCAATTTTTAAAATGAGACTAGAAATTGAAAAATCAGAATCTATCTTAAGAGAAGGGTATTGGTTTTTGGATATACAGAAATATCAAGTTGTTTAAGCTAAATTTTGCTCCCCAGACCTGAGATTATTATAACTGCAAAAGTAATAGAATCCTTCCAAAACTTAAGCTATATTGGCGAATTGAGGCAGAGGTGGGAAGAAATTAAGAAATTACAATTGAATCCTGCGTAATAGAAGGTGTTAGAACCTATTATATATTTTGTTTATAATAGAAGCATGGACTTATTAAAAGTATTATATTTCATTACGCTAGTCGTCTATGTTCTCCAGTGTATTTTTGCAAGAAGAATAAAACTAAACTGGGCATTAATTATTGTTGCTGTTGTTATACATTCAATATATTTTTTCGGATGGGAAGGCGTAGCTTTTATACTAGTCACTGGTGTTGTTTCAACAGCTGCAGAATTAATTAGTCTTAAAACACCTTTCAATATCTTTGGAGTTTCATATAAATATGATCTATCAAATAATATCTTCCCAAGTAAAATCGTATTTGGAAAAGTATATCCAATTGAAGTAACGGCAGCATGGATACTATTAAAGTATTTATCTTTTTTCTTGGTAAGTTTTATAGCTTTTCATTTAAATATTAGTGTTATTATTAAAGCTTTATTAAGCGCACTAGTTTTGGTTTCATTCGACTTATTACTTGACCCTTATGCTGTCTTTCAGGGAGCATGGAAATGGAGTAAGCCAGGAAAGTTCTTCGAAATACCATGGAGGAATTTTTTAGGGTGGTTTGTAGTTGGTTTTATAATCTCGCTTATCTTTATAAATCTAAAACCTATTGAAATGAGAGATACAGCTATGATAATACCAGTCTTCGTTGTTTGTGCATTATTTCCTGGTTTATTAGGAGGAAAACTAATCTCACTGAGTAAAATTAAAGGTATTATCGCACTATTACCTCTGGTGTTTTTTATTATAGTAGGTTTGTCTTTTCTTTTTCCTTAGACCACCTCAAAAAGTATTTGCTCCGTCTGGTTGACTATGTAAGGAATTGTTACTTAAATAGTCTGCAGTCTTATCAATAAACCCATAGTATTGCAATCTAGATACAATTCCTATATAATTTTATATTATGTCAAAGTTGGAAAAAGACTTTCATCGTGAAGCAGTTCATAGTGCTGTGTCTCACGTGCAAACTGCAGTTGAAGGAGTGTTACAAAGTGCTCCTTTAAGCGCTTTTGTGGGTTTATCTACTGATCTAAGTGTTGTGACGGTCACTTCAGAAACACTCAAAGGACAGTGTGGAACAATCTGTGGAGAGTTACGAGACAGATTAAAAGCTGTTGGAGTAGTAGTAAGCATGTGTATAAGTGGAGATAGAAATAGCAATTGGCATAGATATCTAGGGACAACACATAATGGCGTAGAAGTTATTATTGACCCTTCAATTGGCCAATTAATAAAGGGACACAATCAGGTATTTGTGGGAACCAGAGATCAATTGAAAAAGCTTGTATTAAATCCAAAAACAGCAATTATTAATACACGAACGAGTGTTCCACATGAAGTTTTTTCAAGAACTTGGGGCAGTATTGCTCAAGTGGTTTAGAGAAAAAGCTTCGAGGGATAGACGATGTTAGAACATGCTACTTTTATAAATTTATCTTGTAAAAAACTGTATCTCCGTGGTTCGGTATGTCCGCGGGTAAAGAATCTATCCTTTTGAAACCTGTCTTTAGATAAAATTTATTAGCAGCAACCATTTTTTCAGAAGTTCCCAAAAATATTTCTTTATAGTTATTCTCTTTTCCAAATTTAACTAATGTTGTAAATAATTTACTGGCAAGACCCGTTCCTCTAAAATTCTTGTCAACATACAGTCTTTTTAAAAGCCCATGGTTATTATCGCAATTCCTTAAACCAATAGTTCCAACTACATTCTCTTTTTCAACTGCTATCCAAAAATTCCCTTTATCTTTTTGGTACGTTTCGGAAATTTTGAATAAATCGGGGCGTTCAATGCCAAATGAATGAAACTCTCCTTCAAGGATGCCCAAAATTAAGTTAATAGTTTGATCTTTATATTTGTCTGAGTATGGAAATATTTTCATGAGCAGATTATATCAAAGTTCGAGCTCTACTAGGGTTTTGTAAGAGTTGAGGTTATAGTCTTTTTATGTTTGAGGCTAAAATATTCAACTCTGTGTGTCGGTAAAGAACCATTCAAGGCTATAGTTATATTATCCAGGCTTCGACTCCCTCTAATGGATGACGTTCGAACCTGCTTCGTTTATATTTAAGATAGCTGAAGATTTTTTAGATTGCCTTATAAGCCTTATTGAACAAGCTTTACATTCTTTGCTCTCGGCCCTTTTTCGCTTTCTTCAATATCAAATGTGACTGCTGCTCCTTCTTTAAGCTCGTCAAAAGTAACGCCACTCAAATCTGTGGAGTGAAAGAAAAGATCCTTTATTTCTCCTTCACGAGAAATAAATCCAAACCCTTTATCTGTTTTTGTTTTAATTGTTCCGTTCATAGTGTTTTATAGACTTATTAGTTAAATCTACTTATACCTCCTTCCATTCTTAACATCATACTACTTCTAAAGATAGTTATCGAGCATGACAGCTCTTTAGGTCGATCTAGACCCGTTTGGAGTTATAGTCCTATCTGGCTCCGAGGAATGGATGACGTTAGAACCTATTTTATATAGTTTTGTTAAATACTATGCTAAACTAAAAGTATAAATTTCTAAATTGTGAGCAACGATACAAATAAAATCTTAACCATAGACGAAAAGCTAGAAATTTGTCGAATAACAAAACGATTTTCTTCAGAATCACTAACAACTGTTTTTAATGAGCTATTTACTTCCGAAAAACCGATAAGTGAAGCGCAAATACGAGATAAATGGCTTAATAATTTAAGATTAAATTCTTCATTTTTCCCAGAAGGTTGGTATAGTCCTCCCCCTTATGGGATTAGTGTTTTAATAGGAAAAAACGGACAAAAAAATAGAACTAATTTTAAAAGTTTACGACCAGAAGAAATGTGGTCAAAACCTGATATTAATCTTGATAAAAAAAATTCAATTCTTGCGTGTTATGCATCTCCAGTTGATAAACAAACTGGGATAATTGGTGATTTTGGTTTAACTTTGTATTTTGGGAAAGATCCTAAAATAATAAAGCATTTAAGAACTTGTTATGAAATTTATAAGAACATATTCAATTTTATTGAAGTGGGAAAGAAATTTTCAGAAGTATATCAATACACCCAAAAGCAAATTAAGAAAAATGGTCTTAAAAGCGATCTCTCTAGTCCTAGTGACCCAACAGGAACCAATATTGGTCATTCTATACCTGGAGTTTATGATAACTGGTCAAAAGAGGAAATTAAGACATTACTTGTTGGAGATAAAGACTGGAACGCAATCAAAAACATGATTAGTAAAAAGAGGACATTTGTAAACTCACAAGAGGATACAAAATATCAACCTGGAATGGCCGTAACACTTGAGCCTCGTCCATATTCTGATGATGATCCAAATATTCCCATGGTTTGGTTTCATACAACTATTTTAATTAAACCTGATGGATCAAAGGAAGCATTAACATATTTTGAAGATCTTTTTAAAATTGTTGGTATGAACTACATGTTGTTCTAACTTAGTCCACTAAGGTACTAGGACAGGAGGGCGTTAGAATTTGCTCCCCAGCTCGGTCAAGAACCATTCGGGGTCATAGTCGTGTCTCATTCTCCAGGCTAAATGAGACAAATGAGACACTATAAAAGGGAAATGTCTCAATTCCTAACTGATATAGTTTGATATAGTAGTTATTTACCTTTATCTTCACTGG
>Ga0182027_10007213_pt1 | contig 16452 bp, 17 predicted proteins | sample 712E1DmetaG_FD_121300 | JGI IMG/M metagenome (GOLD analysis project Ga0182027, IMG submission 121300) | Permafrost microbial communities from Stordalen Mire, Sweden - 712E1D metaG (Illumina Assembly) | ecosystem: Environmental > Terrestrial > Soil > Wetlands > Permafrost | place: Sweden... | reverse complement strand
GCTCTCGCGCGCAAAGCCGCGCACGTGGGTCTTGGAGGCGATTCGTAGGATCAGCACGACTGAGCAATCCCGGGCACCAATCCCAACTGGAGCCGGGTTTCCGGCCGAGCCAGGACCGATAGACCGATCCGAACACCCAGGGTTAATAGCCGGCCTCTGCGTCGTAGAGGTTGCGCAACGGCCTGTTCTCGCGGAAGCGGTTCAGGTTGTCGATGAAAAGGTCCACCAGAGTCGCGTTCTCGCTGGCCAAGGTCGAAGCCGAATGGGGAGAGATGATCACGTTGTCGAGAGTCCACAGCGCGCTGTCGACCGGTAGCGGCTCCACGCTGAACACGTCCAGGCAGGCACCGCCGATGCGCTTGGCTTGAAGGGCTCCGAGCAGGGCCGTCTCCTCGATCACCCTGCCGCGGGCGACGTTGACAATGATCGATTCGCGTCCCAACAGGGCTATCTGGTCGGATCCGATAAGACCTTCGGTCTGCCTTGTGAGAGGGCACGAAAGGATTAGTACGTCTATCGACGGCAGGATTTCGTCAAGGTCCTCCCGCGCGATGACCCGCCTGACGCCGGGAACATCGTCGGAGACGACACCCCGGCTGAGACCCCACACCTCCACGCCGAGCCCGTCGAGAGATGTCGCGATCCTTCGCCCGATACCACCCAACCCGACGACAAGTGCACGCAGGCCAGCCAGCTGACGGGTTGTGCAGTACTCCCAGTGGCGGTCTCGCTGCCATCGGGTCAGTCGGGGAAGTTCCTTGAGGAAGTAAAGGATGCCGGCGAGCGCGAACTCGGCCAGAGGCAGCGCATGAACACCTGCGGCCGTTGTGACGACAAGTCTGCTGCGGTCGAGACAGGTCCTCTGCATGCGTTCACCGATGCCTGCGCTCGTCGCCTGTATCCATCTCAAATTCGGGCACCGCGTCGGCATGGTTGAAGGATCGAGCCAGTCGAAATCGAAGAAGACGTCGGCTTGGACGACAGTCCGCTCCCACAAGGCTCGTTGCTCACCGGTCAAGTCGCGAACCACTCCGGTGTGATCACAGGTGAACCGAGGTAGCGGCAGCAACTCCGGATGGTAGAGAACGCGCATTCCGGGATCGGATGCCTCGATGCGCTCAACCAGGTCGAGAGCGAGGAACGATCCGATCACGACCGTGCATGTGGGCCGCGCGCTCACGCCGAGCACGCCTCGGCCACTACCTCGATGGTCCGGGCCGTTCTGAATGACGACTCGGCGGCAAGGTGCTCGGGCTCCTGCTCTCCGCGGAGCACCGCGTGTATGTGCCGAAGAGCAGCCGTAAAGGACCTGAGATCCACGGTCGGACTCTCAACGGTCTCCTCGCCGTTGCGCCGCATGACAAGGAAGTCGCCCGGTTGTGGATGGAACGGGTTGGTCAGCTGAATCTGTCCTTCCGTGCCGAGCACACGGGTCAGAGAGTCGGAAGCTCTGCTGAACCCGCAGCTGAGCGCGAGCTGCTGACCCCCGTAGTCGACGATGGCGACGACCTCGATCTCGACACCTCCCTTGTGCGTGGCGAACCCCGCTGCGTCACCGGGCAAAGGGTCGCGCGTGGAGAAAACCTCCTGAGCCAATCGGATCGGGTAGCAACCGAGGTCGGCAAGACATCCACCGCCGAGCTCCGCCGAGAAGCGGATGTCCTCCGGCCGCGACGGGGAGAAGTGGAAGGAGCTCGCCAGCTCGCGAATCTCGCCGATCGCCCCGCCTGTCAATAGCGACAGGAGCCGCCGATGCTGGGCCTGGAACGGAAACACAAAGGCTTCCCACAGCGGGGCACCCGAGGCGGCAGCGGTCTCCAAGACGGCGGCCGTCTGTTCGGACCCGGCGCATAGCGGCTTCTCACAAAGGACCGCCTTGCCCGCCTCGAGGGCGCGCTTGGTCCAATCGGCGTGGTGGGAGTTGGGCAGCGCTACGTACACCGCGTCGATGTCAGGTGACTCGACAACGGCCTGATATCCCTCGACCCCCTTGTCGACGGCTTGGTTGGCGGCAAACGCCTCAGCTCGGGCCTTGTCACGACTGGCGACGAGCGTCGCCCGGCCACCTCCGGCTTCGCGTAGGCCCGGAAGGAATGATGCCTGGGCGATTCTGGCGGCGCCCAAGATGCCCCAACGCACCTCGCCGGTCAACTTGGCGACGGTCATGAGCGGTCCCGCAGACTCTTGCTCTCGGTGTCCATTCCAAGACGCTAGAACCCCGCAGCCATCGCCATGGTCTCAGCGGTGACGGCGGGCGCTTGGGGCGGAAAAATGGCGATCGACCCACGCAGGACCTCTGCTTGCTCCGGTGACGAGCCGGGAGCCTCTGGCGGAGCCGGAGCTCAGGCGGCGTATTGAAAGCTGGGTTCGCTACTCGTAGTGAGCAGCCCGCTCACCAGTACGATTCTCACGAGGGCTCCGCGTGCCAGCCTTGGAAAGGAGAGCTGCATTGTGCTGACCGCGGTGTTCGGTGGTCTCGGCGCGACGGTATGCTTCACGGTTGCAGCGCTTTGTGCTTCAAGCTCCAGTCGGGAAATTGGCGCGGCATCTACGGTCGCCTGGGCGATGGTGCTCGGGCTCTGTGTGATCATCGTTCCACTCGCGTTGATCGGACACCCAAGTCGACTCTCTGGCGATACCGTTGCGCTCCTTAGCATCGCCGGCCTCAGCAACCTCGTCGGACTTCACCTCGAGTACATCGCCTACCGCCGGGTCGCGGTAGGAGTTGTGACGGCTGTCGCCTCCACCGAGGGCATGGTGGCCGCGATCTTGTCTTCGATATTCGGGACTCCGATCGCTACCGGAACCATCATCCTGCTCGCGGCAATCACTTTCGGGGTCGTGCTGACAGCGATTCACTTGGATCCGGCGGAAACCTCGGTTGATTCCCATCCGAGATTGAACCTGAGACTCGTCGTCACCGAGATGTTCAAACGGCTGGACCGCACTCGCTCGCGTGCAACCCTCCTCGTGGTCCTCGTTGCGGTCCTGTTCGGGATCACGCTGTACGCGATAGGACGGGCGGGAACGCAAGCGCCCGTCATCTGGGTGCTCCTGCCTGCACGGTTGTTCGGCACGATCCTCATGGCGGCACCCCTGCTGTGCCGACGCAGGCTGAGAATCAGCCGGCGCGCCTTTCCACTCGTCTTCGGTGCCGGAGCCGCTGAAGTGGTCGGCCTCGTGAGCTACACCTTCGGGGCACGTCAGCAGCTCGCCGTAGCTGCGGTTCTGGCATCGCAAGGCGCCGCGATCACTCCGTTCGCTGCCTTCTTCCTCTTCGGCGAGAGACTCCGCCGGAATCAGATTGTCGGCGTCGCAGTCGTGCTGACCGGGGTTGTGTTGCTTAGCGTTCTGGGCAGCTAAGAGCGGGCATCTCCGATTCTCATGGCTACGAGGGCCCCTATGATCACTTTGTGATCCTTGACCTCGAGCAAGGACGGGTAATTGGCTGCCTTGTCGAAAAGCAGTTGACGACACCGCAGCAATACCCGCTGACGCTCAACGCTCTCGTGCTCGCCTGCAATCAAACCTCGAACCGCGATCCGATCGTCTTCTACGACAACGGCCTCGTGCAGCGAACGTTGGCGTCGCTCAAGGAGGCCGGACTCGTTCGCTTCGTGTATCCCTCGAGTGGGCGCTCGGCGACCCGCTTCCGCCAGGTGTTCGATGAGCACCTCGGTCTTGACGCTCAAGGGCTCGCGTTGGTTGCTGTGCTGCTGCTACGGGGTCCGCAGACCCCGGGCGAGCTGAGATCTCGGACCGAGCGTATGGCAACCGTCGGCGGGATCGACGCCGTGTATGCCGAGCTCGAACAGCTGGGTGCTCGTCCGGAGCCACTCGTTCGCCAGCTGGCGCGCCGACCGGGCCAGAAGGAAGAACGCTGGATGCAGCTATTGGCACCGGACATGCCGACGGTGGAAGTGTTCGTCGGGACATCTGGAAAGCCTGCTGATCACACGCTCGACCTTGAGACCGAGTCGCGCCGATCGCCTCGAAGGATCGATCCCGTCCAGTGCGACGACGAATCTTCTGCCTCGGACTACATGGGGAAAGGGTTCCTCGACTTGGTCGAGGAGTTCGCAGCCCTGAAAGCGGAGGTCGCCGTGCTACGAGCTGCCGTCGAGCTGCTCGAGAGCAAGCTCTCTCTTTGACCGCCGCTACATCCTTGGAGTCCCGAGGCTCTCAGCTAGTGGTTTCGTGTTCTGCCGCGAAGCGCGATGGCGAGGGCAACGGATTTGCATCGTCAATCGTCCCCCCGGCTGGAACTATCCGGAGGTGTAGTCCACCGCGTTGGTGAGCTGAAGTGTGGCACCGGACGCACGGGGTCGTCTCGGCTGCCAGTCACTCACCACCGGTCCTCCGAGCTAAGGCGAGTGCTGCGGCGCTTGGCTGGAGTCTCTAGGACGGCTCGGATCGGACCGGAGCGCGGAGGTGATGTCGTGCTCAGCTCGCCCCACTGTCATCGAGCGCTTCATGAGCCGCCAGCGCGGCGCCGATCACGCCGGCTTGCACGCCCAAGGCACCAGGAAGAACAGGCAGGTTCCTAGTCGAGTCCGCGTAGATCTCCGGCCTCATCTTCTCGACAATCCGCTCCATGAAACCCGGTGCTAGCCCTAGGCCTCCACCGATCACGACTGCTTCGGGGTCGAGGGCATTTACCAGCCGTGCCAGCTCTAGGCCGAGTGTCGCCACGACGTCCAGGACAATGGCCTCGTCGCTCGCTGACGCGAGAACGTCCTCGGCACGTAGCTTCCCCGCACGTGCAGCCAGAGCTGATCCACTCGCAACGATCTCAACCGACGGTGCGCCAGAAACGATTGCGTTGCCACGCGCACCACGCCACGGTGCTCCTCCGATCATGAGCGCGTGGCTGACGCCGGTTCCGATCGTCACGTACAGAAATGAGGACATCGCCCGAGCCGCCCCGAGGCGGGCCTCTGCCAGCGCCGCGGCCCGTACATCCGACTCGACATGTACCGGGGCGATCAATGAAAACGCGCTCTTCCAACTCCCGTCGCGCCAGTCCCAGTTCGCGGCACTCTGGATCTGTCCCTCCAGCGAAACCAGCTCCGGGACGCCGATACCGATCGCCGTGACCGAACGCGTCGCCACTACCCTTCTTACTAGCTCGACACAGTCTCGAAGAACCGCGCCGCCGCCTCGATGCCGGTCGGTCGCGGTTTCACAAGCTTCGAGGATCCGACCGTTGCTCAGATCTACAACTGCGACGGCAAGCTTGGTACCGCCCGCGTCCAACCCGACGACGAGACTCACTCGAGATAGGACGGCGCAACGCCGAAAAGAGCCCGTGCCGTCGTGTCGCCGAAGTTGCGGTACTCGTGTCGGGACGCGATCGGAAGATAGCAAGCACTGTCAGGGGTCAGCTCGAACACGCTCACCTCGCCGGCCTGCCAGGCCCGAACCGTCAGCTCGCCCTCGGTCACGAACAGAATCTCGTCCCCGCCATGAGCGTGGACCGTAGCAAGCTGCCCGGGGTCGACCTCAATGCATCCGACCGTCAAGTGCTCGGTGCTCGCATACAACCCTACAAGCACACCCAAGTCACGGCGCCAAACGATATCCCGTCGATCGAGCGGCCACAGCGTCTGCTCACTGGAGCCAGAGGGCGTTAGATGTCCGAACAGTTCGTCCTGCGCATATTTGCTGGCATCTAGATAAGGTCTCGTCTGCGCGTACGCGCCGGAGGCGCCCGCCGCCGGAGGCGGCGCAAAAAGTTCTAGAACCCGCAAACTCCCCTCACCGTGGGCAAATGCATGATGCCACGTGTCGCGCCTGAAGAACACGCTTTCGCCTGCCTCGATGCGCTGCACCTCGCCCGTCTCAGGATTCGCGATGGCCATGACGCCTGACAATACGTATAGAAGCTCGTCAGCACCGAACACGGTGCGATGGTTCGGGGAGTGCAAAAAGGCTCCGTGTGGTTCCAACTCGAACACGAGGGCATGGATACGCTCGCTTGAGACGTAGATCCAATCAGCTACTTCTTTGGACGTCGGGTCACCCCAGATATGGCGCACGGCATCTTGCCGTTTGATATGCGTCGGTCTGGCAAATGTTGGCCTCGGTGATGGCGTGTATATGCCCTTCATCACCCTCTCCCCGGAGTCAACGGTGTCTGCAGAGTCACCTTCGCGTGAGAAGCTCATAAAGTCACAATACCGGCCCGCTCTCTGAACTTCAATCGTGGCCGGCCCGGCGGAGTGAGTCGTCATCGCGGGACAGGCGCCTCGGACGCGAGACTTTCGTGCCCGCCAACGACGAACGCACGGATTGAATGTTCCGGCTCGCGGATGGCGAGTCCGCATACGACGGATGCGGAAGCTGCTTTGTTCCCTGTCGTTGCTTCTTGCCGGCAGGGATTGCTGACTTAGGTCAAGGCCATCGACTGAGCTCGTGTGTCAAGGTGGAACGCAGAGTCGGCTCGGGTGTGTTTGCTAGCTAGATTGTCGTGCTGTCGACCAAGCGAGCTGCTGGCTGAGGATGCAAAGCCTCGATGTTTCCGGGTGGCGGTCCAGCTCGCCAAGACCTTCGGCGCGACCCTCCACATCGCTATCGTCTATAGCTCCGGAAATACGAGCGCAACGGCCTGGTCGGACATGGGTATCCCCTACGCCGAAGGAACCGACCCCGGCGAAGATGCGGAGGTTCATGCCGACGCCATGGCCTCTGACGCCCGCACACAGAGCGTGCCGAGGCAAACCCACGTGATGCCGGGCTTCGTCGTCGAACAAGTCCTCTCCATCGCGGCGGCGCAGAGCGTTGAGCTGATCGTCGTCGGCATAAGGGCATGAGGGGACTTGAGCGCGTGCTCGGCAATGTGCCCAACGCCATCGCCCACCGGCACCGTGCTCTGTGCTCTGTGCTGATCGTCAACACGACATAGCAGCGGCCACGTTCCTCTTCGTCGGCGTGGGCGCGCGAGGACCGAGAGTGACGGCCCTCGCCTAAGAGTGTCTAAGGAGCAGTGACCCGGGCTTAGAAAGCGTTAGAGTCTGAGCGTGCAGCGCCGCGACAATCCGTACACCCCAGGAGCCGGGCGGAAACCTCCCCACCTCGCGGGACGCGACAACGACCTCGAGGACTTCGTGTCGCTGATGCAGCTGCTCTCGAGCGGAGGGGCAGACAGGAGCCTCATCTATTACGGCCTGCGTGGCGTCGGCAAGACGGTGCTGCTTACCGAGATGGACATACTGGCCTCGGAAGCAGGATGGTCGACCACCGACGTCCAAGAGGTCGGATCGCAACCCGACTTTCGAGCCACGTTCGCGCAGATGGCCTCGCGACTGCTCCGGGAGATGAGCCGTCGCCACAGGGTCAAGGACAGGGTCGAGCATGCGCTCGGCGTCGTCAAGGCGTTCAGCGTGTTGACGCCCGGAGGCGTGCAACTGAAGCTCGACGTGGACGCTGCAACGGGTGTGGCCGACTCTGGCGATCCTGAGCAGGACCTGGTGGACCTCCTGCGAGAGATCGGAGGGGCGGCGGCATCCGACGGTAGCGGAGCGCTGTTCCTGATCGATGAGATGCACAACTTGGATGCCGCTTCACTCGCCGCGGTCTGCATGGCCTTCCAAGCAGTCAGCCGAGACGCGTTGCCCGTAGCGATGGTCGGCGCTGGCCTCCCTGATCTGCAGGTGCGGCTGATGAAGGCGAAACCTTATGCCGATCGGCTTTTCGAGTACAGAGAGCTCGGGAGACTCTCCGACCCGGCAGCGCGCATCGCTCTTATGAAGCCCGCTGCCGGTCTCGGGGTCGAATTCGACGAGGACGCAGCGCTCGAAGTGGTGCGGCTCGCGGCCGGCTTTCCCTATTTCCTACAGGAATACGGCCGCGAACTATGGAACGCTGCCGAAGGCCCGCAGATCACCCTCGGCGATGTCGAGGACGTTCGTGACATCGTCCAGGAGGCGCTTGCCCGCACTTTCTACGGGACGCGCTTCGACATGGCAAGTGAAGCCGAGCAGCGTTATCTGGCTGCGATGGCCTCACTTGGAACGCCCCCGTACCCGACTGCAGCGGTGGCTCACGCCTGGGGCGCTGAGAACCAACGTCAGACCTCTCCTCATCGGGACAGCCTCATCCAAAAGGGCCTCATCTGGTCCCCGCGGAGGGGTCAGGTCGATTTCACGGTGCCGCTCTTCGCCGAGTACCTCTTGGAGCACCAGCCGATAAGAGCCTTCGACGAGAGCTGAGATGGCGCGGACAGCACTTTCACCAAGTAGATCGAGGCGATCCGAGCATCACCAACGCCTTACACGGCGATTGACCTAACCGCGGCCGCCTCAACGGCGCCAAACAGCATGCGCAGATCCCATCAGCCAAAGGCTGACGCCGGTGGGCGCGACAGGAGAGGTGCCCATCTCGCATTCCCAGCTCGAAATAGTCAACCGTGCTCCGATTGCGCGCAGCTTGAGGTTGCGATAAGCACTCGACCTCCTGTCGTGGAAGGAGGGAGGCAGACGCAGGACGTCGGCGAGGGAACTTGACCTTCCAAAGCGTCCGCCCCGAGGTTGAGATGCTGGATACCGATGGCCTCGACTAGGACGCGTAGCTATGCACCTCAGGCGTCAGCCGAGGTCGCGCGCGGGCGACCAGATCAAGCGTCCGCCGTGGCGGCGATCTTCAACACCTCGATGACCTGTGCGCGTAGTCCTGGCGCGCCGGGGAGGTGCCCGTCGAAAATGGCGCTCCCAATTGTAAATCCCCACGCGCCAGCCTTGGCGAGCGCCTCGATCTGTTGCGCCGATTGGACCGATCCCGCCGCGATCACTGGTCGCGGCGAAGCCTCGACGACTGCACGAGTGAGATCGACCGGATCCGCGCTCTTGTGTCTGTAGGCGAGGAGGTCAACGCCGGTGACCCCGTCTAGCTTGCAGATCGTCGCGGTCTGTTTAGCGATGTCACCGATCTCGCCCCCAAGCAGGCTTGGGTGGCCAGTGACCGTCCCGGCGAAGGGGCAGTACTGCGACCCGGTTCCTCGGATCACTTCAAGCGCGGACTGCGGATGGGTCCCGCCGAGGATCCAGTCGACTCCGACGTCGAGGCCGATCCGGATCGACTGCAGTTCATCACTGAGCGAAAGCGAAACAACCTCGAGCATGACCTCGATGCCATCAGCATGCGCAGCGCTCGTAATGCCCCTTAACTCCTCAGCGGTAGCACCGATGTCCTTGAAGCCGACGTAGCGAAGTCCCGTGCCTCGCACTTGTTCGTAGGCTGCCCGCGCGTTCGGGACGGTCTCGTCGTCATGCGTCAGCATCAAGATGAACTCGATCATTCTCGCTCCTTTTCGATGCCGGGAGTACCACTTCGGCCCGTCTACTTCGCCATCGGGCCTCGGCGATGCACGGTGACCTCGAACGCACTAGCCACGTGGTACTCGTGTGAGAGCAGGACGGGTCGCCCGTGCTCGTCATAGTCGACTTGGCGGATGTAAATCAGCAACGTTTCGCGCGGAACGCGAAGCAGCGTCGCAACGCGCCGTTGTGCCCGTTCCGGCATCACCGACGCCACACCCTGGACGACGTTCACGCCGACCTCGGCTAGCAGCTCGTAGAGCGAACGCTGGCCGAGCGAAGAGAGCAGGTCCGCGCCCGCCTCACCAAGTAAGTGGGTCGGGATCAGGTCGCGCGAGTAGACGACAGGCTGGCCATTTGCCGTACGTAGGCGATCGACGACCACCACCTCGGTCTCAGGTGCAAGCGCGAGGAGCTGAGCCTCGCGCTCTGTTGGCGTGCTTGGGTAGATTGTCAGGCCCTCGGTGCCAGGCAACATGTCCATCGACCTGATGAGCTCCGAGACTCCGAAGTTCATATCAAGCGCGTTCTTCAGCCGGGGTCGGTGGGTAACGAAGGTGCCGCTGCCGCGCGTCCGGCGAAGATAGCCGTCCTCCTCGAGGGAATGGAGCGCCTCGCGCAACGTCGGCCGGCTCACGCCGAGCTCGGCCGCGAGCTCGGCCTCAGTTGGTAGGCGCATCCCTGGCCGCCACTCTCCGCTTTCGATCAGCGCAGTTAACCGCTCGGTAACCTTGGCACGCAGCTGAACGGTCATGGTGCGACTCCGTAACCGGCCGACCTCCCCGATCGCCACATCACATGTTGACCGTGCGCCATCGCCTGTTGATGAACCTCCGCTACCGAGTGTCGTAACTCCTCAACTGAACCTTGGCTAGACATTAGTCAGACTTTTCGCCATCGACAAACCAGAGTCCCAAGCTAGAACCTTGTGAACAGCCCCTATATTGGCAAATCACTTGACAGTGCACATCGCATCTGATATTCGTTCTGCTGCTAGGTCAGACCAGCGGTACGGAGGATGCCGTGTCTGTTTTGGGGATCGACGTCGGGACGACTGGCTGCAAGGGAGTCCTGCTCGGACTGGATGGGCGGCTTTTCAACACCTCGCGCTTCGGCTACTCGTTGCAGTTCCCGCATCCAGGCTGGGTCGAGCTTGACGCATCTCTTGTGCTCGACGCGGTACGTCAAGTGGTGTCAGCCGCCTCGCTCGAGGCGAGAAATGTGGGTGACCCACTCCGGGCGATTGCTGTTTCTGCATCGGGCGACGAGGCGGTGCCGGTCGATCACTCCGGTACGAGCTTGGCTCCGGCGATCATCTCAATGGATGTGCGATCGCTCGAAGAAGCTCGCTCGTACAGCGAACGGGCCGGCGTTGAGCGCGTCTACCGCCTTACGGGTCTACCGATGGCCGCCAACTGGCCGCTCATACGACTCATTTGGCTGCGACAACACGAGCCGAGCGTCTTCGAGCAGATTACCCACTTCCTCGCCTGGGAGGATCTTGTGCTCACCTGGCTCGGCGCCGAACCCGTCACCGATGATTCGCTCGCCGCCCGCACGATGGCCTTCGAGATCTCCGAGCGACGGTGGTCGGCCCAACTGCTCGCGGAGGCGGACCTCGATCCTCACCTCTTCCCACCGTCGGAGCCCTCTGGACGCATTGTCGGCGAGGTGTCCGCCGCCCGCTGTCGAGATCTTGGAGTTAGCGAGCCAGTCAGCCTCGTGACAGGTGGATTCGATCAGGCCATGGCTGTGCTCGGAGCCGGGATGCGCCGCCCCGGTGAAGGAGTCGTCGGAACCGGCACCTGGGAGGCGCTTACTGTGCTCGTCGAGCGACCTCGCGCCGACGAAGAGCTGCTCGCGTCCGGGTTCACCTTTGGCTGTCACGTAGTCGACGACCTCTTCTACGCCATGGCGACCAACCCCGGTGGAGGGAGCGTGGCGAGCTGGGCGCTCGGAGCGCTTAACGTGTCAGCGTCCGAAACGAAGGGCACACCGCCCACGCTCGATCTCGCCTTGCAGGCGCTGCCTGACGGTCCGAGTGGCTTGGTCGCGCTCGCACACTTCGAAGGCTCGTACAACCCCTGGATGGATCCCGGCTCGACGGGCGTGATCCAGGGCCTGCGACTCAACACGACTGCCGAACAGATCGTTAAGGCATTGCTAGAGGCGATCACATTCGAGCTCAGTGAGAACATGACGCGGCTGAGACGCGCTGGCGTGGCCATCGATGCACTGCGCGCCACGGGGGGCGGTGCTCGCTCTACTGCCTGGCTACAGCTCAAGGCCGACATCCTCGGGGTGCCGGTGAGCACGATCAACATTTCAGAGACAGGTTGCTTCGCAGCCGCGTGTCTCGCGGCCACAGCGATCGGCCGATATCGCTCAGTGCACGAGCCGATCGACGACTTAGTGCGAGAAGCGCGGCGCTTCGAGCCCCGCCAGGCCATCCACGACGCGTACGAGGAGCCGTTCGCGCAGTACCTACATCTATACCGAGCCGTCCGCCCCGGGGGATTCCCCGGCAGCGGTGAAGACCAGCAATGTTCAGCGGAGGAGGAGACCGGGGAATGACCATTGAAGATTTGACAATGGTGTCGGCGTCGACGGGTAACGGGGCCCACGATGCCGACCACAAGCTGAGCGGAGGTGCGATCGGCCTGAGCGGTGTCCTCATGCAGGCGATCACGCACATCGGCCCGGCGATCGGCTTGGCGACCAGCATCGCCTTCATCACATCGCTCGCAGGAGTCACCGCTCCGCTGGCCTACGGCATCGCCTTCGTCTTGATGCTCAGCGTCGGCGGCTCTCTCACGCAGCTCGCAAAAAAGTTTCCGTCCGCAGGCGGCTACTACACCTACGTCAGCAGAACGATCCACCCGAGGGCAGGCTTGGAGGTGTCGTGGATCTACTTCCTCTACGACCCACTCGGCGGTTGCATCAACATGGCCTTCTTCGGCTGGATCTTCCAAGAAGTCCTTGTGACGAAGTACGGGATAAACGTGTCGTGGTCGATCCCGTTCCTGTTCGTCGCCGCCATTGTCACCTTCTTCCTGTACAGCGGAGTAAGAATCTCCGCCAGGGCGCTGGTCGTCCTCGGAGCTCTCGAGATCCTCATCGTTGTCGCGCTTGCCATCAGTGGTCTCATCTCACCTGGAGCAGGCGGTGTTCCTATGGACGCATTCAACCCCGCAAAGTCGCTCAGCATCAGTGGGTTGTACCTCGCAGTGATCTTCTGCATCCTCACCTTCTCCGGCTTCGAGTCCGTCGCGCCTCTCGCTGAGGAGTCGAAGGATCCGAAGCGCACGCTCCCGAGAGCGATCATGGCGTCGCTCATCATTATGGGCGTGTTCTTCATCCTGACCGCCTGGGGTGTAGTGGCTGGGTTCGGTGCATCACGGGTCAGCGCGCTGGCGAGCTCACCGCAGAACCCGCTGCTCGTGGTTGGTGAGCGTGTTTGGGGCGTGGGGTGGATCGTCATCCTCATCGCCATCTTCAACTCTGCCATCGCTGTCGGCATCGCCTGTTCGAGCGCCTCCACCCGCGTCTTTTACGGCATGGCTCGATCCGGCTCGTTGCCCAGATTGCTCACCAAGATCGACCCGCAGCACCACACGCCGATCAACGCGGTAATCCTCCAGACGTTCATCACAATTGCCTTCGGCCTTGGCATCGGCTTTTGGATAGGGCCCAGCTGGGAGTTCTCCTTCACCGGCGTGGCGATGACCATCTGCCTCATCTTGATCTACGGAGCAGGCAACGTTGGCGTTACCCGCTACTACTGGCGGGAACATCGTTCGAGCTTCCGTTGGTTCGTACAGGGTGTCTGTCCGATTGGGTCGACGCTCGGGCTCATCTGGGTCGGCTACAAGTCGATCATCCCGCTGCCGTCCGGTCCGACTGAGTGGGCACCGTATACGGCCGCGTTCTGGGTTGTCGCGGGAATCGCACTCATCTGGTACCTGCACCACACTGGCAGGGAGGACTGGCTCGCCAACGCTGGGCAAGCCGCCTACGAGGTACCGTCGACCGAGTCCAAGTGATGGCGCGGCGCTGCAGGTCCGACGCTGAACGAGAGGAGAGACGCCATGCCGCTTGAGTCGTTGATCCCGCTGCTTGACGAGGCACGCGAGAAGAGCTACATCGTTGGCTCGTTCAACGCCTTCAATCTCGAGACGGTGCGCGCAGTAGTGAGCGCGGCGGAGGAGATGAGCAGTCCGGTCGTCGTGGCAGTGGCCGCCAGTCATCTCCGGTACACCGACTTCGAAGCTCTTGTGGGCGCAGCAGTTCCCCTCTGCCGCCGGGCGCGCGTGCCAGTCGTGCTGCACCTCGATCACGCAGAGACTCTCGATGTCGTCACGAGGTCGATCCGGGCCGGGTTCACCTCAGTGATGTTCGACGGCTACGGGCTGAGCGCAGAAGAGAAGTGTCGCCAGACCCGTTCGGTAACCGATCTTGCACACAGCATTGGTATCTCGGTCGAGGCTGAGCTCGGCCACATCACCAAGGTCGGCGTCGACCGCGATCAGCGTGACGAGCTGCTTATCGACCCCTCGCTCGCAGGCGATTTCATCTCGGCAACGGGAGTCGACGTGGTCGCGGCGGCGATCGGCTCCGTGCACGGCCAACAGGCGGGAGAGGCGCAGCTCGACTTCGCTCGACTTGTTGAGCTGCGCGAAAAGGTCCAGTGTCACCTCTCGCTTCATGGCGGATCGGGAATGGCAGAGACTCATGTGGGCCAGGCGATCGCAGCTGGAGTCACGAAGATCAGCTACTTCACCGGTCTCTCGAGAGACGCGGTAGATCGAGCTACGAGCTTGCTCGCGGCTGACCCCGACATACGTCTCCCGGCACTGTGCGACGAGATGCGACAAGCCGTCCAGGAAGGGGTCCGGCGGCAGCTAACTCTCTACCGGTCGGTTGGAACAGCGTAGGCGAGTCGCCGGCCATTGTTCAGCCTCGTCACGCCAAACGGATCTGTCGACCTGACCTTCCGTCAACTCGAACCGCCTGCCGAGCGCGAGGCACAGGTAGAGCTTTACGCCGAGACCGCCGGAGGTAAGGGACACAACGCCGCCCGCACGCTCTTTGCCCTCGGGGACCGCGCCCGCGCACTTGGCTTCGCGGGAGGCTGGGTGGGAAACCGGCTCACCGAGCTCTTGAGTCGCGACGGCGTCGAGACCCGGCTAACGCCGATCGCGGGCTGCAACCGACTCTTCGTGACGGTCGCCGACTCTCACGGTCGTCGCCGCGTCTCTTATCACCTCGCCGGTCCACACGTCTCACATTCCGAGCTCGGAGCACTGCTCGAGGAGATCCGACGCTGCGCCCACGACAGCGAGGCCGTTGTCCTTGGCGGCGCGCCCCCACCGGGGATGGATCCTTCGTGGCTCACCGATGCTGTACGGGCCGTTCCGGAAGGACGTTGCATCGTCGACACGAGCGGCCATGCATTGCGTGGTGCCCTCGCGGGGCGTCCCGCGACGGTGAAGGTGAACCGTGCGGAACTCGCGTCACTCGGCTACCCGCAAGCAAGAGAATCGCTCGGGGGCGTCGCCCGCGCGATAGTCGCCGCCTCGGCGCGTTTCGAGGTTGCCGAATGGTGGATCACCTTGGGGCGGCACGGAGCACTCGTTTCGACCGGCGGCCGGCTGCTACGGGCGAGAGGAGTGAAGGTCAGCATGCGGAACACGAGCGGAGCAGGAGACGGCTTTCTTGCTGGCATGCTCCACGGCCGCGCAAGGGGTGAGGATGCCGAGGGACAGGCCCGCTGGGCGATTGCCGCCTCGGCTGCGGTGTGCGAGCAGATGGCGCCGCTCGCCCCGTCGCCGGCTCGCGTCGCGGAGCTGTATGACGAGGTGGTGGTAGAGGCGCTGCCGCGTCGGACGCCTCTTTAGCCGCCTGGTCCGGCGAAGGGATCGCCACTCAACCAGCCATAGCTCTCGCACCCCACGAGTGACCAAGGATCGCGAGCGGCCATTCCTCACGGGCAAGGTCGCTCGGTACCCGGGGGCGCAAAGCCCGGCTCTCACTGCTCCTGGCCTTGCTGCGCGTCGTCATCGGCTGATCTCGGGTCAGTCGGCGGCCAGGTCACGTTGATACCAGGTGCCCGGTCGGCCACCGGGTTCGGCGGGGCCAGTTGGGACGAACCCGGCTTTGGTCAGCACCCTCTGGGACGCGACGTTGTCATAGGCGGTCGCTGCTCTGAGCGTGCGCAGCCCGTACCGCTGGGTCGCAAGCCGACAGAGTTCTTGCACAGTCGCGGTCGCCACGCCGTGACCCGCGACTTGCTGCGCGACCCGGTATCCGAGCTCGGCGGTGCCGTCCTCAAGATCGACCAGGTTGAACCGACCGAGCACCGTACCATCCTCGCCAACGAGCACGTGGAAGACGCAGGTGCCAGTCTCCTGCTCGGCCAACAGGGCGTTGTACCGCTCGGTAAAGCCGTCGAAGAACTCATCGCCGCGGTCGGAGACAAAGGTGGCAAAGTAGACGCGGTTCGCCAGTTCGAAGGCCAAGACCGCCGGGGCGTGGTCGGCGCGCAGGCGCTGCAACTCGGACACCGACCACCTACCCTACTCAGATGGTGCATGGCGGCCGGCTGAGTTTCGCCCCGAGCTTCGCCCGGGCGACTCCTTGTAAGGCCGCTCCCTGACACGCGACGGTTCCGCGCAGACCAAGGCCGGCTCGCCTTCCCGCCGTGATAATCCATGGCCAAAGCCGACGTAGCCAAGCTCTGCCAACCGGCGAACTCTCTCTAGCTCGTGGTCGGTCTGACCGCCCGCCTCGACTGGACTCCGGCCGTCATCATCCTCGAGAAACTCGATCGTGAAACTATTCGATGCGCGTCACTGTGAGATACGCCGAGTTGTCTGAGACTGGCGCGTCCGATGGAGTCAGTGTTGTCAGTCCGGACAGGAGTACGTCAAGGCCGCGCTCGAGTTCTGTAGCGCCATCGTAGGAGGCCAGGACTGGCGCGAGGCTACGTAGGAGTGGGAACTCGCCGATCGGCAGCCGTTGCAGACCCAGCCGTAGCAGGTCGTCGGTCTCGTCAGGATTCTCGATCAGTTCTTGTAGCTCGTTGAGCATGTGGCCGTGCAGGAACCCAAACAAGGCCTGGTAGATGTGTAGCGCATCG
>Ga0182027_10007212_pt1 | contig 16454 bp, 18 predicted proteins | sample 712E1DmetaG_FD_121300 | JGI IMG/M metagenome (GOLD analysis project Ga0182027, IMG submission 121300) | Permafrost microbial communities from Stordalen Mire, Sweden - 712E1D metaG (Illumina Assembly) | ecosystem: Environmental > Terrestrial > Soil > Wetlands > Permafrost | place: Sweden... | reverse complement strand
CTCTCGGGGCCCCTAACCGTCATAGCCTTGGTAAGCCATTACCTTACCAACTAGCTGATGGTGCCCAGGCCTCACTTTAAGCGTCTTGCGACTTTTGTATTGCTACAACATGGAGTATTATCCAATCTTTCGACTGGTTATGCTCCACTTAAAGAAAGTTCCTAGGTATTACTCACCCGTTCGCCATGCCCCTTGCGGAGCATTCGACTTGCATGTCTTAGGCACGCCGCCAGCGTTCATCCTGAGCCAGGATCAAACTCTTATTAGAAATCAATTATAAGTCTTGAAATGTCTCGCAGAGCGAGACAGAAATATAGTTGAAAGTTCGATCTGTCTAAAAGACAAACCTTGGCTTAATTGATTTGGGAAAGGCTCAATTAATAAAACCTATTGTACCTACCTAAACTTTGCGATGGAATTTTAGGAAATGTAAAGTAATTAGTTTTACTTAACTACCTCACAAGTCTAATAAATCCGGCAAAGTTTTGGCAGGTTAATCATTGAACTCAAAATTTCCGCCGTCGCCAATAAATTGGCTATGGCGGATAAAGAATTGACGCAAACATTGCATCTTAATAAGGTTTAAATTTATTAAGACACGATGGTTTTGTACACACTAAATACCGGGCGGTATTTAGTGTTTTCTAATCACTATTTAGCTGTTAAAGAACTAGTTCCGCTGATCTAAACGCGGATAGCTACGCGGATTGGACGCTGAATCTTCAGGGTCATCTGAGTAACTATCCAAGTTTGACATCTCGCTCTCCCCCTCTGGGGGAGATGCCCGAAGGGCAGAGAGGGTGCAGTGTGAATTACCTGGGGACAAAAAGTGTAAGTTTAGGCAATTTTGGGCGAAAAAAAACACATACGCATTTGGCGTATTATGTTCAGCTCCCATACTTCTTTGGGATCCCTAGTAATCAGCGAAACTCCGCTTACACTAAAGCAAAATTGAACCTTATGTTTATGCCGTTTTTAATCTCCTAGATTTAATACTTTTAAATCCTTAGCAATTATAAACCTTTTTAAAAAGGGTGTCAAGTGAAAATTTTGCAGTGAAAATTTTGCATCAAAATTTTTACCCCAGGCCTGCCTGCCGGCAGGCAGGCGGAATTGAGGGATCCTATTGATAAACATTGTTTTAATTTTGGCACACCCCTTTGCCCAAAACCGCAAAATCTGCTAAATTATAATCTATCAATGCCTAAAAGATTTATTTTCGCTTTAGCGGTTTTCCAAGCTATTTTGACTTTTTTGCACTGGGTTATGTACCGCCAGGTGTTGGCGCTCTTTCCGGTGCCGGAGCCCCATAAGATTTTGTTGGCCACGGTAATATTGGCCTTTTCTTTTGGGTTTTTTACAATTTCGGCCGTCAGTTACTATTGGGAAAATTTTTTGTTTCGCGCTTTGTACGTTTTTTTTGGGGCTTGGCTTGTTTTTGCCTTATATTTTTTACTGGGCGCCGTGGCAGCCCTATTAATAAGCCTGGTCCTATCCTGGTCGCTGGCCGTGTTTGGCAACTGGGTATTGGCTGTAGCGTTGCTACTGACTGTTTATGGATTAATCAACGCTAGGATTCCCAGGCTGACGGTTGTTACGGTTAAATTGCCAAATTTGCCCGCCGCCTGGCAGGGGAAAACCGCAGTGCTGGTTTCCGATTTACATTTAGGCCATGTACTCAAAAGCGGTTTTACGCGGAAGATTGTCAGGCTAATCAACGCCCAGTCAACGGAGGTGGTTTTTATTCCCGGCGATTTTTACGATGGTGTGCATACAAATTTTCAGGAACTGGCCGATGGGTTTAAAAAAATTAAAGCTCCCCTGGGAGTTTATTATTGTTCGGGTAACCATGAAATGTACGCTGGTTACCAAAAATGCGAACAGGCGCTCTTGCAGGCCGGGATTAAAATTTTGGAAGATGAAAAAATCGAGCTATCGGGTCTGCAAATTTTGGGTTTGGCCTACAAGGGCGAAACCGACCAGGGAGTTTTGGATCGGCTGGCGAAAATCGGCATTGACGTCAACAGGCCTTCTGTATTGTTAAAACATATTCCCGACCACTTAAGCGCCGTGGAGAAGGCCGGAGTGAGCTTGCAGTTGTCGGGGCATACCCATTTGGCTCAGGTTTGGCCGCTTATGTATATTACTCGCAAAGTTTTTAAAGGCTATGATTATGGTTTAAAAAAAATCGGCAAGATGCAAATTTATACCTCTTGCGGCGTCGGTACCTGGGGTCCGCCCTTACGGGTATTTACCAAATCGGAAATTGTGAAAATTATCTTTGAATAAAATAGACTGTCCCTATAAGGACAGTCTTTATATAAGATCCGCGAGAGTTCCGCGTCGCTATCCGCGTGAATATCCGCGGCTATTGCAGCCCGCCCTGGGTCATGGTATGGGGCCCGGGGCCGAGGTTGCCGACTTGGCTGCCCAAACAGAAAGTAAGAGCGTAAGTTGAAGCTTGATTATTATTGTTATTGGCGTAAAAATAGTAGTCGTTCGTGCCCGGCCCCGGTCCGGAAGCGCAGTTGCCGTCCCTGGGTAGCACTGTGGCGGGCATGGTGACCAAATAAGTCGGCGTAAGACCGAGTGATTGTTGATTTAAAGGGTTGCTAATAGCGGCAGTGGGGTAGCTGTTATTATTGCCAATGAACAGTTCAAATCCTTTTAACAGCTGGTTTAAATCCGCCACCCTTTTTGTGTCCCTGGATCTGGCTCTGGCGTTTTGTAAGCTGACCAGTACAATAGACGCCAAAAGGCCGATAATGGCAATAACCACTAACAGTTCAATTAGGGTAAAACCCGGCTGTTTGTTTTTGGTTTCCATCAAAATAAATTACGCAATTATTATAGCATAAAAAATAAGATTAACCAATTATTGGATAATCTTATCCACAATCCCGTATTTTTTGGCTTCTTCCGCGGTCATCCAGAAGTCGCGGTCGGTATCGGCTTCTATTTTTTTTACCGCCTGGCCGGTATGCTTGGAAAGGATTTGGTTAAGCTGGTTTTTAATGCGGGTAATTTCGTTGGCCGCAATAACAATGTCTTTTTGCTGGCCTTCGGCGCCGCCCATTACCTGGTGGATAAGTACGCGGGCATTGGGCAGGGCAAGACGTTTGCCGCTTGCTCCGGCCGCCAGAAGTACCGCCGCGGCACTGGCCGCCTGGCCAATACAGATGGTGGAAATAGAGGCTTTTACATGTTGCATAGTATCGTAAAGCGCCAAAGCCGAAGTTACCGAACCGCCGGGAGAATTTATGTAAAGTTTTATGTCTTCTTTGTTGCTTTCCTTGTCTAAAAACAACAGCTGGGCAATAACCGTGTTGGCCACGGCGTCGTCTATGGACTCGCCCAAAAAAATCACGCGATCCTTAAGCAGGCGGGAGTAAATATCATACCCGCGTTCCCCCTGGGGGGATTTTTCAATTACCATTGGAATTAGAGGCATGGGTTTGAAGTTAGTTAATAGTGTAGCGTGCCGATCCCGGCTCGGAGGCCGGGACAAGTTTATCGGCGTTGATAAATATCACGAGCCGCAAAAAATATCCGGCCTGCCTGCCGCAGACAGGGATCCAGTATTAGGAATTAGAGGTTTCCGCGGTAGGCTCAGTTGTCGGTTTTTCATCGGCGGACGGCTGTTCCACAGGCTGATCAGCCGACTTGTCCTCCGTAGCTTCCGCCTTCGCCAAGGCTTCGGCGGACACGTCAGCGGAGGTGGATTCGGCCGCCGGTTGTTCGACTTTGGGTTCCGCTCCCGCGATTTTCTCTCCGTTAATATCTATTTTCCATCCCGTAAGGCGCGCGGCCAGGCGGACGTTTTGTCCTGCTTTGCCGATAGCAAGCGACAACTGTTCTTCCAACACGCCGACCTTGGCTTCCTTGGTGTCATCATCCAGCTGGACGTTTAGGATTTTGGCCGGCGATAAGGCGTTGGCAATGAATTTAACCTGGTCGTCACTCCACTCAATAATATCAATTTTTTCGCCGCCGAGTTCGGCCATAACCGTTTGCACGCGGCTGCCTTTTTGACCCACGCAACTGCCGATGGGGTCAATACCGTCCTGGTTGCTGGACACCGCGATTTTAGACCTTGAGCCCGCCTCGCGAGCTACGGCCTTAATTTCCACGCTTCCATTATATATCTCGGGCACTTCCAATTCAAATAATTTGCGCACCATATCGGGATGGCTGCGGGACAGGGTAATTTTTGGACCCTTGGTGGCCGGTTCAACGTGCAAGATTAAAACTTTCACCCGCTGGCCAATAGTATAGCGCTCCCCGCGGATTTGCTCGCTGGGGAACAAGACGCCGGTAGCTTTGCCCAAGTCCACTAAAACGGTGTCGCCTTCCACTCTTTGCACAATGCCGTTTTGCAGGGTCCGTTCTTTGGCTTTAAAGTCGGAGAACTGGACATTGCGTTCGGCTTCGCGCAGTTTTTGGATAATTACCTGCTTGGCGGTTTGCGCGGCAATGCGCCCATATGACGTGCCGGTTTTGGGGGTAATATTAGTGCGGATTTCGTCGCCGACCTTGGCCTTTTTTTTGAGAGTTTGAGCCGACTCCAAGTCGACTAATTTTTGCGGATCTTCTTCAGCTTCGGTCGTGGTTTCCACTACAGTTTTTACATCGTATACTTTTGTCCCCATGGTCTCGGGATCAAACTCCACCATAATGTTTTGGTCTTTGGTGCCGTAGTCTTTCCGAAAAGCCGCGGCCAAAGATGCCTCAATCATGGAAAGGAGTTCCTCACGGCTGATGCCTTTTTCTTCGGCGATTTGTTCCAAGGCTTGTTCTAGTTGTTCATTCATAGATTCCGCTGATATTACGCGGATAGCGACGCGGATTTTACGCTGATGTCCGCTTTCCGCGTTTATCTGCGTAATCATCCGCGTTTACATCCGCGGTTCTAATAAAAAAGGACGAGCATCGCTCATCCGTAAACTCCAAAAGTAGCATCCGTGCTATCTGCGACATCTGTGTATCCGTGAACTTAGTTCCAATCCTCAACTGCATTCGCTATTATTTTAGCAGGTTTAAAGATTATGTCAACCCCGTTAGAAGCCCGGTGCCTAAAGGCACCGGCAGCCGCCTTTGGCGACTGACTTCTAACGGGGTCAACCTCGCTGTAATCCATTACGCAAACATCAATTTGGGGCTGTAAGTTGGCATATTGCGGCCTGCGCAAAAAATACATTTTTACGGCGGCTAATATTTTTCGTTGTTTATAAATATTGACCGCTTCCGCCCCGGTGCCGAATTTAGTTGACGCGGTATTTCTGGTTTTAACCTCCACAAATATTATTCGGGTTTTATCTGCGGCAATAAAATCTATTTCCCCCAGCCGTTTGCCCTTTTTGTTGTATTCGTTGGCGGCAAGAATTTTATACCCCAATTTTTTATATTCTTCCTGCGCCCGCTCTTCTCCCGCTTGGCCGAGGTTGTTAGATTTGGCGGATTTTGATTTGAGCCAGTTGAACATGGTTTTAAAACATTTGACTTTTGACATGTGACATTTGACTTGCCGTAGATTTGTCAAAGGTCAAATGTCAACGGTTAAATGTCAAATGTTACCTCGGCAGATACTTCAGCCGCACCTGTTCTTTGTCCCAAACCTGTTTATCGGAGCTATATTTACGGGCTAGGGTTATAATTAAACCGGCAAACCAAATCAGGCCGGCTGCGCCGACAAAAAGGGCCACAAAATGGGTGCCGAAGAATTTAACGTTTTCATAACGGAAAAAATACCAAAAAATTTCGCCCAAACCGATTGTCAAAAACAATCCGTAAAATTTTTGGCGGTATTTGGCATCTACCGGGTTGGGAGCCAGTATGGCCGCAATTTTTAAAACAACGGCGAGCAAAACTAAAACCACACCCGCGATAAATACCAGTTTTTCCCCGGGGTTAACATTGGCCGAGTTAAAGGTGAATAGGAACTGGGGACTGATAAAAGTTTTTAAGTTCATGTATTTATTAAATAAAATTGACCATAATTAAGTAAAACGACACGCAGTGTCGTCCCGAACGAAGTGAGGGATCCCTCGGATGCACTCGGGATGGCAACTATCATACGAAATATTTGTTTGCCATTTTACTTAATTTTATTTATTTCTCAAACAGTACCGCGTAATGGTACCCGTCCGCCTGCAGGTCTTTTCCTTTGCGCAAGCCGGCCTGCATCAGCAGTATTTCCAGTTTTTCCTGGTCTACCCTTTTATTCAGCGGCGGCCCGAACGGCGTGGCGGTCTTTTTCCATTCTACGACCAAAAGGCTTCCCGGAGACTTTAAAATAAGGTAGATGTTTTTTATCAGCCGGTCAATTTGGTCAATTTCGTGGAAAATATTGCCGACTATAACCAGGTCGCAGGAAGCGGCGGGGATGTCTAGCAGGGGCTTATTTAAATCGGCTTGCACCACCTGGATATTTCTGTAACCAAATTGGTTGGCAATGGAAATCGTGGCCGCCAGCTTATTGGTTTGGACGTCTACCGCCACCACACTGCCGGTGGGTCCGACCATTTGCGCGGCGGGTAAAACGTAAAAACCGTTGCCGCAGCCTAAATCCGCCACCACCTGGCCCTGCATGAGCCCGGTTTGCGCTACTACTTCTGATGGGTTTAAAAATCCAGCCATAAGTTTTTATTTTAATTTTTATGCCAAACTTGTCTGGCCACAAAATAACCGAATACTGCTAAAAATAAACCTACTATACCGAGCCAGTTTCTATAGTTGAGATCAGAATTTAAAATTGCATCGGCCATTAAAAGCACTCCAAGTAAGATAATAATTATCGACGAAAACTTGATAAACTTACCATTGTTGCCGGACAGTTTGCTTATATCTCCTGATAAAGTTTTTCGATTTGGACGGCTTTGCCGGCAGGGCCGGTTTCCATTAATACTCCGTTTATCTGGAGTATTCCGTCTTCCTCAACTTCGTTCTTAAATTTTTCTTCGGGGTGCAAAAATTTGCGCAGGACGTTTTCTTTTTTTACGCCAATGACCCCGTCACGCGGGCCGGTCATGCCGACATCGGATATATAAGCGGTGCCGCCCGGTAAAATCCGCGCATCGGCCGTCGGCACATGGGTATGGGTTCCAAAGACTGCCGTTACCCTGCCGTCGGAGTAATATCCGAATGCGACTTTTTCCGAAGTGGCTTCGCTGTGGAAGTCCACTATTATTATATCACCTTTTTGGCTCTGTTCGGTTAGAATGCGGTCAAGAGCCAAAAAGGGGTTTAAGATTCCGCCGTCAAACTGCTTTTCCATAAAGACCTGGCCGTTGAGGTTGATTATGAGGAACTGCTGGGTTTGGGTCTGTCCTTCTACCTCTGGGAGAAGGTGTCCCGCAAAGCGGGACAGATGAGGGTTTAATGTTTTGGCAAAACGATAATACCCGTGGCCGGGTACGGATTGTTTTTGTTTGGCCTTGTCCAGTAAAAACTCGTAATTTTCCGGCCGGATTAATTTGTCGTATTTTTCAAAACACCCCGCCGCGTCTTTATTAAAGATATGGTTGCCGGATGTATAGCAGTCTATATTTAATTCATCGAGCTCGGCCAAAGTAGACGGCGTTACCCCTTTACCGTGCGCCATATTTTCCACATTGACGATTACAACATCAGGTTTATACTTTTCCCGCCACTGGGGCAAGACCTGGCGCAAAACCCTGCGCCCGCCTTTGCCGACAATGTCGCCGATAAATAGAACCTTAGCCATGCTGAAATAGAATTATGAATAAGGAATTATGAATTATGACGGGCCCGTGCCCTAATTCCTAATTCATACTTCCTAATTCTTTTATCTCGCGTACTCAATCACCCTTGTCTCCCGAATAACGTGCACTTTAATTTCACCGGGGAACTTAAGTTCATTCTCCAGCCGGTTGGCAATTTCCCGCGCCAGTTTTTGGCAGGCGAGGTCATCTAATTTAGAAGGAGTTACAAACACGCGAATTTCGCGGCCGCCCTGGATGGCGTAAGTTTTTTCCACGCCTTCAAAACTGTTGGCAATGTTTTCCAGGTCGGTTAAGCGTTTGATATAATTTTCCAGCGTGTCCTTGCGCGCACCGGGACGGGCGCCGGAAATGTTGTCGCAGGCATCCACAATAATGGCTTCTACGCTTTCGGCCGCCTCGCTTTTGCCGGATACGTCGGTGTCATGGTGATGTGAGGCAATGGCTTCTATAACCCGGGCGTCCAGGCCGAATTTTTCGGCCACTTTTTTGCCCAAGTCCACGTGGCTGCCTTCCAAATCCTGATCCAGTGCCTTGCCGATGTCATGGAGCAGCGCGCCCTGTTTGGTAATGTTCACGTCCGCGCCCAGTTCTTCGGCCATTAAGCTGCCTATTTTAGCCATCTCCACGGAGTGCCTTAAAATATTCTGCCCATAGGAAGTTCTAAACAGCAAGCGACCGATTAAATGCACCAGCTTGGGCGGAAAATTGGTAATACCCAATTCGTAAACCGCCTGCTCGCCGGCTTGCTTAATTTGTTCGTTAATTTCGGTTTTGCTTTTTTCGTAAGCTTCTTCTATGCGCGCCGGATGAATGCGGCCGTCGGCCAAAAGTTTCTCTAAAGTCATTTTGGCAATGTGGCGGCGGATGGAATTAAAACCGGAAATAACGACAGTATCGGGTGAATCGTCAATTAAAATTTCTACGCCCAACATTTGCTCAAAAGCGCGAATGTTGCGGCCCTCTTTGCCGATAATCCGACCTTTCATTTCCTCGTTGGGGATTTGCACGGTGGTGGTGGTGACCTCGGCCGTAACTTCGCTGGCCACGCGCTCAATGGCCTGGGCCACAATATTACGCCCTTCGCGTTCGGCGTCTTCGCGGGTTTGCTCCAACAGTTTTTTGTGCAGGCCGATCAATTCTTCCTTGACGGTTTTTTCCGCGTTATCCAACAGCACTTTAGCCGCTTCCTCGCGGGTCATGCCGGCGATTTTTTGTAAATTGTCCAGCTGTTTTTGGCGCAGTTCCTTAATTTCTTCCTGGATTTGTTTTATCTGCTCGCCTTTTTGTTCCAAATCCAGTTTTTGCTTGTCCACGGCGCCGGATTTTTGCTCCAGTTCTTTTTCGCGCCGGTCAATGCGCTCTTCAAAACGCACAATCTGTGAGCGGAATTCGCTCTCCTGTTTTTTGGCCTGGTCGATAATTTCCAGGGCCCGGGTCTTGGCTTCCAGGAGCAGTTCTTTTTCCCGGTTTTTGGCGTCTTCCAGAATTTTATCCGCCCGCGCTTCCGCACCGCCGACTTTTTTGCCGGCTAAGGTATTGCGGATAACATAACCAATGCCGATGCCAACAGCGGCGCCGACAACTAAATAAATTAGCATTAACATAAAATACCTTACTATCCGCAAAAGTAAGGCCTGTATATAGAGTTACTGCAAAAAAACTAATTTCCGCGGATGGCGGATAGAATTAGCGTTTTATCTTTCTAGAGAATTCTTTGACTGTAGTTGGAGTCACGGAATTAAAGTAAAAAAAGACAATTTTTTGCGAAGTTCACTCTTATCAAGACGGGCTTTCGCGGAATTAATCAATATTATTCGATGAATTAACTAATCCAATACTACCACAGTTTGGAGATTTGGTCAAACGGGATTATAATGGGAATTAGGAAGTATGAATTAGGAATTAAGAAATTGATTTTTACATTCATAATTCATAACTCAAAATTCATAATTCAACCAAAAGAAAGGACTATATGAAGCACACACTTCCCCCCCTCCCCTATGCCTACGATGCTCTGGAACCTTACATCGACGCCAAAACGATGGAGATCCACTATACCAAGCATCACCAAACCTATGTAGATAAATTAAACGCCGCTTTGGAAAAATATCCGGATTTGCAGGGCCGGCCTGTGGAGGAGCTGCTCATGGATATCGCCAAGTTAGACGTCCAGGAAGCGGATCGTATGGCCATCCGCAACCATGGCGGCGGCCATTATAACCACAGTTTATTTTGGAAATATCTGGATCCGGCCAATAAAAAAGATGAACTGGTCAGCAAAGAAATAATTGCAACTTTTGGTTCCATCGAGGACTTCAAAAAACAATTTGGCGATTCGGCAGCCAAACTCTTTGGTAGCGGCTGGACTTGGCTTGCCCGCGACAACAAAACATCCAAACTAATTATTCAAAATTTGCCAAACCAAGATGTTCCCATTATGTCAGGCCTTCAGCCCATCTTTGGCCTTGATGTCTGGGAACACGCGTACTACATAAAATATCAGAACAAGCGGCCAGATTATATAGCCGCTTGGTGGAATGTGCTAAAGCTAATATAAAGCTAAAAAATCTTTGCCTCAAGGCAAAGATTTTTTATAACTAGATGTCTTCTTTTCTGATGCTCGGTCTACTCGGATCGATTTGTCTTAATATTGTTTCCCGATCTTTCTGGGGAAGTTGATCAAATGCGCCTAAAAAACTTTTAAAAAAGCTGCGCTTGCTTCTTGTTTCTGCCTTTCAGCTTCCGCCCTATCTAGATTTCCCATTTCTCGTTTTATTGACGGCATCTCTTTTGGCATATTTTTCCTTTCAAAAGTTAGCTTATTCTTGCCTTTAGATTACCCTCTGCCTGCCGCTGTCAAATTAAAAAACGCCCGATTGGACGTTTGTTAAATCATTAAAATTATCCATATAGCTGGCTATGGGTGCCAATGGCAAAAAATTCAGCTATGTAGGAAGCGCGCGGTAAGTAGACAGCCCGATAGTCTCCTGTAACATCAAGACTTCGAAAGCCTTGCCATTTACCCTGAAGAGGATGATTGCGGAGGCGCTCGTCAAAAGGGTTTGACTGAAAGACTACGATGCATTTTTCGAACTTGCCCTGCACTTTAATTGGCATTTTCGAATAAAGCTTCAAAAATCTAGAATGGTAAATTACTTCCATTGCTTTGAATGCAAAAATTTAATGGATTGCGCCGAGGTTTTAAAAGGCCCGTAAGTTTTATTTTCCCGGTATGCCTCGTCAATTATCTGTTCGAGATAAGGCGTCATGCGGTAGCTTTTTTCAACATGGAAGGTTTTGCTGGCGACAAAAGTTTTTAAACTTGCCTTAACAATACTGCTTAAATCTAAACCCATTTCGGCCGCCAAATTTTTAGCCTGTTCTTTAGTTTGCCTGTCAATAGTAACGTGCAGAGTGGTATTCATATATATTGGTTAGTTCTTATGTATGAATAATATACATTTTTCATACAACTGTCAAGACTGGCCTGCCCAATAAAAAGGGCTGCCCAATTCGCCAACTGGCGGAGGGCAGCCCTTTTTAAATTGTAGATTACATTGTCGGCTTGGACATGTTGGATCCGGAAGAACACATCTTACAGTTGGCCTTGTGGGTAAATAATTCGTAAAGAGCGGAAAGGCCGACCAAAATATAAATAATCTGGGCTAACGTCATGCCAATATAGTTGCCAAGATTCCATGTGGAATGCAGTCCGGTTATCAGCCAGTTCAGGCCGCCGATAATTACCAGGATCCAGGCTATCATATGGAGTGCTTTCATTATACTCACCCCCTTTTTATCCGTTTTTGAAAAATAATTCAAATAACGGTTTTTTTGGTTTCGTGTAGTTTAAATTTCCGCTTAGACCTTAGCGGATAGCCCTCTTCTAACATACATACTAAATGGGCATACTAAATGGGGCTTTTTTCAACCACCTTAAGTATAATGATTAAGCCAAAAATTGCCAAATTGGTTATCCCCCAGGCAAGTATACAAGTATAAAAGGATATAAGTATGTAAGCAGATATCCGCTTGTATCCTTACATCCTTGTATCCTTACATCCTTATTTTCAACTACCATCCAAACATTTTCCCTACCTCTTCCGAAGTCTCGCGACGGCGGGCGATTTTAATTTCTCCGTTCTGGGCAATCAGCTTGGCCGGGGAAGACAGCAGGCAGTGGTGGGAAGCCAAAGCGTCCTGGTAGGCGCCGGTATCCAGGAAGGCAATGTAGAGTTCGTCAACTTCTCCCAGGCGCGGCAGTAAAATATAGCCGCCCCCGGAAGTGTATTTATCGTCGCTGTCGCAGGAACTGCCGGCCAGCCAGACTTTTTCCAGTTTTTTGGTCGCCATGTTGTTTACCGGAATAACGTGCCATTTTTGGTGGATGGCCCAGGTGTCTATTAAATCATTCATAAAACTGCCGTCAATTACGTACCACTTGTTGTTGCCTTTGTTGGCCACGGTTTTTTCGGCCAGGATTTTGTAGATGGTAATTTGGGCGGGCGCGGCCACATACCTGCCCCATTCGGTTATTAAGTTGGGATGCCTTATGCCTAATTTTTCGCATTGGTTTTTTGCCGTCTTTACCAAAGCGTGGATTAAGCTTTTGGCCGAATAAAAATGTTTTTTCTTTTCGTATGGCACGCCCGCGCCGCCGCCCATGTCCAGGGTATCCAGTCCCGGATTTTTTTCCTTAAGTTTGGCGTAAAGTTCCAGGGCGCGCTTAAGCGGCTTAACCATGCCGTCAATTTTTTCTATTTGGCTGGAGATGTGATAATGGAGGACGGAGAGATTGCGGATTTTTCCCAAATCCAAAAGTTCTTTTTCGGTAAAGCCGTAGCGGTTGTACTTTTTGTCCCAATGGCTGTCTACTTTTACGTCCAGGTTCACGCGCACGCCAACCTCGCCTTTGAATTTGGACATGTGCTCCAGCTCCACATAGTCTTCTATAATCGGAACCACAATCAGGCCCTTGGCTTTAAGTTCGTCTATAAGTTCAATATATTTGGGAGTCTTTGGGCCGTTGCAAATTACCCGGATTTTGGAATTAAACTTGTCCTGCTCAATCATCCTTTTTACCAAAAACAGTTCGTTGGCGCTTGCCACGTCCAAGTTTGCGCCTTCAGCCACGGCCGGCAGGACAAATTCCTTGTTTTGGTTGACCTTCATGGCGTAGTGGTAAAAGAATTTGCCTTTGTAGCCCAAAACCTTAATGTAGGCGTTAAAGGTTTCTATCAAATCCCGCACCCGGTTTTCTATAATGGTGGGGAAAACTATTTCCGTGGCCGTGCCGTATTTTTTTACAATATCAAAAATGTTGTATTGGAAGTTTCCTTCCCTTACAATCAGCTCGCCGTCGGGCGAAATGTCAAACATTTGGGTGTTATATTCTTCAATACCCAAGCGCCAGAACTTTTTAAAGCCGTTCTTCTTTTTTTTGTGGTGAGGTTTGGTAGTCATTTGGTTAGATATTGGTAGATAGTAATTAGTAATTACACAAAGGGCAACAAAAAAGCAAACTCTTTTGGAATTTGCATACAGTTAACTAAGCCATTGGGTTGACTTGCGGGTTTTAGATAGAGTGGTCGCTTGCCGATGTTGTCTTATCAACTTTCTATGCAATTAATTATACATAATTTAACACCCGTTGCTTTGTTTGTCAAATTTTGGTGCCCGAGGTGGGACTCGAACCCACAAGCCTTGCGGCGCATCATCTTAAGTGATGAGAGTATACCAATTTCTCCACTCGGGCTAAATTATTTTTTCCACTTCTTTTGGCCTCGGCCTCTATGGTGTGGCGTTAAACTGTGGCAGTTTGGGCATAAGACTCTCAGGTTTTCTAAACGATTATCGTGCCGATCTCCGTTGATATGGTCTAGCTCAAGGGGCAAATAACCATCTGTTGTTTTTTTTGCCCATCCGCAAATTTCGCATTGTTGGGGCTTTAGTTTGGCTGTAAATAGTCTTTGCTTAAGTTTAAAGCTTTGAAAGTAGCTATGTCTTACAAGGATTTTTTCTAAAGATACCCGAGGTTTACCAATACCAGTCAATCCTTTGTTCCAAGCATATCCTTTAAAGTGTTTAGTATTTAGGCTATATTCTTTCGCATATTTTTGGATTTGATCGTAATTCCCCCCGGCTTCTCTCAGATTTAGTTTTATCAGGACCTGCCGAAAACTAGAACTAGTTTTTACGGCATTTTTTAATTGTTGTTCGGTCCAGGTGCGTTTTTTCATATCAGAATTATATCAAACGGTAAACGCATAGTCAAACTAAACCATAAGGTTTTCCATATCATTTGGAGGCGCAGATGGGATTTGCACCCATGAATAGCGGTTTTGCAGACCGCCGTGTTAGACTACTTCACCACTGCGCCAAAAGTAATTAGCCTTTATATTTTACTTTAAAATGTTTAGTTTATCAACCCCGTTAGAAGTTCGGCGATCTTTCCGGTAACGAAAATTTGATATATTTGACTTCTAACGGGGTCAATACCGCCTTAAATTTAAATCCCGCCCCAGAGCTTTGCTCGGGGCGGGATTTAAAGGGTTAGTTTTGGATGTTTACCGGAAAGGTGTTTAAAGCCAGGTTTTGGGATAATTGCTGGCTTTGGGTTTGGGCTATTTCGGCCCTTTGCTGGTTAGATAAGTTTTCAAGTTCCGTAAGCTGGGCAAGTATATTTTTTGAACCGTTTTTCCAATTAGTGCTGTAAGGCTGGACGTAAACACCATCCATTTTGTCCAAAGTCCATCCGTCATAGCGGGTGGTAAGGACATTGCTCATGTCTTTAATCCATTCCCCGTAATCGTGGTACTTTCTTAAGTACTGTTGGCCGCCAATACCGCTACAGTTGTGATAGTAGCTATGGACGCACATATTGCTTTCCACAAAACTTATGGCTACAATAGTTGGCCAGTTATCCTGTGCGAGCAATTCGTTGGTATAACCCTGAAGCGGCGAATTATTATCCTGTAAGTAAGCCTGTAAATTAACCGTTAGAGGGTCGGTGGCCTGGATATCGCTAAAAGTAATGGAATTTTGGATGTCGTTTTGTTTTGGAGTGGAATCAAGCAAACTTGAGTCCGCGACTTTGATTTCAAAAACTTGAGCTGTTGATTGCTCTGAAGTCTGTAGCCCGGCGGCCGATACTAATCCCGGTTGTATAAAGGGAGTTAGCAAGACCAAAGCGATAATGCCGACAGAGGAGCTTTGGTCTATGGCAGACCTGAGAGTTAAAAGAGCTTTCATTTATGAATTAAACTCCTTTCTCCCTTTGTTCCGATCCGCCGGCTGGCGGAGGAACAATTTAGATTTAAAAAGAACGACTGTTGGACCGTCCCGTCCGCCAGTTGGCGGATCGGGAGTCAGCCGTAGCGTAAGTTTTAAAGCTTTACGCGCAAAGTGCTTTTTAGCGACGTAGGCGAGTCCGGCCGTTTACGGCCGAGCGAGCCGAGGAGCTAAGAAAGGCTGATTGTTTGAGTTTAACCCAAACAGCCTTTATATAAGATAAAAAGTGCCTTTCAGCACTTTGCAATATAAGTATACTCTTGTTTTAGGAATTTTTCAAGGGCTTTTTGTCATTTTTAGGCTTAAATAAAAGAAAAAAGATTATTTTATACTTAAGATTGGTTAAAATTATCCTTTTATTTAAGGGGGATTTTTATATAAAAAAATCCCGCTCCGAGCAATATCGAGGGGCGAGATTAGTATTAAGAGGCTCTTTGTAAATTATGGCACAAAAAGAAGAAACCACCACTGGTGATAGTTTCTTCTTTGGAGATTTTTAATAACTTGTGGGAGGTAACCTATTTTGTAAATTTAAACGAGTTTATAAACGCGGTGTAGTTGCTTTTATCCATCCCGTAAGCGCTGATTACATAAATATTCTGGCCTTTTATTGTAGCCGTAAAATAATCGCCGGTGTCGGTGGCCGCGGTGCTGCCCGGAGTTAATTTAACCGGTACGCTAAGTGTGCCGGTCAGTGCCGGATTGCCTAAAAATTGAGCCGATTGCTGGCTGGCAATTTCTGTGCCGGGGAACAAATCGGTTAGAATTTTAGTAAAGGTTTGCAAGCCGGTGCTTAGGTAGTCGCCGGTCAATTTAAAGGTCGATGGGTAATGGTAAACAGAGACGGTATAAAAGGCATATTCTGAGCCGCTGGAAAATAGTTTACGATATTCGGTTACAGGGATGGGACCTGCAGTCTGTGTGGGGGCAGTTGATTTGGTAATTTTGGGAACGCCTGGAAAATTTACGGTAAAGCCGTCAACAGTTGACGTATATGCGGCGGCAGGCGCCGGTTCGTCAAGTGTTTTGTATTGGCCGACGCTGACCTTAGGGCTGGCCTGGACAGGCGGCTGCTCCGCCGCCTGGGGCTGGCTGTTGCTGTTTTGGGGCGCCGGCGCGCTCGTTGTCGTTTTGCCGCATCCGGCGGCCAGGAGGGCAACCACCGGGAATACAAATAAGATTTTTTTCATATAGTGTTGTTAATTGTCATTATTATATTCTCTTTATTTAATTTTACAAGTTTAGTTATACACTCTTTATTTCTAAAACAAAAAACACCATCCGCAGATGATGCTTTTTGTGGAGCGGGTAAGGGGAATTGAACCCCTGTCTTTTCCATGGCAAGGAAATGTTCTACCGTTGAACCATACCCGCGTATTTATATGTTGTTTTGGATCCCGTCAATCCAGCCCATAATTTTGT
>Ga0182027_10007211_pt1 | contig 16456 bp, 10 predicted proteins | sample 712E1DmetaG_FD_121300 | JGI IMG/M metagenome (GOLD analysis project Ga0182027, IMG submission 121300) | Permafrost microbial communities from Stordalen Mire, Sweden - 712E1D metaG (Illumina Assembly) | ecosystem: Environmental > Terrestrial > Soil > Wetlands > Permafrost | place: Sweden... | reverse complement strand
TCCAGGGTCCACAGCTGGTCTGGATCGCCGGCGAGCCCCCAGCCGCGGTCGCCGCCGGTCGGCTGGTTGTCATCGGGGTTTTGAGGATTGCCGCGGAAATAGTCCACCAGGTGCGCGACCACATGCGTCGCGCCAGCCTGGCGCGCGAACTGGAAGTTCTCGCGGGTGAGCATATGCCGGTAGAGGCCGAGGCCAAGTTTCATAGGGAAAAGGACCAATCAAAACAGGAGCCGTCATGCCGGTCGGGCTCAGGGCCGGCATGGTCCGCCGTGATCGCGCCCGACACCTCGTAGGGACTCTCGCGATTGGCGGCCCGGGCACAGACCATGCGCATGCGGTCCCTGTACCACGCGCTAGTGATGAAGTATTGCCCGCCGATCTTGTAGAAATGCAACCCCCCGCCCAAGCCGGCGGAGTTGTCGATGATGGTGCGTCGCGTGCCGGGCACGAGGTCGGTGAGATCGTCGTTGAGCTGGGCGAGCCGGATGTCGCCATACCCCCAGACGACATAGACCTTCCCGTCATCATCGAAGAGCACCGACAAATCGTGCAGCGATTGTTTCATCGCGACGTGCGTCCAGGGTCCGGCGGGATTGGTGGCCTCGAAGTGCTGCATGGTGTACCGATTGATGTTGGTAAAAATGTGAAACGTGCCCTGGTGATAGTGCCGTTGCCGTTGTCGGGCGTCCAGGTCGCCCGCAGACCAGTTTCGCCAGCGCTGAGCGGTTCGCCGCCGGCAGGAACCGACGTCGGCGCCGGTCCGTCATCGAACACCAGCGCCACGCGCTTCACGGCGGGCGCGGCGCCAGGCGCAACGGCAGGAAGAAGACCGAAAAGCGCAGCCAGCAGGGACGGGAGGATTCGGCTCCAGTGGTTCATGTCCGGATCTCGTCAACGGTACCGGTAGAGCTTCACCCGCTGGAGCGTGAAGCGCCCCGGTTCAAGCCGGAGGTGACGGCCCTGGTGCGTCTGGTCGCCGTTGAGCCAGCGCACGTGCTGCCACTGGCCGTCTTGATAGCGACCCTCCTCGCATTCAAGGATGCCGAGCCACGGATCGCCTGGAGTCGGCGTCGCAAAGGTCACGGTCACGCCGATGCCGGCGAAGAGGAACTCGTCCGGGCCAAGTTGAATCACGAGGGCTCCGGCCGGCAGCTGAGTTCGGTTCGCAGCGCGGTCTCCGGCCTCGTTGATCACGCCGTCGGCGAGCCCGGGCGATTCGAGGCGTTCGTAGGTCACTGAGAACGTCACGCCGCCGAGATTGACATCGTGCGGCTTGCGCATTTCGGCCGCGGGCGGCAGCAGCCCAATCATCGTGCCACGTCCCTGGTGCGCCGTGATGAGCGGTGTAAGCTGGGCCACGAGGGCGTTGCTGGATGCGAGCAGGCTGGCAGCCGGCTCGCCGATCGACTCAATCCCAAAGGGCGAGAAGCCGATCGCATTGTCCGCGCCGAATGCGTAGAGGCTGTTCACTGTCGCGTCCGGGCTGCGCAGGGCCTCCGGGATGAAAAGAGGGTTGCCTGCGCGCGCATAGCGGTCGGCCCATTCGGCGAAATCGGGGAAATAGATGTCGGGGCTGGTGAAGTCGATTGCCAGGGCGGAGGCGCGCCAGACATCGATCAGATGGGGCAACGGGCCGGCGCTCGGATACTGGCCGGGCCGGAAGCCGGGCCGGATGAGCGCCGCGTTGACGTACAGCGGCAGCGGATACTCGGCTTTGCCGGCGGCAGCGACCGTCTGCACGTAACGACCGAAGGCCCAGGCCATGAAAATCTCCGCGCTCCCGGGATCGTCGCCGAAGATCTCAGTCCACGTGCCGCTCGTGCGGGCTCCGCGGGCGACCCAGCGATCGCGCAGTTCGGGCGCAAGCCGGTCACAATGGGCAGACAGGTAGGCGAGCAGCTCGGCCGGCACCGGTCCGGCGAAGGCTGCATCGGCGGCAGGAGAGCGGTCGCGCGCCTCGGGAATCATGCCGATCTCGTTTTCCACCTGCACCATGATCACCGTGTCTTGCACTCCATCGACTTCGCGCAGATGCCGCATCAGGGCGGCGAAGGCGCGGGCATCGGTGTCGCGGTTGACCGCTTCGAAAGGCGTCAGGATTTCGAGCGGCTGGCCGGCCGAGTCGCGTGCTCGCGGGAAGCGCACGGGATCGGTCTTCACCCAGGCCGGCACGTAGCAGGACATGCTGTTTTTCCATGAGCCGAACCAGAGAAGAACGAGGCGAATGCCGTTGGCCCGGGCGTCGGCCAGCAGGCCGTCCACGGTGGCCCAGGCAAATCCGCCCGCGACCGGCTCGACGACGTCCCAATAAACCGGCGCAACGATGGTGTTGAGGTTGAGCGCCTTCAACTTCGGCCAGGACAGCCGCAGAAAGTCGGGCTCGCCGTGGGAATTGCTGAGCTCGCCGCCGCGGATGAGAAAGGACTGGCCATCCACGATCAGCTGAGTGGCGCTGCCTTGCCGGCGCAGGTGAGGCAAGACGGGAGCAGCGGCCGCCATGGGCAACGCCAGGGCGGTCAGGACCGCGATTGCAGTGGCGGAACGGACCTGCAGGAGGAATGACATGGACCGGGTGATTTGATGAGACGAAATGGGCTGACGTCCCCAGAGTGAACTTCCATCAAGGGGCTGCTCCGGCGGACGGCACCAGCCCCTCAAACAACGCGAGATCGACCGACTCGGCCATCACTTTGTACCCGGTAATGGAGGGGTGGAGATGATCGCCAGAGTCCATGGCGGCAGCAAGCCGCGTCGGATCCTTCGGGTCGCGCATCGCAGCGTCGAAATCGATGACCGCGTCGAATTGTGCGCTGGTCCGTATCCATTCATTGATCGTCTGGCGGTCGGCTTCTCCGTCGGCGCTCCAATAGAATCCCGCCCCTGCGTACGGCGTGATGGTCGCGCCGATGACGCGGATTCCGTGGGACTTTGCCCGGGCGATGATCTGTTCGTAGGCCGCGATGATATCGGCGGCCGAGGCGAAATCGGCGCCCTGCTCACGGGCCTTCAGGCGGGTGCCGATGTCGTTGATGCCTTCGAACACCACCAGCCAGCGAACACCCGGCGGGACGAGCACATCGCGATCGAAGCGAGCGAGCGCGTTCGGGCCGAGACCATCGCGCAACAGCCGGTTGCCCCCGATGCCCTCGTTGAGGACGGCACATTGGGCCGTCGCCGCCCGGGCATCGAGGCGACGGACCAGTTCGTCGGGCCAGCGGTCGTTCTTGTCGGTTGTGCAGCCGTGGCCGTCGGTGATCGAATCGCCAAGGATCGCGATGGCGGCGGCATGCGGGTCTGCGGCGAGAACGTCGATGCCATCGATGAAATACCACCGAGTGATTTTTGCCGCCTTGGGCAACGCCGGCGCGGCGAGGGCGTCGCCGGCTTGTAGATACGAGGTGGCGCGCGAGCCGGGATGCGCCGTGAGCGTCGCTGGGGCCTGACTGAAATATACCGAAATGGCGACGTCCGCCTGCGAGGTGAGCCCAAGGTCGACCGGGTCCGACAAGAAGGAAGCCCCCGGCGGAATCGTTGCAGCAACCTGCCCGGCAAAGTGTAGAGATCGGTCGGTGCCAGGCTGGACGGCGCCATCCGGTGCGGCCAGGGCGACGTGCGCGCCATGAAACGACAGTGGTCCGCTGCCAAAGGCGTTGGAGAAGCGCACCCGAAACTGACTGCCGCCGAGCGACACGTGCACCACTTGACGCAAGGTGGCGCCGGCCAGTGGCGTCTGGTTCTGGGTTGCAGCCTCGGGGAGCGGCGCGGTGCCCCACGTGCCGACCCAATGCGTAAGGGGCATCTCCGCGGCAAACGGGCGGGAATTGACCCAAGTGACAAAAACGAGGCCGACCAAAATCGTCTGACGTGCCCAGCGAATAAAAGAGATCATGGGTAAGAGTCCATGGCGCAAAAACAAACGCCACGCCAGGAAAGCCCGGCGTGGCGGTCATTTTGCGAGAACCCCCGGGTTGTGCCTGCCCGCAGATTCAAGCAACGTCCCAAAACAGGGACCCCGGCTCCACTCCCCCAAGAGAGAAACCGGGTCCCGGTGCCGCTAGAACGAGAGCGTATTTGTCAGCGCCCATTCCTGGACCGGGGCGATCCTCACGCTCGCCCACGTATGGCCGTCGGGTTGGACGGAGATCGGGATGAGCCGGTCTTTCTTTCCGACGTTGTAGACGTTGAGCTGGATTCGCCAGTCGATCTTGCTCGTGATCTTCCGCTCGTAGCTGAGCCACAGATCGAGCGCGTCCTCCGAAGGACCGTAGTAGGGCTGGCTCAAGTCGAAGCTCGCCAGGCCGTTGGCGCCGGGGATCACCGGATAGCCGATAACGACCTTGTCCTGCCAGCGATAGGCTGCGCCGACGCCAACGCCCTTGAGGGATCCGTTGAGGAACCCGCCGGTGAACTGGTAGTCGGTCATGACGTTGTAGCGCCACTTGCGGAGTTCGGGCGCGGCGGCGCCTTCCCCCAGCTTCAGCAGCGTGTATTTGCCGCGCCAGCCAAGCCAGTCTTGGCGCAGCTCATTCCCCGCAGAATAGTCGGAGTTGAACCGGACCAAATCACCGGCGGGCCCGGCCATCAGGGTATCCATGTAGTTCACCAATGCATCCAGCACCGGGCCACCGACGTTGGTGCGGACCGCCGTGGTTTGCGCGGCATTGAACGCGACCCTCCAATTCGGAGTCGGATTGGCCGTGAACTCGTACTCATAGCCCTTCGACTGGCTGTCAGAGGTCACCGCAAAGCCCTGCATCAGCGGGGCGTTGCGATAGTCATACACGCTCGCCGGATCGGGCTTGATGGGGTTGGTCTCATATTGGCCACGAGTCTCCAGCGCCGTCGGCGTCGTCGGGCCCACGCCGTAGTTCCACGCCGTAAAGTAGCCATTGCCATCCAGCCAGGTCTGCATGCTGTTGATGGCGCCAATCGCCGCATCGCGGCGAGTAGCGGCCTGCGCCGCCGACTCCAAATGGGAATTGGTGGGCCCCGTAGCGAGGGCGCCCGAAGCGACCGGCCTCCCAGTCGTATTATCCACATAGACCGGATCCCAAATATACCGATTCCCCGAGTAATTTGCGACGTTCGTTTGTCCAGCCGTGGACCACGCGTAGGCCGACATGTAGTAAACCTTGATATTGCGCCAATTCAGGGCATCCCGAATGGTGTTGTAGATGCCGCTGTTGTCGAACCCTGAGATGGTGGCGCCGACTAACTTGGTGTCGTATTTCGTCACGCGGAGGGAATACTTACCGTCCTTCGTGGAGAGCAGGAGGCCGTATTCCTTGGTGGCGCCAGTCGGGTTGGGGATATTATGGCCGTAGATGTCGCGGCGCGCATCGGTGATCTGGAAGTTGCTCGACTTGTTATACGACAGGCTGATGTTGATCGGCAGGAAGTCGTGCTCTTCGAGCAGATTGTTGAGGTGCACGACCACGCCGTCGGCGGTGGAGTGGGCCTTGAAATCCGAGCGGGTCTGATTCGCGTTGAGCGGGGCAGATCCGTCCGGAAGCGCATAAGGCTGGGAGGAGGCGGGGCCGTTTGAGGCCAGATTCAACGCGCCTCGAGCGGTGGCCCCCGGCAGAGTCTGCGCGGTCACGCCCTGGCCTTTGACTTCGTCGTAGCGCCAGCCGAGCGTGGGCACGATGGCGTCGTTCCATAGGTAGCCCTGCCAGGAACCGGAATAGGATTTCGTCTCGCGCAAGGTCAGGCTGGCCGCCTGCAGGAGACTCTGATCGGCGCCGTTATCATAGCGCAGCAGGGAATCATGGAAGTTACTATTCCAGCCGACGTAGTTGGCGGGATTCGAAACCTGCGTGAGTTGGGCATAGGGGAGGCCGGTTGTGGTGTTTATCACCGGGGCTCCATTGAAGATAGTCTGCAAATTCGTCGGCACGTTCCACGGGTCGGCAAAGTTGATGCCCGTCGGATTCCTCCAGGTCGAATCAAACTGATAGATATTGCCATCCTGCAGTGTCACATTGTTGTGGAGGCCTGGAATTTGAGCGTTGGCCGCCGACGTCGCGTTGGCCAGCGACCCACCGAGGTAAACGACCGCTATCGGAGGGAGATTGAGGATGCCGTCGGGATTCCCCTGGAGCTTGTAGGTGGCGTAAGCCAGGGAGTTGGCATACATCTGCCAAGTCAGGTTTTGGGTGGAATATTTCTCATCGCTGAAGACACCGTTGAAGCGGTGCCTGCCGAGCAACTTCGCGAGGAAACTGTCCTTCGCAAGAAAGTCCGTGGCGCGGACCTCACCGAAGAGCGATCCGCGGATATACTTGCGGTCACTTTCGTAGGAATTTCCGCCGCCCGGACCAACGGGGACGAAGGGCCGGCCGAAGTTGGGATTGGCAACGTTGCCATTGGTGGCGTTGGTGGGTCCGGCAACGTAGTCCTGAAAGTTTTGCAGCAGATCGATGTTAATGGACGGGTTGTTGCCGTTCGGGCCGCCGATGAGGTTCTGACCTCCCCGCTTGTATCTCTGGCGGTCGTAGGTGAATTGGGCGCCTAGGCGATCGTCCCAAAATGTCTGCTGGATGTCGATGTTGGCGGCATTCCAATGTTCGAACTGCGACGCGGTCGGACCGTCGATCAGATTGTGGTAGAAATCGAAAACCGACGGGTCGGTCAGCGAGGCGTCTCGGTATTGGCCGTATTGGTAATTGGGCAGTTTTGCGTTGATGGCATACGTATGCAATTGTGTGAGATCAGAGAAGGTGTCCGCATATCTCATACCGACGAGATTGACGCCGGAGCCTTGGGGAACTCCGGCGGCATTGAGCGCACCCGTATTCACGTATCCGCCGTAGATCCGGTAGAGCTGGTTGCTCATGCCGTCGATGAACCAGACTGGTTGCTGCTGGTTGGCGTAGCCGCCCAACCAGGGACTGAACGTCGCGGCGGCTGAGCCGATCGTGTAGCCATTCGGGACCGAAAGCTTGCCCATGCCGCCGTTCAGGCTGGTCGTGTCAATCGGACGGAACCACGGTGTAATCCTGTCCTCCGGCGGGACGATGCGCGGCCGGTCCGCATCGATGTTGCCGTTCTCGAACTTCATCTTGATGCTGGTGTGAAAGTCCCTCCGCTTGAAGAGCTGCGGATCGAACCGGAGTGCACCAAAGACGCGCTTGTCGTTTTGGAAAGCCGGGTTCTGTTCGTAATGGTGGTCGTCCCACATGCCGTCCACCCGGATGGACAGGACGTTCTGAATCAGCTCCTGATTCACGTCGATGCTGCTCCGGAACGTGCCGTAGGACCCGGTGCGCGCCTCGACCGAGCCGACATTGTGAAACACGGCATCGTGCGTGGAGGCGTTGACGATACCGGCCGGGCTGCCCAAGCCGAACAGGATCTGATTCGGTCCACGCTGGATGTCGATGCGATCGACGTTGTAGGAATCCCACGGAATGTCCGTGACAAAGAAGTCGCGGGTGTTGTCGGCTGCGGCCAGGCCGCGGACACGCTGGGCGCTCTCGGGATTGCGGAGGCTGCCGGTATCTTCGACGCCGGTGCCGTTGCCCAAGCCCGCGTAGGTGCCGTGGGTGCCGGCGACCTCGGCGTTGGTCGTGTACTGCAGGAGCGAACCGCTGTCGGTGGCGCCGACGTCCTGGATAAATTCCTTTGTGATTACCTGGATGGAGGAGGCGACATCCTTCAAATCAGTGCGGATGCGCGTGCCGGCGAGGGTCTCCGTGGCTACATAGCCGGTATCCCTTGACGTGGTTATCTCGAACGGCGACAACACGACGACTTCCTCGTCGTTGATGGTCGAATTCGTGGGCACCGATTGTACGGTCTTTACCTTCGATGCGGGAACGGCGGGCTCTGGAGATGAAGCTGCCGGCTTGACGGTCTGGGCGGATAGGCTGCCGGCCAGGGCGCCGACGACGAGGAATATCCTGATACCGAGGTGTTGGGTTCTTTTTTTCATGGATTGTTGGTCTTGCGGGGAAGTTTCGCTGGGCGGTCATCGCTGCTGGGAACGGAGGAGCGGATCATCTCCTGATTGGCGTGGGTTCTGATCAGAGGAAAAACGGCGCACGGCGCCGGAGGGGGGAAACACGACAGACTGGAGAACGAAGTTTGCTGAACCCTGATGACGGGTCGTTGCTCGAAGCATGCCCGTCACGAGGGGATTCGAAAACAGACGGAGGGCTGGCAGGGGGAAACCAGGAATGGAAGGGTACAGGAAGACGGAATGTGCCGGCAGGGGCGGCACGGTGGAACAGCAAGACAGATGTTCCGGCGTGGCAAAAAACTCGCTGCGCTAACTTTAGACTTGCAGGGGGCGCTGCCCCGCAATTCCTTCTGAAAAACGAACCTATGAATGAACGCCGCGTTACGTTGGCCGACATTGCACGCGAGGCGGCGGTGCATGTCACCACGGTCTCCCTCGCCCTGCGCAACCATCCCCGGCTGCCAGAGTCAACCCGCCTGCGGATCCAGAAGCTGGCGCAAACGCTCGGCTATGCTCCCGATCCATGGCTGCGGGCACTGGTCGCCTATCGCGGCCAGAAGGTGCCGCGGCGCAACCCGCCCACCCTCGCCTACGTCACAAACTGGAATACCCGCTGGGGCTGGAAAAATGTCACCGCTCATCCGGACTTCTTCGCCGGTGCCCAAGCCAAGGCGAAGGAACTCGGCTACAATCTCGACCATTTCTGGCTGCGCGAACCGGGACTCACCCACGGCCGGCTGAACCGCATCCTATTTGCGCGTGGCATCAACGGCGTCATCATCGCGTCCCACATGCGCGAGATCGACGTCGAACTGGAGTTCGACTGGCGGCACCTGAGCGGCGTAAAGATCGACTACTTTCCGCACAAACCCGAGCTGCACAACGTCACCAACAACCAGTGCGACATCATCCGCCTGGCCATGCAGCGGGTCATCGCGGCCGGTTACGGCCGGATCGGCTTCGTGATGCACCGCGGGTGGGACCACTCCGTGGACCACCTTTGGACCGCCGGCTTTCTTTGCGAACAGCAGAATCTTCCTAAAAAGCTTCGCATTCCGGCGCATATCTTCCCGGGGCCTGAGCCCGTTGAACAGTGGTTCAAGGAAAGCCGGGCCGACGTAGCCGTCGAGCCGGACTCGTTCAACGACTGGCTGAGGAAGCACCAGCCGGAGGTCATCATCAGCAAGGGCTCGTTTGTGTTGCCGCAACTTCAGCGGCTCGGATTGCACATCCCCGAAAACATCGCCTTCGTCGACGTCTTCCTCGGCGATCTCACCGGACGGACCGCCGGGGTCCGCCAGAATCACGAGACAGTCGGTGGGCTGGCGGTCGAGATTCTCGCCGGCCAGCTTCAGCATAACAAATTTGGCGTGCCGGAAATCCCAACGACAACATTTGTAGAGGGCACCTGGTTCAACGGCGCCTCCTGTCCGATGCCATTCCAGTCGCGCGAACCGCACCCGGGCGGGTCGGCTTCGTTCCGCGGCGGGTTCTGTTGACGCAGGAGACACTGCCGCGCAGCAGCCACCCAACGTGGAATGGCAAAGAACACCAGGCTCCTTCTGACTGGACCCAAGGCACCATTCTGATTGCCTTGCGGTTATCGCATCAGGCGACGAAAACGAACCCTCGGTGTTTGCAAAACTGAGTGGATTCGCCTTTCCATCTGTCAATGCTCTATGAAAGTCGAAAGCGAGGTCTTCCCATGAACAGAACGACGATATGGCGGCACGGTGGTAACGATCTCCCGCTTTCCTGGCCTCTCGTGGCGTTTGCTGCGCTGCTGTTGATTTGTGGCTGTGCGACCAGCAAGATATCCCCGAACGATACGAGAGCTCCTGACCGGACATTTTGTCCTGTCGCCGGGAGCCACGAATTCCAGCCTCGCTCTGTCCCCGCCACGATTACGCATGACAGCGAAGAAGCCCTGGTCGCGAAAGGCTACTGCAAATTGGGTACGGTAAAGGTGGAGGTAAACAAGCACGACCGGGACCATCTCAGCGAAATCTTGCTGAAAGAAGCGGCGGCGCATGGTGGCGATCTGATTCGCCCCACAGTCGAGGCGGAGGCTTTTCGTGAGGCGGACAGAATTGTGAATGAGACAATGGGAGAAGCCCTGCAATCGGATGCTCCTCAGAACTTCAACTGGCATGCCGACGGAGTTCCTGATGACCCGCATGCGAGGCCCGTGCAGTGGGGGGGCACGCAGGTTGTGCAGCCAAAGACCATTTACCAGAAAGGCGCGCAGCGCTACCGAAGCGAAGGCACAGTTTGGCGGCATGCCCCCGCCGCATGAACCTGAATTCCGCAGTTGAGGCTTCGGCTCCTCGTAGCTGCGAGCGTGAGCGAGTGGATTCCGCCTCAACTGCGAAATCTAGGCTCCATGGTCTTTGGCTTGCCGGAGCGCCTCGGCCAGCGCTTGCTGCGCCTCGGCGTCGTTGGGCGACAGGCGCAACTCCTCCCGGAACGCCGCCACAGCCGCAGGCAGATCTCCCAAACGACACCAGGACAATGTGATCAGACCAAACCTCAACCCTGGTCACCATCGAACGACCCGTGATCGAAACCCCGTGCGCATCGGACTGGAGGTCTGGGGCGCCCCGGATTGTAAGGGCGGAACTGTTCCGCAACAAGAAACAGGCGCTGGGCGTCGTTGCGTCAAAGGACGTTTTTCCTCGCCTATTAAACATGGGGGTCCAGCCTCTTGCACGATTATCCGGTTTGCTTGGATTGCTGGAGCACAACCCTTGCGGCTTTCAATTGTCCAGGATTCCTACCGACTTTCGCAAAACTCAATAACCAACCAAAACAGAAGAAGGAGATCATACCATGGCAATCATTGACTTTGGCGGCGTGAAAGAAGAAGTCGTCACGCGCGAAGAATTCTCGATGGCGCAGGCCCGCAAGGTTCTGAAAAAAGAGGTCATTGCAGTCATCGGCTACGGCGTGCAGGGTCCGGCCCAGGGCCTGAACATGCGGGACAACGGATTCAAGGTCATCGTCGGCCAGTCCAAGAAATTCGAGAAGGACTGGAACCGGGCGGTGGAAGATGGATGGATCCCGGGAAAAACGCTCTTCGACATGGAAGAGGCCGCCCAACGCGGTACGATCATCCAGATGCTTGTGTCCGATGCGGCCCAACGCGCCATCTGGCCGCTGATCGAAAAATGCCTCAAGCCTGGCAAAGCTCTCTATTTCTCCCACGGTTTCTCGATCGCGTACAAGGATCAGACCGGCGTCGTCCCGCCCAAGGATGTCGATGTCATCATGGTGGCGCCCAAAGGTTCAGGCACCTCGGTCCGCCGCAATTTTCTTTCGGGCGCCGGCATCAACTCCAGCTTCGCCGTGGAACAGGATTTCACGGGGCATGCCAAGGAGCGCTGCATGGCATTGGGCATCGCGATCGGCTCTGGCTATCTGTTCCCGACCACGTTCCAGCAGGAGGTCTTCAGCGATTTGACCGGAGAGCGCGGCGTGCTGATGGGCGCCCTGGCCGGCGTGATGGAAGCCCAGTATGAAGTGCTGCGCAAGCACGGCCATTCTCCGAGCGAAGCCTTCAACGAAACCGTTGAAGAGCTCACCGAGAGCTTGATCAGGCTGGTGGGCGAAAACGGCATGGACTGGATGTACTCCAATTGCTCCGCCACGGCTCAACGGGGAGCGCTGGATTGGAAGCCCAAGTTCAAGGCCGCGGTACTGCCCGTCTTCCGGGATCTCTACAAACGGGTGGCCACCGGCAAGGAATGTGCCCGCGTCCTCTCAGCCTGCGGCGCCCCGGACTATCAGGTCGGGCTGGGCAAGGAGTTGCATGCCCTTGGCAATTCGGAGATGTGGCTGGCCGGCAAGGCCACCCGCGCGCTCCGGCCGAAACAGGCGACCAAGGACATTCCGAGCACCACCAAGGGCGTCAAAGGCCGCGGAGAAAACTGAGCTAAATCTTAACGCCGTGACTTGCCACGAAGCAATCCCCCGGCGGGATTGCTTCGTTCGTTTCAGAACCTCACACTCGCACCTCAATCAACCTGTAGGAGCCTGTTTGCGTGCGATTCCATCCTTGGCATCGCACGCACACTCCCGGACACCCAGTCTTTTTCAACCCACCCTCCACCATGCGTAGCGACATCATCAAGAAGGGCTTTGAACGCGCCCCCCACCGCAGCCTGCTCCGTGCCGCAGGCGTGATCGAATCCGAAGCGGACTTCGACAAGCCGTTCATCGCGATCTGCAACAGCTACACCGACTGCATTCCCGGCCATGCCCACCTAAACGAGGTCGGCGCGCTGGTGAAACGTCTTGTCCGCGCAGCAGGCGGCGTGCCCTTCATCTTCAACACCATCGGCGTCGACGACGGCATCGCAATGGGGCACTCCGGCATGAAGTATTCGCTGCCTTCGCGCGAACTCATCGCCGACTGCGTGGAGACGATGCTGCGCGCCCACTGTTTCGATGGAATGGTCTGCATCCCCAACTGTGACAAGATCGTCCCGGGCATGCTCATGGCCGCCATGCGCGTGAACATCCCCACCGTCTTCGTCTCCGGCGGACCGATGGCTGCGGGCATCGCCCAGACCGATCCCGCAAGCGAACTCCCGGAGCACCTCCGTCCCGCCTCGGTGAAGTCCGATCTCATCTCCGTCTTCAAAGCCGTTGGCGCGCTCCAGACAGGCAACCTCGCGGCCGCGGAGCTCCTTAAATTAGAGCAAAGCGCCTGCCCGACCTGCGGCTCTTGTTCGGGCATGTTCACCGCCAACTCGATGAACTGCCTCTGCGAGGCCCTCGGCATGGCCCTGCCGGGCAACGGCACCATCCTCGCTGTCTCGAAGGAACGTGAACAGCTCTACCGCCGCGCCGCCGCGCAAATCATCGAGCTGGTCAAGCGCGACATCAAACCGCGCGACATCGCAACGCTCGACGCATTCGACAACGCGCTTGCCCTCGATGTCGCCATGGGCGGCTCGACCAACACGGTACTGCACGCCCTCGCCGTCGCCCGCGAAGCCGGCATCGAGTACGATATCGCCCGCATCGACGGCATCTCCCGGCGCATTCCCTGCCTCTGCAAGGTCTCGCCGTCGTCCGACTACCACATGCAGGACATCCACCGCGCCGGTGGCATTCACACCATCCTTGGCGAATTGAAACGCCTCGGCGTCCTCCAGATCGGCTGCATCACCGTCACCGGCAAAACCATCGGCGAGAACATCGACGCCTGGGACCTGCGCTCGCCCTCCTGCACGGACGAGGCGCGCATCGTCCGCACGTCCGGGGCCTCCGCGCTCGTGCTCGATCCGAAGGACAAGCTCGGATCGGTCGCGCGCACGGCCTCGGGCAACCTTGTGCCGAAGCCGATGATCTTCCATCCGGCCGACGACCGCGCCATCGCGCTCTGGCGTTTCGCCGCAGCCTTCAACGCGAACGATGCCACGTCCTGCGGCGCGCTCTTCGGCGAAAAGGGGGAACTCGAAGTCGACGCCACGGCCACCTGGCACGGCGCCGCCGAAATCGAGGCGGGCCTCAAGCCAAAGTTCGCGGAATTCCGCGGCTTTGTGCGCGCCGAGCTTGGCGAAGTCCGCGGCACGCCCGCGCTCGTCATCTGGCAGTACGAGAAGATCGGCGCAAAGAAGATCGCAGCCCTGCTCAGGATCTCGCGCCTCCATGCCGCGGGCACCATCGCCCGCGCCTCGCATGACCGCACGCCTGCCGCAATCGCCTCAGCCAGACCGGCCGGCCTCATGCCGCACGACCCGGTGTTCCGTTTCGACCCGCTCCAGTGCATTCGCACGCCGGAAACCGCCTATACGAAGGACGGCGGGCTCTCGATTCTCTATGGCGACCTCGCACCCGAAGGTTCGGTGGTTAAGACCGCCGGCATCAGCGACGCCTTTAAGGCCAACTGCGGTCCCGGTTTCATCTTCGAGGGACCGACGGTGATCTTCGAAAGCCAGGACGATGCGTGCGCCGGCATTCTCGCAGGCAGAGTCAAGGCCGGCGATATCGTCATCATCCGCAACGAAGGACCGCGCGGCGGCCCCGGCATGCAGGAGATGCTCTCGCCCACGAGTTACATCGTCGGCATGGGTCTCGGCGACAAGGTTGCGCTTATCACCGACGGCCGGTTCAGCGGTGGCACGGCGGGCGCCTGCATCGGGCACGTCTCGCCTGAAGCGGCCGAGGGCGGCCCGATAGGCATCCTCCGTGAAGGCGACCGTCTGCGCATCGACTTTCCGGGCCGCCGCACCGACATCCTCGTCGACGCAGCTGTGCTCGCCGAGCGCCGCCAAACCTGGAAGCCCGTCGAACAACCGCTTACCGGCTGGCTCGCCCGCTACCGCAAGCAGGTGATGAACGCCAGCAAGGGCGCCACGCTGGCGATTTAGGGGTGGAAAATGCCGGCCGGTGTTTCATGCAGCTTCACGGTTGAGAAGCTGCATGAATTCAGAACATGGGTCCTATAAGTCCCATAGGTCCCATTGAGCCTCAGGCGGCAACCCATTCCGGCTCCTCTCCTCCCACCGCTGCCGCCCTCACCGGCCAAACAGCCCCTGCAAGGCCTTGGCGACTGACGGCGCTCCTGCTGACGCAGCGGCCGAGCCGACGATCCTCCACAATTGGCTGGAATCAGGCTTGGCGGGCGTGCCTCCAATCACGAAAGGTGAACTCATTACGGAGTAGCCTTTGTCGTCTTGTTGCCCATCGAGCAGATTGGTTTTGCCGAGCAAGAATGCCAAATGATCCTTGCCGGCAAGCTGCATTTCAACATGGAGCGGTTGCTCCGCGATGCTCACGCCATTCTGGTGCTGGATGGTGCCATGCCCGGTAAGGCGCATATCCGTCGAGATGAACTCCAATGAGGTCAGATTTAGGTTCATGTCCGCGCCCCGGTTCACATGCATGGTGAATTGATCGAACGGCATCTCATTGAGATAGCCGGTCAATTCTCCCAACGCTGACGCTGAATCAGAACCAGTGACCGCACCGAGCAACCTCAGGCCGGCAGACGCGATTCCCGCAGTTTGTCGCCCCTTGATTCCCAACACACGCAAGGTGCCCCCGGCCCCAGCAACGTCCAACTCGCCGTGGACATTCTGCAAAAGACCGGGCAACGTCGCGCTCCGGCCATCCAATCTGGCGGCAATCCTCATCTCCGCCTCGAGGGCAGGAGCCGCATTCGGATTCGCCAGGCGGAGAAATGCACCCACGTCAAACGCCGGAATATTGACCGAGCCCGTCAGCATGTACGGAGCCGGGGCCTTCGCGCCAAAAGGATTAGGCACAGCTACCTGCCCTGTGCCGTTGGACTTGCGCGCATCCGCCGTGGAAGCAACGCGAAGTTCAAAAATCGGCTCGGCCGTCGGGTTCCTGAGCAGCGAGAGGCGCGCTGTGTAGACCTTGTCCTGCTCAGAAACGGCCTGTTCCGCTTGCAGATCGAGACGAAGACTGTTCGACGGCACCTCGGCCACATCCACGGCCGCCAGGTTTTCCAGCTCGATCAAGTCGTTCCGCCGGTCGGTCGTGATGTACAGACTCATGGAGCCTTCGGCACGCAGCGCGCTCATCGGCGCCCCTTTGCCTGGATCGGAACAGTCAATCTTCCATGCCAGTTGACCGCGCCGGCCGGGCTCGATGCCCCCCCCTTGCAAAGTAAATCCGACAGCGCGACATCCGGAAAGCACCACGCGACCATCAGCGGCCAGACTCACGAGGCGGAAATCGGGAGGCAGCCCGGCCAGATGGAAGACGCCGAAACCCACGATGGCTCTTGGCGCAAAAACGACAGCTGGCCCCGTGATCTGAGGCGCCGTCGTCACCGCGGTCGCCGACATCTGTCGGACGTCGACCCCGAGCTCCTGGATCTCGATCCGATCGACGTTGACCTGTTTGTGCGCCAGGTAATCCCAGACCGAGTATCTTGCGAATACCCGTTTGGCGGTAACGATCACCCCGTCTTGGACCAGGCGCAGATCGCAGATCTCTGCGGTCGAGAGCCCGACCGCCACCCGGCCAATCTCAAACGTGAACCCTGGTTGACGCGCCACTGCCTTGCGCACCATCCACGTCTGGACTGCGGGGATGAAGGCCGCACCAACAAGCAGTGCAGCTAGCACGAAGATTCCAACCGCGATGAGCCCGGCTATCTTCAGAACTTTCATGACGGAGCCGGAAGCCAGGAAGTGCAAAGATTATTGACGTTGGGATGCAACGGTTCGCCACCCGATCACCTTCAAGATTCGTTCCACCGCCGATGCCGGCTGTGCAAAATCTTCCGACGAGAGCGCCACGGTGCGCTGGCCGGTTTTTTCGTGAAAGAAAAAGAGCGTGCCGGCCGTGGCGTGTGCCGCAAAAGCGAGCTGGCACCCTCCGCCGATCCTTCCCTGTAGAGCCCGCTCCAGCCCGAGCTGGCGTCCCGTTGCAGGATCAAGCGCGGCGGCAAAGCGCGCCGTCTCCTCAGTCCGACACTGCACGGCGACAGCACCCTGCCCCACCGCGGGCACCATC
>Ga0182027_10007210_pt1 | contig 16457 bp, 17 predicted proteins | sample 712E1DmetaG_FD_121300 | JGI IMG/M metagenome (GOLD analysis project Ga0182027, IMG submission 121300) | Permafrost microbial communities from Stordalen Mire, Sweden - 712E1D metaG (Illumina Assembly) | ecosystem: Environmental > Terrestrial > Soil > Wetlands > Permafrost | place: Sweden... | reverse complement strand
CGTGGGGGGGCGAGTAGTGCGTGCCGTCGTGGTAGTGGGGCAAGTCGTGTGTGTCGTCGTGGTGGGAGTGCATGTGACATGAGTAGTAGTAGTGTCTGTGCACGTGGGTATTGTGGTTGATGTCGTCGGCGTTGCCGTAACAGTTGTGGTGGTTGTGGAAGTGGTTGATGTCGTCGGCGTTGCCGTAACTGTTGTGGTGGTTGTGGACGTGGTTGATGTCGTCGGCGTTGTCGTAGGTGTGGTGGTCGTTGTAGACGTAGTCGATGTTGTCGGCGTTGTCGTAGGAGTTGTGGTAGTTGTGGTCGTAGTCGATGTCGTCGGCGTTGCCGTAACAGTTGTTGTGGTGGTGGACGTGGTTGATGTCGTCAGCGTTGTCGTAGGTGTGGTCGTCGTTGTAGACGTAGTCGATGTCGTCGGCGTTGTCGTAGGAGTTGTCGTCGTTGTAGACGTAGTCGATGTCGTCGGAGTGGTCGTCGGAGTGGTCGTCGGCGTTGTCGTTGGTGTCGCTTCAGGCGACATAGTTATGGTTACCGCGGGCAGCGTTGTTGTTATTACGGTTGTGGTCGTGACTGCAGGCATTGTTACTACAACGACATTCGTGGCCGTGACCGGGGGTAAGGTTGTCGTTACCGTTGATATGACCGGGGTAGTGACGACCGTTGTTGTGGTTACCGCCGGCAGTGTTGTGGTCACTACGGTTGTAGTCGTTACCGCCGGCAAAGTTGAAGTCACAACATTCGTGGTAGTAACCGGAGGTAATGTTATTACAGTTGAAGACGGAGTTGTCGTTGGCAGGATTTGACCGTAGTAATATGAGCGGTCACTGGCAGTATATGTCTTGCCGCCGTACCTGGCACTAACCATACCGACGTTTTGATATTGACCTTTAACCGCAATGCCATTAGCGACAAATGTCCAGGTTTCATTAAGATCGAGCAGATTATTACCGTTGATATCACCGGAAATATATTCTGGATTAACACCCGTTGCACTATCTTTAACAACGACATCGCTGAGCGGCACGCTATCGGTATTAGTTACTTTATATCTCCAGGTCACCGTTGATCCTGTAATGAGCGAAAGTCCGGGAGCTTCCGTAACATGCTGGTCATTGGTCGTAACAAATATTTTGATTGAGGGATGGTTCTCCAGGTTTCTGCTGATTATAAGCAGTATAAAAGCAAATATCAACAACAGGATGATACCCGCAGCTGCTATTATTTTCCTGTTTTTTATCATTGCGGTAAAGATACCGCCTGAGCTTGTCTGCACCAGCGGTTCACCTCAAATTGTTGACTGTTAAAATATCTATCTCTGAAAACAAAAAAAAACCGACTTTTGTAAGTCGGTTTCACTACTGGCTCCCCATTACCCAAGTGACCAAATTACAGATAACGGTTCTTAGCCTCTTAGCCTTCGATAGTACTAATTTAACATAAGCATACTTTACAGGCAATGACCTTAAGTATTATATTTACAAAAAAAAAGGATTAGTCCTTTCCATGTTTTGTGTCTGCTTTGATCCGGGCAAAGAGGATTTACCGGGATATCGGTTTCACGCATGCTCGAAAAAATAAATATTTTCGGACTTGCTTTTTTTACAAAAATTTACTTTCAAACTTATTTAAAAACTAATATAATAACTTTATTCGCAAAGGAGGCAAACGTGAAGGTACTATTGGGATTCATCATCGGCATTGTCGCAGTGGTGGTAGTAATAATACTGGTCGCGGGATATTTTGGGTTCGTGCCTGGTATCTCAAATCTGTTCGGTTCAAACAAACCGGCAAATCTGGGCACGACCTATACGGCTCAGGATTATAAGAGCGCCGTCGCCAAAAGCGGTGTGCAATTAATCAACAATGTCGATACGGTCTCTTTGGCAGAGAACCAGAAAACCTACGGCCCGGCCAAGGCGGTGAATGTTGATTTCACGCCGGCAGAAGTTTTAGCAGTACTAAATGATAAAACACATGACCCCAATTTCCCGCTAAAAGATTTCCAGTTGCGCGTTAATCCGGACGGCACCGCTGAAGTAGCCGCAGTACTGATGATGGATAACCTGGATAAATACAGCGCTGCTCACGGCGTTAACAGCAGCTCTTTACAGCAAGCACTGGATACCGTGAAAAAAGCTGGCATCGTAGCCAAAGAAGTACCGATCTATATTAAAGGTAACGCCAGTGTCGTTAACGGCCAGATGAGCCTGGATGCGGATACTGTCAAAATCGGACGCTTGCCCATTTCTGCAGACACCGTAAACAGCCACGAGACAGACATCATTAACTATTTTAATAACCACGAGAAAGATGTACCGGGATTTTACGTCAAGAACTTTGCGATCGTAGGCGGCAAAGTGCATTTTGACGGTACGTTGCCGAGTTCTGTAAAGGCAAAATAATACTCCACTTTAACCATAATTTTAATCAATTAAAAAATACCGCCCGGTTTCGGGCGGTATTTTTTTCAGGAGAATGAATTACAATCTTGCCCTGATTATTTGAAAATAATTCCCGGCGACTGAGAGGCACAGCAATATCGCCACAACCAGGAAACTGCCGTTAAAAATATTGAACTTAAAAAATATGTAGCCGAACATTAAAGCCCAGATAAAGATCGCCGGAAGACTGACAAACATACTGCTACGCAGCTGAAACACCAGCCCTGCTTCATCTTGATTCCGGTTGATCATCCATATATTGGTAAAAGATGCGAAAATAAATAACCCGCCGATCACTCCGTTCAGCAGCCCGGTCTGAATCAGCGCTAAAGGAAAAACCAGGCAGGCCAGATTATCCCCCATAATATCTTCAAATACACCGATCGAAGAATCGTGACCAAGCATCCTGGATAGATCGCCGTCCAGACAATCAAGCGCCCATGCTGCCAACATCAAAACGAGCGCCGCAATAAAAAATGAATTCACCCAGACGAAATAGAAAACAATCAGAAAAAAGATGCGGGCCATGGTCAAGTGGGTTTGATTGATGTGTGACCGCATCAGGAAACGGCCGATCACCGAAGTGACCGGCCATCGTACCTGCCTTACAAAAGCAACAAGAACATGACGCAGCTCCTCAAGCGATTTGATTGCTGTTTGAAACCAATTCATATTACGCAGTGAAACCTCGATTTGACAATGGTCTACAGTTATTTGGCTGCTGCCAGTGCTTCTTTCCGCTTCGCCAGCAGTTTTTCGATGGCATCGAGGTCTTCTTTGGTTAACTGCCAATCTGCCGCTTTGGCTGTATCTTCAATCTGGGACGGATTCCTTGGTCCGGTAATTGCCGAAGTAACCTCCGGACGTCTCAGATTCCAGGCAATCGACATTTGTGGGGCAGTGTGCCCGGACTTTTTCGCGAGCGCCGCCAGGTCGTATCCTGACTGCATGTTAATACCCCACTCCGGTTCCTTAAAATGCGGCCCGCGCCGTCTTTCATCCTGCGGGAGAAGGCTGTCCAGCTTATAAGGAACACCCGCCAGCAGACCCTGCTGCAAAGAACTGTAAGTGATCACACCGATATTATTCTCCTGGCAGTATGGCAATAATCCATCTTCAGTTCCGCGTTCGATCATGCTGTAGGGCGGTTCCAGGAAAGCCACCGGATGTATCGGCTTTAGCATTTCCATTTGCTGCACAGAGAAATTAGATACACCGATGTAACGCACTTTCCCTTCTTTCACCAGCTTGGCCAGGGTTTCCCATCCCTCTTCAAGATATTCAACACAGAACGGCCAGTGGATCATGTACATGTCGATGACATCAACGCCTAATCTTTTCATACTCAGCTCGCACTGCCGCCGCACTCGTTCCCGATCCAGCCGTAATACAACCTTTTGCCCCGGTTTCCAGTAAAATAAAGCCTTCGTTGCCAGAATCGGTTTTTTAGACATTCCTTTTAGCGCCTTACCAACCACTTCTTCCGAATGCCCCAGTCCATAAATCGGCGCGGAATCGATCCAGTTGATGCCCAGTTCCAGCGCGCGGTGAATGGTGGCGATGGAATCATTGTCATTTTGCGGCCCCCAGCCGAATTCTTCCGTATTGGCCATCGGCCAGGTGCCCAGACCGACCACGGACAGATTAAGCGGCGTCGAACCCAATTTTCTTGTTTTCATGTTGTCTTTCCCTCTTATGTTTTATTTGCGAAAAATATGGTTGCTTCAGGCGGTTATTGATTAAACATCAGACAGTTGTCAAATAACGCGATTCTATACTAACGCAAAATGCTAATTAATTCAAAACATTTTGGTGGTAACAAGTTACACCAGTCAAAAAACCGATATTCCGTTTTAGGCAAGGCTTTAGTTACAATGTCCCTGAACGAAGCCGAAGGGACACAGCCCCTTCAAAACTGCGCGTGCGCTACCATCCATAATCTACACTCAAAATCAAACTCAACATCTGCCGGGTTTTCTTAATTTACTTTCCGTCCTGTGGCCGGAAAACATAGATAATCCACTTTCAAAAATCGTTCATTAGATTGACCCATTTCCTTCCTCATGCTATTATTCTTGACATATATGCCTTTGATAATCGATGTCATTTGAAAAAGGTATATGGGATGATAATTGCCGTAGAAGACATTTATTTCCAGGTAGAAATGATGAATATAGAGATATTTTACAGGTGTATACAACACGAAGAATGAACACATCCGCAGCTTATCGGTTACTGAAGAAACTAAGGCCGTCCTGGTGGAAGGGTGGCATTCGTGAGAGTACATTGGTTCTGCTTGTTTACGCAGTTTATACGCTGATACAGGATGCTTTACCGGATAAGGAATTTTTAGCTTTTCATAATGCGTACAATGTCATCGATTTAGAGACACGGATGAAAATTTTCTGGGAGCCAGGGATACAGTCCTGGTTCCTTGGAAGCGACTTCCTGATTCAACTGGTAAACGCACTATATACGCTTCTCTTCTTCCCTGTATTTATCGGTTTTGGTATTTGGGCGTACAAACGCCATCGAGAGCAATACTCGATTGCACGTAATGCTATCCTCATTTCCGCCGTGATAGGATTCCCGGGCTTTGTCTTTTATCCGATGGCCCCACCCCGGTTGTTTCCTAATCTGGGTTTCGTTGACACCCTGGCTAAATACCAACTGATAAACCTTAACACATCATCGTTGCCCGCTTCCATGGTCAACCAGTACGCAGCGATGCCGAGCTTCCACATGGCCTGGACGCTCCTGGTGGGAATAGCAACTGTTCGTATGGCAAAGGCCTGGTGGTTGAAGTTGGCGGGTATCTTGTTACCGCTGCTCATGCTGGTCACAATAATAGCCACAGCAAACCATTTCATTATGGATGCTGTTGCCGGTTCCGTAGTTGCTGGACTATCTTATGGCATGGCCTTGCTATTCGCCAAATTGTCAATCAAGAAGCCTTTATCACAAAAAAGCGTTGCCGAGGCATCATAATAAATTAATTCCAACAACGGTGCTAACCGGACAAATCCTGCTCCTGTAACCATAATATCGCCTGGCAACCTGATAATTTGAAGGTACACGTTTTAGGTGCTTAATTTGATAAAGTAGACAAAGGGTATCATAACTTTGATTGCATCGATTAACAAACATCCCAGTTTTATATCCATCATAAAAACCCGCATTCTGATATTAGACAAGTGTTAGTTCGATGAAAAATTATTCACTTTTACTTAAGACATCATCAAATGATATGATATTCTAACTTTCATCAACTCACATCTAGTTGTTTCTTTTTGGGAGGATATTATGACTTCTTTTTTATTGATGCGACACGCTGAACCAGACTATTCAGGACCTAGAAAATGGAACGCACCTGGCTGGGGCGCAGACCTTGCACCGCTCACAGATTTAGGTGAATATCAAGTAATCCAACAACTGCCGAAAATTCAAGATTTTAAACCGGAAATAGTTATTTCTTCCCCTGCAACCAGAGCATTACACAGCGCTCTGGTAATACGTTCTGCGTTACAAGCATCTTTTAAAGTGGAATTTGATTTACATGAGTGGGTTCCAGACCAAAGTTTTCACTGGAAAACACTTAAGGATGTCGAAACGCTTCAGGCAGATTTTTATCGTCTTAACGGCGAATGGCCGGATGGAGAAACCCGACCATGGGAAACACTGTCGAGTATGCGAAAAAGGTCATTATCTGTTTTTCGTAAATATTTTAACTATAAGCGGGTGTTAGTGATTTGCCACGGAGAGCTAATTAATTCAGTCACCGGCAAACGTCCAGTGGCTTATGCTGGGCTCGTGCCTCTAGAATTGAATCAAGAAAAGTCAGAGGCAATATCCCTTTAGCTTGTCTAAGGGGATGGGGCGTTGAGTCTCCGTTTGCTACCGGAAATAAATATAACAACACGCAAACCAGGTATACATTTTCCGCACGAAAGATATAAAATATGGGAAACATGTCGTAAATAACCGGAAAGGAATAGATAAAAATGGAGAAAAAAGTTGGTTTGATCGGCCTGGGCATCATGGGCATCCCGATGGCCCGTAATTTGATGAAAGCCGGTTTCGAAGTAACAGTATATAACCGCACCGCCGCGAAAGCTGAACGCCTGGCTGCGGAAGGCGCCAAAACAGCGAAAACTCCGAGGGAGGTCGCCGAAAAAAATCCTGTGATCATCACTATGGTTTCGGATACCCCCGATGTGGAAAGTGTCATTCTGGGCGAAAACGGCGTCATCGAGGGCCTCCATCCCGACGCTGTCGTTATCGATATGAGCACGATTTCTCCGCGGGCTACCCGGCAGATCGCGCAGCGGCTGGCTGAAAAGAAGGCGCACATGCTCGATGCTCCGGTCAGCGGCGGCGAAGGCGGCGCCATCGCAGGCACACTCTCTATTATGGTCGGCGGCGCAGCCGATATTTTCACCCGCTGTCTGCCTATCCTGCAGGCAATGGGAAAGAATATCATCCATGTCGGCGATCACGGCATGGGACAAACCACCAAGCTAATGAACCAGATCCTCGTTGCCGGTAATCTAAACGCAGTTTGCGAGGCACTGGTCTTTGCGCAAAAACAGGGTCTTGATCTGGAAAAAGCCATTGAAGCGGTAAAAGGCGGCGCTGCCGGTTCCTGGCAGCTTTCCAACCTGGGGCCCAAGATCATCAAACGCGATTTTCAGCCCGGTTTCATGGTTGACCTGCTGCAGAAAGACCTGCGGCTCGTGATGGAAGGCTCCGAACTTAATAAAATTCCGCTGCCCGCCACCACTTTAGTTCACCAGATGTTTACTTCACTGGAAGCAACCGGCGACGGCAAGTACGGTACCCAGGCTCTCGTCAAAGCCGTCGAGAAACTTTCCAACATCGAAGTTAAACAGAAAAATGCCTGATATCGAGAACGGCTTAAACTGGATATTCGTATATCTTTAGCTCAATAATTATAAGGGCGGGTTTCGAACCTGGCCGTTCGTATTGCTGGCTATAAAAGTGCTAAATCGCGGGCATTTTCTTTTATCGGTCACGTAAATGCGGGAATCTATAAAACCAACATCGGTAATAAATGAAAACTCATTATTGAAAACATCTCTCAGGACGCCCGATCCTCTGACTTTTTCATCGTCCCTGCTGCAATCCCCTGGCTCAACCGGTAATTGCGGATCGTCGGCGAAAATATCAGCACCAGAATCGCCACACAGGCTGCGCTGCCAGCCATAATGATCGTCACCGGCTTCGGACTGCCGAAAAAGTCAGACCCTATACCAGCGGCCAGCCCGCCCAGGAAAGAAAAGGTGCCGCTTAAATTGACAATACTGATCACCCGGCCGCGTAATTCTGCCGGTATCGAAAGCATTAACAACGTCTGATTCGTTGTCAGAAAAATCGCTTCAAAGAACCCCGCTAGACCCAGCAGCGGTAAAGCAACCCAGTATTTTGAGCTTAATCCGAAAGCCACCAGCGACATGGCCAGCAGAAAAAGCGCAGTGACCTGTACCACGCCTCGCCGCTCGAACCGGGAAAGCGAAGCCGTAAAAATTCCCCCGAAAATACCGCCGATGCCGACCGGCGCTAACAACATCCCCAGGATCTCCGGTCCGCCGTGGTAAACCTTGACCACATAAATCGGCGGCAGAATGGTGATGATTGGCACAGTAAAAAGCGGCGTAATGAAACCTGTCAACATAAAAGTCCGTGTCACCTTTTCCTTCATAACATACCGGATACCGTCACGGATATTCCGGAACGGGGAAAGCCGGACAGTGGAAACCTCCCGTGCCGGAAAACGCATTTGTATAATTGTCACGGTAAGCAGCGCATATGCCCCGGCCTGCAGGAAAAAGTTCCCGGACGGCCCAAACCAGAGAATCAGAAATCCCCCGATAGCCGGACCGAACGAACGCATGATACCGCCCCCGGTCAGCAGCAGCGGGATAGCGCCGGGCGTAACCGCACGCGGCACCAGGTCGAAGACTGCTACCTGACGGAGATTGATAAAAACAGTTAGTGTGACGCCTGCCAGAGCAGCAAAAATAAACAGATAGTAAATTTGACGGTGCCCGGTAAGTAAAATAAACGCCAGGCCGAGCGTAATGACTAACATCCAGGTTACACACATCAGCAGCAGCTTACGGTGGTTGACACGGTCGATCAATACACCGCCCGCCGGTATCATTCCCAACGAGGTAAAAGTCCCCACCATGTTCAATGCACCCAAAATTGTGCCGGAACCGGTGATGTTGTAAACAAGCCAGTTAATCGTCAGCTGCTGAATCCACTGCGCGGCCACCCCTAACATATGGACGGTCAACAGCAAACGGAAATTACCGAAGCGCAGCGCGGTAAACGTACCGACTTGCTCCGTATACTGGGAAGACTCACCGGCTGCATTTGTTGATTTTCGCGGCTCTTCGGCGTCAGGCCCGCGGTTTGGGTCTTCAACCATGATATTGTTCTCGATTATTTACAGAAACGTCAGAAACAAATCCGGACGCGAACCAACGCCAAAAACCGATAACAAATGTTGGCATTTCACAACCTTCAAACCAGTTTAATTTGAAGGATAACATTGTTACTGACCGGAGTCAATTCGTCGAACAACGGTTGTCAGTACTTTTAAGGATAAATATGTAAGAGGAATTTGATAAATCATTTTACGATCAGGTTTCTTCACCGCCGGCTGATTTATTTTTATTCGAAGGTATTTCGTCGTCATCTAACCATTTCATAATATAGCGGAAACAACTGCCAAGCCGCTTTTCGCCCACTTCTATCAGATAGGTTCGACCAATATCCACATCTTTTACGCGGCCGATGAACAGTTCGCCATTGTCATCAGTATAAAACATTTCTTCTGCGCTGCCGGGTTTCAAGTAAAATCCTGCCAGTTTTAACGAATATTGCATAAACTACTTCCCCGCATTTCAAATTTGCGGAGATTATAGCACGGCAATTTCGATAAAGAAAATATCTGATGAACATTCATGCGAACTCGTATTATCGATTACAGATATTTTACAAAAATACATAAAAACGCCTGCAGCAAAATGAACGACAGGGTAATTAATAGAATTGCAATCGGAGGAATAATTAATAGACAGCTTTTGTAAATTCAAAAAAGAAAATAAAAACGTAGCCAGGCAATACAGCTATATTGGCGGCACTTTTAAAAATTTAACCGGCGCATTATCCTGCAAAGGCGGTGTTTCCTTGGGGATTATCACGCCATCCCGTATTATCGTCAAAGGGCCGCCGCATTTTTCACATTTCTGTTTCTCTGGATTATCCAGAGACCAACCGAAGTAATGCGAACCGCATTGGGGACAGATTCCTTCCAAGCTATTCTCCTTGCTTCTTTATCGCGAAAAGCGCCCATCAGCATGGCATCTGGTTGCTTTCCAAAGAAACGGTATAGAGTGAAACAACTGCACGATATCATCAGTTTATAACGCTAATGCAGATAAGGCAATTGTACTTTCAGGCAATTTTGGTAACTAAATTACCTAAATCGGATACTCATTTAATTTAACTAAAATCTTGCTCAGCAATGTATACAATTGCTGATGCTCGTCCTGGTTCAGCACGGAAATTATTTCATCCATTACTTTACTTTTACCACTGAATTTTACCAATTCCAGACCTTTCTCAGTCAACTCTATTTTCAAGAGTCTTGTCTTAGCGCCGACTCTGGTTCTCTTTATCAGTCCGTCTTTTTCCATCATCACGGTTTGCCGGGAAATCACGTCGACTTTTCTTTCAACCCTTTTCGCTATTTCTGATAATGTTGCCTTTGCACCTAATTCCTGGATCAGGCGCAAAACAAAAAGCTGGCGGGTAGGAATATGGTATTTCCCTATTTCCCTTTGTCTGACCAGCACCCTCTTGTGGTGTATTTTACCCATCAGTAACCATAAATCTGGATTTGAGGCTAAACCCTGTTTTTCCATTTTACCCTCCTTCATCCATAATACGATATTGGGTTAATGTATTTATTAAAATAATCCTGTTTAAAGCGATTGTCAATCGATCGAATATTCATTGCCTGCCCGTTGACAATAAAGCTAACAATCCTCTGCTTTTGTCTCGAACTTTATTTTTAAATTATCTAATATCAATTCCGCTTCTTTTTCATTCTTATCTCAGAGTTATTTCGGTTAATCGATTCAAAATTTGTGCGGGCATACGATAATCAACAGTTAATATTACCCTTGTTTTATTTTCTCGTGATCGAAACGTCCAGGTATGCGTGCTGTCAATCGGGCACTGGGTTTTGGATGTGAACCACAAATTGGGCACAATATCGATACATTCACCTGTACCCTTAAAATGCATGCCGGCCATTTTATATTTCCAGTGGAAACTGTAACCGCCGTTACTCAGTAGTTTCTCGTTTGTAATCTCGATTAAACTGGGCCAGATCTGCGGTAAATTATACGGCTTACTAACAAATGTGTAGACTGACTCTAACGGCGCATTGATAATGACTTCTTTAGTGAATGACGGCATTTATGCCTCATATCAAAAAAAGGCAAAGTCGTTTCAGAACAGAAAAACGCCCGCATAATTTTCCGGGCGCTTTTTCAAAGAAGTCTGGTTACTATGAAAATGAAACTATACATGGATTATATGTTAGTTACAATTCAATAGCAATAATACATTCAGGTTAATATCAGCGGTGCTTTGGATTAAAAGTGACTATTGACAATTGGCTTTAAACCGTAATTTACGGACGTTTGTCTGGATTTATCACTGATTAAACCGGTTTTCGCTTCAATATCACAGATCGAAGTAGTTGATTCGAAATTAGTACAACACAATTCCAATTGCCGCTTATCTTTTAAATGTAAAGTAAACCGCGCATATTTCCAGATTGGCCTGAACTGATCGTCGTCAGTTAAAATTTTTATCTGTCCGTGAATTTGTTTTAAACCCTCAGGCGCGCCAGTCGGTACTTCCAATGCGTACCCAACCTTCGAGATAAATGCCCCGGTACTATATAAATTTCCTTTCCCGGATAGTTTTTCTACCTTTACCATAAACCTTCTCACCTGTTATTGGATTGTTTCTATGTATCTATCATCTTTATGATATTCAATGTAAGGATGAATTATATCATGTCTTTTTCTATAAAGATAATTGCACGTGAATATTCATGTGAACTTTTCTTATCAGGTTAAAAAAGAATATGCAAAGTGTTGCGAATCCCCTGAAACTGATATAGTAAGCAAAGCCTGTTAGAGAGAGATTCCCATAATGCAAAGCTTTGGCTTGTTAGTAAACACAAAACTATAGTACTACCATTACGATTTTAACTGTCCGGGATCATGCCTTTAGCGCAGCTTTATGATAAAGTAGGCTTATCGATGCTTTCCCGTTGACTGATACAACACTGTAAGGCAGGTAAATATGAAACGAATATTACTCGTATGCTCAGTTTTAACCGCCGTCCTGCTCAGCTCTTGCAGTACTGCCGGAACAACTCCGCAATCCCCCCTCACATCGGTAACAACTGCTATTACACCGACAACCCCTGCAATTGCAACGACAACAACCACTACCACAAACACAACCACCTTGGTATCTGTCACCACCGCTATAACCACCAAACCCACCATCACAGGCACTTCTACCATTTTCCCTTCCGCTTTTTATGTGCCGGTCGCTGCACCTGATAAACCGACCGCAGCAGAACTGGAGCTGTTCCAATACGAACTCTCCTTGATCAACACCGACCGCCAGACCGCCGGGCTGCCACCGGTTACTTTATCCTTTAACGCGGCGGCTCAAAAACACGCGCAGGATATGTTTGATAATTACTATGGTTCTCACTGGGACACCGACGGCACAAAACCTTATGAGCGCTATACATTTGAAGGCGGCCTGAACTCTGAATCCGAAAATAACGCCTACAGCGGCTGGTTCAATCCTTCAGATAACCCGGCTCATTACCAAGCCATCGATGTACGTACGGAAATCGCGTCACTTGAACATACTATGGTGTACGACGATGCCGGTTCAAATTGGCATCACCGCGATACCATCCTGAACAAATCCTACACAACGGTCAGTCTGGGAATCGCCTATGATGGGAAACGACTGGCAATTGTTCAGCAATTCGAAGGCAAATTCGTTGATTATTACAGCGCTCCGGTCATCAGTAACGGCAATCTTAATTTACTCGGCAAACTGACATCAACGGATATTCAAATTAATAACATCAGTATCGCCTACGACCCGCCGCTGCAAACACTGACCAATACACAACTTACCACTGATCCCGCCTATACCGACGGCTATTCATTAGGCGACCGTTTGACTTTTGTCATATCCCCGCCGCCTGCCGGCCAGCAATATACCAACTTGCCGCCCCAGGCTATCATTGCCGGTAAGTGGGAAGTCAATACTTCCGGCCAATTTGCTATTCAGGCCAATATCAGCCCCGCACTGAGTAAGGGGAAAGGCGTGTACACCATCGTTATCGTCACTTTGATCAACGGCGAGAGCATAAATATCTCTAATTATTCCATCGTTATAAACTGATCCCGATCTTAGAATCAGTAGTTAGATATCGAGTTTATTCTCCGGACGCTTCTTCCCCCGCCACCCATCCGGTTGAAAATGCCGCCTGTAAATTATATCCCCCGGTGATTGCGTCGATGTCCATCACCTCACCGCAGAAATATAACCCCTTCACGATCTTGGACTCCATTGTTTTTGCGTCTATTTCCTCCAGCGCCAGCCCCCCTGCCGTCACCATCGCTGTTGACATCGAATACGGCCCGGAAATATTGAACCGTAAAAATTTTAATAATCCCGCGATCCGTTCGCGTTCTTCCGCCTTGATCTGATTCGCTGTTTTGTCACCAGGAATGCCTGATAAAGCCACGAACGGCTCGATCATTTTGTGCGAAAGGTAGAATTTCATGAGCGTTTGAAACGTACGTTTGCTGTGCAGGTTAAAATCGTTCTGCAACTTAGAGATTAACTTGTTTTTATTGATTTCCGGCTTCAGGTCGATACTGACACTGACCGGGCCCTTTTCCAGCGCATCGATAATTGCCAGGCTCATTTCCAGCGCAATCGGCCCGCTCAAGCCGAAGTGTGTAATAATAGCATCCCCGGTGCGGCTCTCGATGACCGGCGGTTTCGGTTTCTTGCCGTTTATCCCTCTGCCGGTATTTTGAATGGGCACCAGTTCCGGATCTATTTCCCCGGCGCGGCCATGAAATGCCGTCAAACGCACATTACGCAAACTGGAGCCCATCATACTTTGTACCACTTCAGTTTCTTCCACCATCAGCGGCACCAGTCCGGGACGCAGTTTAATAATTGTGTGCCCCAATTCCCTGGCCATCCGGTAACCGTCACCGGTAGAACCGGTCTGCGGATGTGAAGCTCCGCCCGTGGCCAGAATCACCGCAGAACAAGGGTAAACCTCTGTGATTGTTTGCACCCCCGCTACTTTCCCGCCCTCGACCAGAATATGATTCACGCCGGTATTCAGTTGCAACGTGACGCCGGTCTCGTCCAGGTAACTTAAAAAGACACGGACGATCTCCCGGGCATTCTCCGAGGCAGGATATATCTTGCCTTCGTATTTGACTATTGTTTCAACGCCGTAACGCTTTAGAAATGCCAGTAATTCATCGCGGAAAAACCGGCTGAAAACAGGATATAGAAAACGCCCGTTCGCCCCGTATTGATTAATGAAACTTTCCAGATCGCACGTATTGCTCAGATTGCAGCGCCCGTTCCCGCTGATCAGGATTTTCTTACCGGGGCGCTCAGTCTTTTCCAATAACAGTACTTCCGCACCCAATTCCGCCGCGTGTCCCGCCGCCATCATCCCGCCTGCCCCCGCCCCGATTACAATCACTTTTTTCCTGCTCTTCACAGCTTTAGTGTGTGGGAGACGATGGTATTTGTCAAGATTTTGGTTCGTCTTTCTTTAAAAGGTATTATAGTGCCCTGAGCTAGTCCTCTTATGAGAGAGAACTAAAGAGAGTAGGATCCTTAACCCATCTAAAAATCTTGCTTCGCTAGCGAAAATGGTTTAATATTCTGCTATAAATATTGAAAAAGATAAAGGAGAATACATTCAAATGCCCGGACCGTCAACACTCATTAAAAAGAAAACCGCCGTCATTGCCATGGATTACCAGATAGATATGCTCGGGGCTTTCCCCGCAGATTTCCAAACCCAGCTCACTGCCAGAGTAAATAATGTACTGAATAAAGCGCGCCAGGCCGGGCTGCCCGTTATTTTTATACGCAGGGGAGAAGGAACACCGGCGCAGGAAATTGATCCTCGTGTAATACGCCAACCACAGGAAATTGTGCTGACCAAAAGGAAACGCGCCCCGTTCGCTTCAACCGACATTATTGAGCGCCTGAAAAAACTGGGCGTCGATACCCTCGTGCTGATGGGTATACATACTAGCGGCGATATTTTGTCAACCGTGCGGTGCGGGACAGAAATCGATCTAAAATTCTACGTTATCTCCGATTGCTGCGCCGACCGCGACCAGGATGTTGCAGAATATCTTCTGGAAAAAGTCTTTTATCACACCGCAACAATCTTAGATTCCAAAGCCTTCTTCGAGCTGCTGAATAAAAGCTGAAATGTCCAGGGACCGGAAAAGAACTTGAAAGTTCGTTGTAACTAAAGAGCGCTGCCGTGAGTATCAGCGCTTCTTAGTTTTTCTTTACCCGAGTACCGGGAGTATAAAACTTCGGTGGTTTAGTTTGTTTATTGTCGTTATGGATTTAATACGATTTAGTCTTTAAAAATAAAGCGCGGATATAATTCAGAAAAAAAGAGTCAAGTATTGTCAATTTGAGCGTGGTGAGCTGTGGGTGATGAAGGGTCGAACTTTTTCTAAGAGTTTCAAGTTGCCATTTTAGGGGTTCGAATCCCGTTGGCTGGAGATGGAGTGACAATAGTCAGAACTTTTGAAATTGAATTTTGTCTCAATCTATAGAATTTCGGCGCGTTGAACAAATCAGAATAAGTGACACCCGACCGTGAGCTCGTCATAAATCTGATGGCAAACAGGTGAATTGCAACCAGCATCAAAGCGTTTGGTATCGGACCGCGACTTGAGGCCGCAGCCCTAACAGACTGTAATTCGATGGCACATGCTTCCATAGACCATATCATTCTTGATTTTACCATACTATCTAATGACCAAATTGCCATAGTTTTGTTACAATTTCACTGACGATTTTATGACTATTCCACTTATAGGCCTTAAAATAAGATAAAAGGAGGGATGGAAATGCACTATATCGTTGATTTTAATACTGTGTCTACAATAGGTTTAGAGTCTTCACCCGTAGCAAAAGCGCTTGCTGGTTTACGCGCTAATGAAGCACGTTATTTTATGAATAAATACAAGCATGAATTTATGATTGTACCAGCTAGCGAAAGCCGGGAGACCATCGATTATGTGAACCAAATTTTAAAAGAAGAACGCAATATTGAATTTGCGGCCAAACCTTTAGAAACGTCACGTTTTCAAGTGGAAAATATCAAATTTGCCTACGTCTTTTATGAAGATGGTCTTGTAGTCAACGTCATGTATACCGTTGATAATCCCAAGAATCGGGCCGTTGGTTTTAAGCTTTCTGAGGGAATGGAGGTACCAAAGGAATTAGAAGGGAAGTTTAAGTTTGCTAGGCAGAAGTCTAAACTAGCTGGAACAATTCGGGGCTCATTTTTTGTGATTAAACGAGAATATTAACGCAAGTAAGCGAGTCCATAACACGTGGCTATTATTGCGGTGATCATGCAATGGCCACTTCGAATACCAGATTCAGCATCGAGATCGAGACGTCTTATCAATCACTGCGGGACGCTTCTGAAGCGAGATCCCCAAGGTCTTCGCTTTGTGACGCCATTCCAGTGGTCGCGAAGGCAACTCAACGCCAAGCGCAGTCTGTTTAATTGCGCTAAGTATGGGAAGACTATTGAAAAGACTCTTCCTGAAAGAGTTCCAGGTATCGTCCTCTT
>Ga0182027_10007209_pt1 | contig 16457 bp, 14 predicted proteins | sample 712E1DmetaG_FD_121300 | JGI IMG/M metagenome (GOLD analysis project Ga0182027, IMG submission 121300) | Permafrost microbial communities from Stordalen Mire, Sweden - 712E1D metaG (Illumina Assembly) | ecosystem: Environmental > Terrestrial > Soil > Wetlands > Permafrost | place: Sweden... | reverse complement strand
GCCTCATTAAGGGGGTTGTCTTTTTGTTATTCCTTCGAATGTATGAATCCATGCTTTTTTTATGAAGCTCCTTGAAAAAGTAAACTAAATAATGTTCTTTTTTTTCTTAAGTTTATTTTAGTAATAAATAAACCTATGGCTGAATAATGAAGACGACATTTCTTTTTTTGTTTATTATCTTAACTGCTGCTTCCTTTGCACAGAATCAAGACATCGATGCTTATAAAAATGCTTCTGGCATGAAAGATCCTATAAGTAAAATTGATGCTCTAAAAAAATTTACAACTGATTTCCCCGCAAGCTCTTACTGCCCAAGAGCTTTCCTTGCTCTTACAAACACATATCTGGATCAGAATATTATAGATTCTGCTCTTATCTATGCAGATAAGTATGTTAAATTCTATCCGGAAGATGGAAGATTGAATGCGTGGAATAATGCCGCATATTATTTAGTGCATTCAAAAAAAGGTCTTGATTCAGCCCTTACTTACTCACGAAAGGCTGTTCAGTATGCGAGAAATAAAAATATCCGTAATATAAGTATGTACCTTGACACTTATGCTGCTGTACTGTTCGAACTTGGTAAAAATCAGGATGCTCTCGATGCTGAAACTGAAGCTATAAAAGGTCATGAAGATGACCCCGATTTTTTGCTCAACTTTGCTACTTACCAGGAAGCCGCGGGAAAAACCAATGAAGCCTTAAACAATGCAGCAAAGGTTATACTGCTAGGTGATATGGAAAACGGTCTTGATAAATTCAATACTTGGCTTATCAAGGCTATTCCTGAAAGTAGTAAACAACTTAAATTAAAAAAAGAGATTGCTGAACAGCAGGTTGCTGATTTTCTTAAATCGGATAATGGAAAGGATCCCGTCTCAGCAAAATCTTCTGCCGCTGCTTTTTATGCCTCTCTGAAAATAAATCTTGACACAGCAGAGATTTGGGCAAAAAGTGCTGTCTTCTCAATAAACAAAAACAGTAAGGTTGAAGACCAGATCACGTTCCATAAGAATCTTGCCCTCGTATTTTCTGCAGAAGATAAAACTAATGAAGCACTTAAAGAGTTGAAGAAAGTTGAGGATTATGTTGATCCGTGGGATTCAGGCTTCTGGATTACTCTCGGTAAATGCTATGAAAAAAAGAATGATTTTAAAAATGCTTTGAATGCCTATATATCAGGACTATATGCTGAGGAAACCCCGTCAGTGCATTCAGCCGCTGTGAACATTCTCCCTAAACTAAATTTGAAAGAGGATGATCTAAAAAAACTTATTGATAAGAAACAGAATGATTTAACTTCTTTCAAAACCGGTAAGTATAAATCCAAAAATAACGGGAAGGTTCTTCTGGCCGAGTTATTCACCGGAGCTGAATGCCCTCCATGCCAGGGTGCTGATGTTGCTTATGATAACCTGTCCGAATATTTCCCGAGAACTTCTCTGGCTATTCTTGAATATCATCTTAATATCCCCGGGCCTGACCCGATGACAAACCCAGACACATGGAACAGGTATGTATATTATGGTGCTAATTTCGGTACCCCGACTGCTATAATCGAAGGGAGAGAATCAATTACCGGAGGTGGACCTAAATTCCTTGCACAAAACAGATTTAATTTATATAAATATGCTTTAAGTAAATATGAAACCAGCAAACCCGAAGTCTCTTTATCAGGCAATGCAAAAACAAAAGGGGATAATATAAATGTGCAATTAAATCTGAAGGGTAAAGCAAAAGATACTAATGATGTTATTTATGTGGCGCTTGTTGAAAAGTTTGTTAACTACATCGGTTCAAATTCTATAAGCAAACACCGCTTTGTTGTTAGAAACCTGCTTTATAACGGAAAGGGTTCTTCTATTACTTCTAATAAAATCTCAGAAATATTCGATGTTAGCAAAATAGAAGAGGGATTAAAAAGTTATCTTGACGACCCCACCAAACAACCCTCATGGAGGCCGGGTTTCGGAGCTCCATCATGGAGAGCCAGACCAGATAAACTTGACCGTAAAAATCTTGCAGTGGTAACCTGGATCCAGAATCCTCAAACTAAAGAAATAGTTAACAGCGTTTTCATCAATGTTAAATAGGATCAACAGGATGATAAGAATCTTTTTTTTGTGTTCCCTCTTCTTGCTTTCAGGAGGGAACATCTTTTCACAAAATAAAACTAATGATGTTGTTGATATTAATGTTTCATCAATCTCCGATTCAGTTATAAAGAATAATTTTTCAATCTTAATTAATATAAATATTAAAGAGGGCTGGCATATAAATTCTAATAAACCTCTGGATGATTATTTAACTCCTACTTCGGTAAAACTAAAAGATTCAACAGGCATAAGAATGCTAAGTATTGAATATCCACAGGAACTAATATCTAAACTTCAGTTTTCAGATTCTGAACTTTCATTGTATGAGGGAAATGTCTCAATTAAAGTGATTGTTGAAGTTGATGAGTCATTTTTTAAAGATAAAAAGAAGGCTGAGTTTGAACTTCAATACCAATCATGTAATAACCAGACCTGCCTCTTCCCAGTGCAGAAAACATTAATAGTCACCCTTATCAAAATAGAGTAGAGGTTTGTTTCCGCTATTCCCCTTAAGCAAAGCGAATTAGAGGGTTGTTTCCACTATTCCCCCTTAGAAAAGGGGGGGGAGGGGGGTTGTTTCCTTCTGCTTAATAAATTCATTAATAGCCATCAAAACCCCATTCATATTTTTCTTAATCTCATCATCGTAAAATCTTAAAAACGAAATCCCGGATTTCTCAACGTTTTTCTGCCTTAAATTATCATATCCCTCTTTATTTTTATGAGATTCCCCGTCTATTTCAATTGCTAATTTTAATCTGCTGCAATAAAAATCAACTATATAATTTTTAATTGGTTTCTGTCTTGTAAATTGATAACCTAAAATCTTTTTCCCTTTCAATTCGTTCCATAGAAGAACTTCACTTAAGGTACTTTCTTTTCTCAATTTCCTTGATAATTGTTTTAATATGGGATTATAATAAACCTGCATGTCATTAAATTATTTGTTATTATTAAAAAAAACAACCCCCTTTATCCCCCTTTTTTAAGGGGGGATCTTAAGTTTCCTTACTCAAACTCCCTTAACACTTCCTCCATTCTCTTAGCACCGCTATAAAATGACAATATCTTCTGCAGTACTGAATCCACTACTGCATCAGGACATGATGCCCCGCTTGTAAGTATTATTTTTGCACTCTTAACATCCGGTAAAAATTCACCGGATGTTATTTCCTTTCCGGAATGAATATCATAATGGCTGATTAAGTTTGAAGAAAGTATTTTTTCTGCAGAAGAAATAAAATATGTCTTGAATTTTCCGGCAAGGAGTTCAACTATATGAGTTGTATTTGAACTGTTATATCCCCCTACCACAATTGCAATGTCAGCATTCTCATTCAGCAGCCCGTAAGTCGAGTCCTGATTGTCATTTGTAGCATAACAAAGAGTATCTTTGGTATCTGCGAAATGATTATTAATTTCAGCTTCACTGTATTTTGTAACTAGGGCATTTTTTAGAAGGTCAGCTATCTCCTGTGTTTCTGATGCAAGCATGGTAGTCTGGTTAACTACACCAATCCTCTTCAGGTCATTCTTGAAGCTGAATCCGTCAGAATATTTCCCCTTAAAGAACTCATAAAACTCCCCCTCTTTTGATTCATCAAGAATAAATGAGCTCAGAACCTTTGCCTCTTCATTATCACGTATTATTAATGAAGGCGATTTATTTGAACTGTGTGAAAAAGTTGCCCGGGTTTCTTCATGATAATGTTTACCATGAATGATTATTGTATATCTCTCTTTCCCAAGCTCAGCAGAACGGTTCCAGACTCTCTCAACAAAAGGACAGGTTGTATTATACCGGTATGGATCTATTCCCTTTTCTTTTAATTTCAATTCGATATTTATAGTTGTTCCAAAAGCAGGGATTATAACTATATCCTCCGCGGTAAGTACATCCCAGTCCGGCAGCAAATTTCCAGAAGTATCCATTAGGAATTTTACTCCGCGGAATAGCAAATCATTATTAACGCCGGGATTATGGATCATCTCGCTCAGAAGATAAATTTTTCTCCCTGGATTCTCTTCTATTGTCCTGTATGATATTTCTATTGCGCTCTCTACTCCATAGCAAAATCCAAAATGTCTTGCAATCAAAAACTGTACAGGCCCGAAATCAAGTACTGCCGGAGAAAAATCTTTTTTCCTGGGATCATTCAATTTCCGGGAGTTCTTTATTTTGGAAATAAATGAGCTCCTGTAAAATTCAGGGATATCGAACTTTTTCATTCTCTTATCTGTTTTAATTAACCCTGAAATTTACTAAATCCATGTTCAAAAAGCCGCCCTTATTAATTTCTGTTTGGGATTGTTCTTTATTCATGATGATCCACTCACCATTCTGAGCAAACTGTAGAATCACTCTTCTTTAACTAGTGAATACATTAACAATGGACTAATAGATTCAATTTTCCCAAGACCAAAAGTTTTTTCCAGCTTTGCAAATGCCTCTACTAATATTGAGTCTGATGAAACTGAAAGTGGTACCCAGTTGAATCCACTCTTGGATTCAATTCTAAATCCTGTTTCTGATATTATTTTCTTTATTCTATCCATTCGTTCAGGATGATAAATATTAAGTACATTCTTCCTGATTTTCCTGATATAATATCTTGGACTTTGAGGGTTTTCAAACATAAGTATACATTTTGCATTTCTCTTCATCAAGCCGGCAACTTTTTTGAAAAATTCACTGTAATCATCAAAATAGTATAACACTTCTATAGCAATAATATTATCATATAGTCCAACGATCTCAGCATTAATAAAGTCCGAATTTATACATTTTACTGCATGCGATCTTTGCTGTAAGATTTCTAATGCTTCTGAATCTTTATCAACAACAGTAACTCCATATCCTAATTCAATAAGGGGTATAGCAAATCGTCCTGAACCTCCTCCAATATCCAATATACTTTTACCATCACCAAGATATTTTTTTATAAACTCAAACTCATTGGCATACCTATACCTCCCCATTCGGTTATTGTAACCGGCCCTATTTTGAATATCCCACTGATAACTCATATATTCGACTCCTATTTGATAAAATAAAAACTGAATGATATTACTAAACCAGGAATGCACTTAATATGATATTCATCAATATGATTGCCTATTGCAAAAGCGGGAATACATGAAGTAAATTTATCACAAAGATCATCGTCTTGATGATTCATGCCCCCTTTATGAAATTCTCCATTATCCCTCTTTTCCTTGTAAAATTTGAATATATTCTTACTTTTCTTCCTTCGCCACCGTATAACATCCCTGTTTAGCTATTGATTTCAGTGTCCAACCCTTCTTTATCTCAAGAGTCCAGTCTTCAGTTTTTATTGTATCAGAACCGGCAGTGAATGTAAATTTTTCCGGAAGTGAAACAATTATACTCTTCCAATCCGAAGCAAGGAATGCTTCATTTTTCACATCAAGTATTCCCCAGTTATCCGAAATTCTGATATTTGGATAAATTGTCCCTACAGAATCAATCGGTATCAGGTTTCTTGGGTCAAACTGCACATTCATGTTTTCAAGACGCATAATAATAGCCGGCTTATGAAAAAACTTCTCTTTTAGCGCAGCTGTTTGTTCTTCCATTTTTTTCTCCCTTGCCGTCTCAAAATTCAATATCTCCGGATCCCCTTTTGTCATAAGAAAATTAAGTGCATCATCTTTTATACTGCCACTGAGTTTAATTGAATAACTCTTGGCAAGAAGATCGGAAAGACTTTTAACTTCACTAATTTTATTCCTCCATAGCTTTCCGGAATTATCAAGCAGGAAACCATACATTGGACCGGTTATGTAAGCAAATGACCTTACAAATGAAGGAATCTTTTCACTAATGTTTATTCTCTGAGCCCAGAAACTTATAATACTATCCTCTGGTTCTCCGCTTAATTTGAATCCTGTATATTCCGCCAACCCTTCATTCATTTCCAGTTGGGATTCTAATGTATCTGCTCCCGGATAAAGTTCTTTACGATATTTATTGAGTAATACCGCATTCTTAATGTGAGCAGTCCTATCATCCCCTTTCGACTGAAGTGCTGAAACCAGTTCCTTCCACTCCATGCGGAATAAAATCCTTCCCTCTTTCTTATCCAGGTGATTGCTGGCAGGATTGTATAAAGGTAAATTTAATTTATCCTGAATCCTGTGAAATAGCTCGTGCATAAGTAATATTTTTCGTTGTAATTTATTCTCGGTCAATGGCCATACAAGCATAGTCCATTTTGTACCATTAAATATTACAGATGTATTAGAAACATTCATTTCCATGGGTAATTGCCCACAGAATAACCCCCCGTTTTTTTTTAGATAACCTGCGCTATCCTGTTCATTAGCTATAATAAAATGAGTTTGCGGATTAACAAATAGTATTGGACCATATAGCTTTATTCCCCACAGATTTCCATTATCATTATCTGACAAAATCCGCGCTTCATTGAAATATTCAGTAGCTTTAATTAAATCTAAAGAATCACTCTGTGCCGCAATTTTTGAATTAAATATTATTGTCAGCAGAAATAAATACAACAAAATTTTAGACATTAAATTTCTCCTTTTACCTCTCAAATCTACAAAATTTTGTCATTCTCCTAAAGCCAAATTATTATAAATGGAATTGGGAAACCTATGAAGTGAATCGGTAGCTCAATTTTGTAATTATCATAACTACTGACCCTCCACTTCCCCATTTTCATGCATAACCCTCTCCGTGCATGAAAATAGGGATAGGTAGGTATTAATAGTAGAGGGCAACTTTTTTTTGTTCTCTGAATGGCTCAAAAACAATCAAAAACAGCATCTTTGTTTTGAAGCCAGTTAAGTTGTGTTCGTAATTGAGGTAATAAATTGACTATTTGGATAAAAAAAATATTTTATTTTAATAAATATAATCAGATTCACGCCAACCATTATGCCCGATGTAATGGCTCTGGTATATTACTATTTATTCCAATTATTCCTTCTGCATCCTATTCTAACCATTTTTCCTATTAAAACAACCTCCTTGAAATGAACACAGAAATAACACAGAAACAACACCGACAGAACACAGAATTTTTAACTAACCAGGTTTTAAAACTTTGCTGCATCTTAATAATTAACAACATATAAGGAATATCAAAATGGCAATATTACATGATAAGGTTCTAGGTTCGGTAAGAGGCACCGTAAGAAATCTTACCTTTAAACAACGTAGCGACGTCAACTATATCCAAACTAAACCACGCAGACATAATCTCCCAATGGATAGCGGCTCCGTCTTCAGAAGAGAACAATTCCGCTTTACAGGAAAATTATCAAAAGAAATTCATAACTCCCCCCTTCTTAAATTAACCTGGGAAAAAGCAAAAACGAAAAAATCCTGGTGCGCTTATGATGATATTTTCAAAGCAAATTACAATAAAATCAGGTACAACAATCCGGATGGAGTTCCTGTAATGTTTTCTGGTTCCGGCTTCAAATTAATAAATCCTGTTGTCCAAAAAACAATAACCGGATATGATATCTACACTGGGAAAATTGGATTAATTCGCAGCTTTAATTTGATAAATACCTGTTCAATTACAGTAATAGGAATTTTCCTTTGTACAAATCCTGATTTACCTGAACCCGGGAAAAGCCTGATTGTGTCATCTTTCTCTACAAATGTAACTGTCCCGGATATCCTCTCCCCGTTCAACATAAATATGGAATTAACTGGTTATGTAAAAACTTATTTCAATTCCGGTTCCATTATTAAAGCGTTTTTTACAATCGCTTTTCTGGATAAAAAAGAGCATCCGGTTTCATTCTCGGATATATTAATTTATACTTCCCCGCCTGAATAAAAGTTATTATTCTCATCTTTTATCATTCCCGGAAATATTCTGAATTGCTTTAAAAATAATCCCCCTGGATCTGCAGGGGGATTATAGAGAGTGAGAGAGGAAGGAGATTTTTTATAAGTTAGGATATCTTAATCTTAATTTACCAACGCACGCTCAGTCCGGTTCCTGGTAATTGTTTTCACTTCTGGTGAGAACACCTGAACCTTTATATTCTTCACGATATCTCCATCTAATGATGATATGATATGTTCGAATTTCTTCTTTAGATATAATGGAATACCCACGAATAAAAGCACTTTCTTATTGGTGAACTTCGTCTGCCTGGTTGCAAGAAATTTAATCCGCTCCCTTAATCCGGCATCTTCAAGATCAACTTCATTAAGAGTTATTCCTATGGCATATTCTTTTTTGTAACGGGCTACTATATCAACTTCAAATCCTCCCATCCTTTTTGGTTCGGGAAGATAGGTGCCAAATTTCCGGCTTATTGTTAAATAACCGTTTTTCCAGAACTGATCTATTAAAAGATCAACACTGCGTCGTTTTACTATATCTGACATAATGACTCCTGTCTTATGATAATATTGGTATTACAGGTGAAAACCTTCTGCTCTTCAATACTCTTATATTCACAATCTTATCATATTCAAATCGCTTTACTTCGCTTGAATTATTTATCCTTCCGTATATTACCTTCTTACCCGCTTTATCGCGCGTAATATAATAAGGGTCCAGAATCACTTCGCTGAGTCCATAAAGAAATCTCAACTGGTTCCTGTTGTTGATTGCAAAAGAAAATATTTCTGTTTTCATATTTACTCCGGTTTTTAGTTTATCCATCTGAAAACACCAACCACTTTTCCTACTACCGAAAATTCATCTTCCTCGGTAACTATTATTGGCTGATATTTTTCATTCTCTGGATTTAACTGAATTATTTTACCTTTCTTTTCAAAGTTCTTTACTGTTACTTCTCCATTAATCATGGCTACTATCATTTCACCGTTCTTTACTTCCTGAACAGGTGATACTATAACCAGATCTCCTTCAAAAACACCGGCATTTATCATGCTGTCTCCCTTTACCTTTAAAGCAAATGAGCTTTCCGGTCTCTTGAGGTATGAAGAATCAATAGCTAAACTTCCTTCAATATTTTCTTCTGCAAGCACCGGTGAACCGGCTGCTACTTGTCCCACTATAGGAACTCTATTTACATTATCGTATAAAGTGAAGGAATTCTTTAGTAGTTCTGGTTTTAATACTGCAATCCCCCGGCTCTGTTTGGCCAGAATAGCAATATAACCCTTCTTTTCAAGCACATCTAAATGCCTCTTTACTCCAAAGGTTGAGGAAATATCGAAATGCTTACCAATCTCCCTTAATGTCGGAGGATATCCGTTTTCGTCTTTATACTGGCATATAAAATCCAGTATGTCTTTCTGCCTGGCTGTTAATTTTTCATCCATCGTAGTGCTCATTTGTTCACTACAAATATAGTGAACGGATGTATACTATGTCAAGTTATTTTTTGATTATTTTAAAGAAATGTGATAGAAACTATAGGTTTTATTAGTTTGGTGGGAAATTTCGCAATAAATGAACAATCTAAAAGTTGATCTATATCCTTTTTTTATTCTTCAATTCAATTGAATCAGCAAGAACTACATCCCTGCCATAATTCTGAATTGTAAAATTATAATTCTCAAGCGCAGTAATGCTGTCAATTTGCTTCATTGACAATTTTTTGTTGAACAAGCCCATTTGGTCATCAGTTACATGATTGGAGGCAAATTTAGAATTAAGACTGTTTACTCCTGATCCCGCAATTCTGGTTGTTTCAACTTCTGACTGATGGAAAAATAAAAAATAAACTACAACAATTAATAAAATTGTTAAAGCCGATATTAGAATAGTTTTCATAGCTTCATCTTTTAATATATCATAAGGTAATAAATAAACAAATAAAAAGGAAACAAAAATTCTATAACCGGCATAAAACACCCTCTAAACGATCTAAAATTAAAACTGCTGTGCCTTCAATCAACAAAATAACTACTAATCCCCCTTAGAAAAGAAGGACAAATGGTTTTTCCCTTCTACAATTGATCCATAATTGCTAATGACCACCCTTTCAGCTCTAAGAAAAAATTATTATAAAATACAAGTTGTAAAAGAGTAATTTTTAGTCTTAGTTTAACCTCCTGAATAATTTAATAGAAAGTGAAAACGATGAATATAAACTCCATTATTGCAACAGAACTAACCATAAAAAATGAACAGGTTGAAGCTGTAATTAAACTTCTGAAAGAAGACGCCACTATCCCCTTCATAGCCCGGTACCGAAAAGAACATACCGGCGGTCTCGATGAGGAAGTTCTCCGCCAGGTAGAAGACCGGCTTAATTATCTTACCCTGCTGGAAGATAGAAGAGAAACTATCCTCAAAAGTATCGAGGAACAGGGAAAACTTACCGATGAACTTAAAGCAAAAATAATGGCTTGCATTAAACTGACTGAACTTGAAGATCTCTACCTCCCCTATAAACCCAAACGCAAAACACGCGGTACAATTGCAAAAGCTAAAGGTCTCGAACCCCTGGCTCTGTTCTTCCTTCAGAACCCCGACTTCACCGGAATCCTTGATGAAAAACTTACTGAGTTTATAAATCCGGATCTTGGCGTCAATTCAATAGAAGAAGCTCTGCAGGGAGCTAAAGACATTATTGCTGAAATGATAAATGATAATGCCGAAGTCAGAAAAGGTGTAAGGGAATACCTTCAGGAAGAGTCGGCAGTTAAATCGGAAAAGACAAAAGAAAAATCTTCAAATAAAGAGATCTCTGAGAAACAAAAAGAAAAAGATAAAAAAGAAATCTACCAGATATATTACGATTTCGCCATCGACATTAAAAAGATCAAACCTTACCAGACACTCGCGCTTAACCGCGGTGAAAAAGAGAAGGCCCTAAAAATATCTTTCTCTTTCGAGGAACCAACTGTTGTCGGCATCATGCTGACAAAATTCCTTGAGAACAAAGAATCTGTTTTTATGGATATCCTTAAGGATACAACTCAGGATGCTTTTTCGCGTCTCACCTTTCCTTCTATTGAAAGAGAATTAAGAGCAATGCTTACCGAAACCGCCGATCTGCATGCAATAGAAATATTCGCTTCAAATCTTAAAGCGCTTCTGCTTCAACCGCCAATGGCTAATAAAATAATTATGGGAATAGACCCCGGTTTCTATTCCGGTTCAAAAGTAGCTGTTATCGATGTTACTGGAAAATATATTGAAGGACTCACCATCTATCCCCATCCTCCGCAGAATAAAACTGCCGATGCAAAAAAAGCTGTCCTTCATTTAATTAACAAACATAAAGTTGAAATCATCGCCATTGGCAACGGTACTGCGTCAAGGGAAACAGAATTTTTTATTGCTGAACTGATAAGTGAAAATAAACTAAATTGTCATTACGTTATTGTTAATGAAGCAGGTGCATCTGTCTATTCTGCTTCTGAAATTGCTAAGAAGGAATTTCCCGATCTTGAAGCCAGCCAGAGAGGTAATATCTCAATCGGAAGACGCCTGCTTGATCCTCTGGCTGAACTTGTTAAGATCGATCCTAAATCAATTGGAGTTGGACTGTATCAGCATGATGTCGATCAGAAACTCCTTGCGCAGAAACTTGAATTTGTCGTTGAAAGCTGCGTTAACTATGTCGGCGTTGATGTAAACACTGCCTCGGCTTCACTGCTTACCCACGTATCAGGATTGAATAAACGGATAGCAGAAAATATTGTTAAGTTCAGGGAAAAAACCGGTAAGTTCAAATCAAGGGAACAACTTAAAGAAGTTTCCGGATTAGGCGATAAAGCTTTTGAACAGTCAGCCGGGTTCCTTAAAATTACCGATGGTGAAAATCCTCTTGATAATACTTTTATTCACCCCGAGTCTTACCAGGCGACGCAGAAAATGCTTGAGAAATGCAACATGCCACTTGCCAACATTAAAGATTCCGGAGCAATGATCTCACTTATTATAAGTAAAAAAGGAACAAAAAAACTTGCTGAGGAAATTGGTATCGGTGAACCTACTTTAATTGATATTATCGAAAACATTAAAAAACCCGGCAGAGATCCACGCGAAGAGAGCCCAAAACCTATCCTAAGAAGCGATGTGCTCAAAATGGAAGACCTCCAGGTAGGCATGAAATTAAAAGGAACAGTAAGAAATGTAGTCGATTTCGGCGCTTTTATAGATATCGGCGTTAAACAGGATGGCCTTCTGCACGTATCTCAGATTGCCAATCGGTTTGTTAAAAACCCACTGGATATTATCAATGTGGGCGATATCATAAATGTCTCAATAATAGGTATTGACATCCAAAGAGGCAGAATTTCACTTAGTATGAAAGATTGAGATAATTAAATTTTGATAGATTTGAATAAATTCTGTTTTTTTTAAGCGCCAAAATTTTTATATTCCTAATTGGAATATCGTACTTATGAACACATATAACCAATTATTAAATATTTCAGATACAAAAGGTGCGGCTTACTTAGTTCTCCTCGATCCGGATAACCTTCATGAGGACAAATTAGCTCTTTTTGTAAGACATTGTGAGAAATCCGGCGTTGACGGATTTCTTGTTGGTGGAAGTTTATTGGTAAATGGAGACCTTGAAAGTTTCCTAATCTCTTTGAAATCCATCACATCCCTTCCTATTATTATTTTCCCAGGTGATGTAAACCAGGTCTCTCCTCAGGCCGATGCTATTTTATATTTGTCAGTTGTCAGCGGCAGGAATCCTGAACATCTTATCGGAAAACATGTTCTCGCAGCACCTATTATCAAAAAATGCGGTATTGAACCTATTGCTACCGGCTATCTTTTGATTGAATCCGGAAGAACTACCACTGCACAATATATGAGCGGAAGTCTTCCCATTCCAAGAAACAAACCGGGTATTGCAGCAGCCACAGCACTTGCGGCTGAATATCTTGGGATGAAACTTATTTATCTCGAAGCCGGCTCGGGTGCCGATTACCCCGTACCTAATGAAATGGTAAAAGCAGTCTCTGAATTGTGCACTGTGCCTGTCGTGGTGGGAGGAGGAATTAAATCCCCTGAAGTCGCACGACAGAAAGTACAGAACGGAGCCAGAATAATTGTTACCGGAAATTTCTTTGAGAATGAATCCAACTGGTATCTGATAAGTGAATTTGCAGATGCCATTCATGTAAGAATTCCTCTGCCGGTATAGATTTTCTGTTTCCCTCTTCCTTTTTATTTGCGGGTAAATACTCTAAATTAATATTCATTAAATTTATTGTATCATGCTGAAATCTCTGTTAGTAAAAGATTATGCACTAATTGAACATATCAATATTGAGTTTGGCAAAGGACTCAATATTATTACCGGTGAAACCGGCGCGGGAAAATCTATCCTTATTGATGCAATGGGTCTCCTTCTCGGTGAACGTGCTTCTACTGACGTAATCAGAAAAGGTGCTTCGAAATCCTACGTTGAGGGAATCTTCGATATCACCATGAATAAAAAGATAGATGCTTTACTCGAAGAAAATAATATTGACCCCCTCCCTGAACTTATTTTACGCAGGGAGATTTCTTCCAAAGGAAATAACCGCTGCTTCATAAATGATACTCCCGTTTCACTCGCTGTTATTAAGATTCTCGGCAACCTCCTCGTTGATCTCCACGGCCAGCATGAGCATCAGTCATTACTCAGGAATGAAACTCATATCGACTTCCTCGACGAGTTCGCCTCATCACTAAAAGACTCCTCCATTCCTGTAAAACCGGGAATCCATGAACTTTTGGATCATTATAAGAAGCTCTATTCTCAACTCCGCTCTCTTCTCAAAGAGCTTAAAGAACTTAAAGCAAAAGAATCCTCCCTCCGTGAAAAGAAAGACTTCTATTCATTCCAGATAAAAGAAATTGATGCCGTCTCCCCAATTGAAGGAGAAGAAGAACAACTGATAGAAGCATTAAAGATACTTGAGAATTCTGAAAAGCTTGCTTCTTCAGCATCAAAAGTTTATGGCTTAATCTATGAAAATGAGAATTCTGTTTATGATTCACTTGTAAAAATTAAAAATGAACTGAATGATATTTCAAGGATAGATAAATCTCTTGGTGAAACATTCAATGAATGCGAGAATGCACTTGCGCTCATTAACGATATAGCTGAATTTGTAAGAAGCTATTCTTCCAAAATTGATCTTGATCCTGCTGATGCAGATAAAAAACGTGACCGTCTTGGTGCCATAACAATGCTGAAAAAGAAATACGGCGGTTCAGTAAAAGTCTTACTTGATTATAGAAAAAGAATCGGTGAGGAATTCGATCTTGCTGAAAATTTCTCAGATAATATAAAATCACTGGAAGAACAGATAAATATTCTTCGCAAAGAATGCGGCTTATCTGCCGATAATATCTCAAAGAAAAGAAAACTAGCCGCGGCTCTGATATCCAAAGAAGTAAAAGATGTACTTGCAGATCTGGGAATCCCCGATTCTGCTTTTGAGGTGAAAATATCCCAAAACAAAGCAGTCAATGGTGAAGACTATATTCTCTTAAACAACTATAAATATGTTTATACTTCCTCGGGAATTGATGAAGTTGAGTTTTACATTTCAACAAATATTGGTGAAGACCTTAAACCTCTCGCAAAAGTTGCTTCCGGCGGTGAGGTTTCAAGAATAATGCTTGCGCTTAAAACCATACTGGCTAAGAATGATAAATTCCCGCTCCTGATTTTTGATGAAATCGATACAGGAGTAAGCGGAAGGATCGCACAGAAAGTCGGTAAAGCACTTAAATCCCTTTCTGAATATTACCAGGTTATCTCTATTACTCACCTGCCTCAGATTGCAGGACTGGCTGATGAGCATTTTATTGTAGAAAAAAGAACTATCGATCAAAGGGTAGTTAGTTCAATAAAACATTTGAATGAAAATGACAGAGTAAGAGAGGTTGCCAAACTAATGAGCGGAGAAAATGTTACCGAAGCCAGCCTCAATGGGGCCCGCGAATTAATGAAATAATTTCAAAGAATTTTAGCATATTGCTGTATATGAAAAATACAGCAATATATATCCACATCCCCTTCTGCGACCACAAGTGCATATACTGCGACTTCTACTCTATCATTACATCTGATAATATCTCTTCATACAAAACTGCTTTATTAAAAGAGATTGATCATTACGCAAATATTTACACACACGAAAGAAATATCACTTCAATATATTTCGGCGGCGGGACTCCTTCGCTTATGGAACCCCAATACCTGAACGAAATAATCACTTCCATAAAAGATAACTTTAATGTGAACGAGTCTGCAGAAATATCCATGGAAACAAACCCCGGTACCGTTTCTAAAGATAAACTGAAAGAATTCCGCAATGCCGGAATTAACAGGATAAGCATCGGCATACAGTCCTTTAATGAAGATGAACTTAAATTCCTGACCCGCATTCATGATAAAGATACTGCTATAAAAACTGTACACCATGCAGCAAATTCCGGCTTCACTAACATTAGTATTGACCTTATTTTTAATCTTCCGGGACAAACAAAGGATATCTGGTTAAACAATTTAAGATTCGCCGCTTCCCTTCCGGTAAATCATATTTCCGCATACAGTTTAATTCTTGAAAGAGGCACTATCCTGAACAAAATGGTCCTTGATGGAAAAGTGAAAATTCAGGATGAAGATTATGACGCCGATCTGTATGAGATGACAATAGATTTTATGGAAGCTAATGGCTTCATGCAATATGAGGTTTCTAATTTCGCGAAGCCGGGCTTTGAATGTATTCATAATAATGCTTATTGGCGTTACCAGGATTACCTTAGCTTCGGTACATCAGCACATTCTTTCATTGACGGAAAAAGATGGTGGAATTATTCAAGCTTAAAACTATACATTACACAAATTAACGCCAAAGGTTTTGCCGAAGCAAACCATGAATTGATCTCTGCTGAACAGAGTATAAATGAATATACTATGTTAGCCTTAAGGAGTTTCGGACTTGACATTCCTGACTTGAAAGAAAGGTTCGGGAAATCGTGGCTTGTAAAGAATTCGCAATATCTTAGGCTGCTGGAAGAAAAAGGAATGCTTGTTAAAAATGGAAGCTTTCTTAAACTCACCAAGCATGGCTACGCTGTTTGCGATGAGATCATCGCTAAATTCATTTAAAGTCTTTAGAATCCTGTTCTTTTAATTAAAAAATAATCTTAACTTTATTGTAATAAAAACACATGGGTTAAGCATGAAAATTCTCCTTACAATTCTTCTCGCATTTCTACTTTGCAGTGCAGCTAATTCACAAACATACAAACAAATAAAAATTCACCTCTCCGATCCCGGCGATATCGAATTACTAAATAAAGCCGGTATTGACCTGGAAGGTGCGATATCATTAAAAGATAAAACTGCAAAAATTTACGTGAACGAGGAAGAACTTGCTAAGGTTAATAAACTAAGTCTGAG
>Ga0182027_10007208_pt1 | contig 16457 bp, 10 predicted proteins | sample 712E1DmetaG_FD_121300 | JGI IMG/M metagenome (GOLD analysis project Ga0182027, IMG submission 121300) | Permafrost microbial communities from Stordalen Mire, Sweden - 712E1D metaG (Illumina Assembly) | ecosystem: Environmental > Terrestrial > Soil > Wetlands > Permafrost | place: Sweden... | reverse complement strand
TTCGATGTGGCAGGGGATGGAAACCAGACACGGTGATGGCATTGAGGCACTCTCGCAGGAAACAGAGAGCAACGGGTCTGCCACACCTAAATCCAGGCGCCATTCCCTGACCCTACCAGCGGACGGGCGGGATGCTCCCGCCCAAAGAGTGCTGGCCGCAATCTCGGTTGTGAAATCAGCAAGTCATGCCCAGCGCCCGTCCGCCGCTGAGCCAAACCGTTAGGCAGAAACTTCGCAATTCATCGGATATGGAGGTAATTTAGAATGAATGATCAAGTAGTTTCACCTTCAATACAGGATTTTTCACTAATAAGAACTCATGTTCAGCAATTCTCAAATGATCTAAATCTGCCTAAAGACGCTCTTGGCTTTATGTTTTTTGCGCTTGATATTATTCTTGGTTTGCAAGATGATGAGGCCGAAGATGCAATAACCGACACAAGTTATCTAAAACAGAGCAATAAAGAATCGGGTCACGACCGTGGCATAGATGCTTTATATATAGATTCCAGTGAAAAGCCTGCCGTCGTTCACTTCTTCAACATGAAATACACTGAAGAAATTAAAAATACAGCAAAAAATTTCCCGTCAGGAGAAATAGATAAAATACTCGGATTCATTGGCGCTGTAATAACACCCGATGAGAAGCTAGTTGAACACGTAAATAAGCAGTTATTTGGTAAGGTTGAAGAAATCTGGGAGTTATTCAAGTCACAATATCCAAAATTTGTAATTCATCTATGTACCAATTACTATCTTGGGTTAGAAGAAAGTGAACGGAAACGCTTTGAACGAGAAATAAACAAATATTCAAATTTCAAAATTGAATATCACTTAATGTCAGATTTTGTTGCCAGCTTAACCAAAAAAGGAAAGCAGATTGTCAACGCCAAACTTAGAGCCATTGATCAGAATTTGTTTGAAAAATCAGATGGCGACATCAGGGCTCTTGTTGTAAATGTTGATGCCAGAGAATTATTACGAATTGTATGTGATGACGAACAAACACGACAAAGTGTTGATATGGGCGACTATAGTATTCTCAAGAAATGTGAAGTTCTTGAAGATGCATTCGATGACAATGTAAGGATGTATCTAAAACAAAGGTCAAAAATTAATAGAAACATCAAGGAAACGGCATTATCCGAGGAAGCCTATAGATTTTTCTATTACAACAACGGAATCACAATAACATGTTCACATTTTGAATATCCCAAGAAGGTTAGAAACCCCATTGTAGATCTAGAGAATCTACAGATAGTAAACGGGAGTCAGACAATCCATGCGTTATTTGATGCTTTTTCTGAAAATGACGAGAATTTTGAACACATAGATATACTATGCAGAGTTTATGAAACCAACAAGGAAGAGCTATCTGTAAGCATTGCTGAATATACAAATAGTCAAAACCCCGTAAAGAGTCGAGATATTCGTTCGAACGATTACGTTCAGAAGAAACTAGAAAAAGAGTTGTTGGCGCTAGGCTATTTTTACGAAAGAAAAAAGGGGCAGTACGTCGGAAAGCCAAAAGTAAAGCGTTTAGATGCGGAAAAAGTAGGGCAAGCATTGTTTGCATTTATTAATAAAATGCCCGCTGAAGCAAAAAATGACAAGAAACTAATATTTGCTGACAAATATGAAGAAGTATTTTCAGACTCAATTACTGCCGATACTGTTCTTACGGTCATGCGCCTTTTCGATGAAATAGAAATCAGAAAAAGTAGTAAGAAGAATCAATTATTACAAAACCCTCAAACATATGATGATGAATCCTTTATATTATATGCAACGCATTACTTGCTATATGTTATTTCCGAATTGGCAGACAGGCAAGGCATTTCTAAAACACAAGAGTTTTACACCAAGCTTATCGACTTATACGATAATGCAATCGTATTAATCAAACAGGCTGTTCAAGAAGAAAAGTCCTCACTTGGGATTAAGGAAAAATACCTGCATGGCGTCTTCTTCAAAAGCAATAAGCCTAAATTGCATATTCAAAAGATACTCGGAATGACATAAAATCTGCCTCACACCGGCTCCAGTCGGACAGCGGCTGCGCCGCTCCGCGCAGGCACGGTTTGCTAGAATATACAATAATTATAGGATCAAGTTCCCCGAACTTCGACTTGATTGTTGTTTTGAGGCCAAAAGGGAGGGTGGAAAACTATAAATTATATTCGTACAAATCCCTTTGTACGAATATATCTTTCTAAAAAGCCACAAAAGCGATTGATTCTGGGGAGTTATCCATAATAAATAGCGCCGTGAAACAATTTTGTTGTATACTCTATTTATAGCTCGGGGGTATCCCTGAAGCAAAGTGCCAGAGAAACATCAATGTTATCACCTGCCATAGTTACCCTCTCCCAACTCGAATCTCATCTCTGGGAAGCTGCCAATATTTTGCGCGGCAGCCCGGTGGATCGTACGGATTGGAAGAGTTACATCCTGCCCCTACTGTTCTTCAAGCGCATTTGTGATGTATGGGGTGAAGAATACCAGGAAGCGCTCAATACCTACGGGGAGGATTTTATTGACGAGCACCGTTTCCAGGTGCCGGAGGGCTGTCACTGGACCGCCGTGCGCGAAACCCCGGTAAACGTAGGCATGGCATTACAAAATGCGATGCGCGGCATTGAAGCCGCCAACCAGAAGCATCTTTATGGGGTGTTTGGGGATGCCCAATGGACCAATAAGGACCGCCTGCCGGATGCCCTGCTCAAAGACCTGATCGAACATTTTTCGGCGTTGAAGTTGGGCAACCAGCAGGTTACCGGCGATATCGTTGGGGATGCCTACGAGTTCCTGATCAAGAAATTTGCGGATACCACCAATAAGAAAGCCGGGGAATTCTACACACCGCGCAGCGTAGTCCGGTTGATGGTGGATATCCTGGACCCCAAAGAAGGCGAAACAATCTATGATCCGGCCTGCGGCACCGGCGGCATGCTGTTGGGTGCAGTCGCGCACGTGCGCGACCTGGGTGGCGATCCGCGCACTTTTTACGGCAAGCTGTATGGGCAGGAAAAGAACCTGACCACTTCCTCCGTGGCGCGCATGAACCTGCTCCTGCATGGACTGGAAGATTTCTCCATCGAGCGCGGTGACACGCTGCGTGCTCCGGTGTTCACCGATCCGGCCGGAGGGCTGGCCACTTTCGATTGCGTCATCGCCAATCCCCCTTTCTCGTTGGAGCAGTGGGGCCGCGAGATCTGGGAAAACGATCCCTGGGGGCGTGCTTTCGCCGGCCTGCCGACCGACTCGAGCGGCGATTTCGCCTGGTTGCAGCACATGGTTAAATCCATGGCCGAAGGCAGCGGGCGCATGGCGGTGGTCTTGCCGCAGGGAGCTCTCTTCCGTGGCGGAATCGAAGGCCAGATCCGCAAATACCTACTGGAGCACGATCTGGTTGAGATCGTCATCGGTCTGGCACCCAACCTGTTCTACGGAACCGGGCTGGCTGCTTGCATCCTGGTTCTCCGCAAAAGTAAATCGACAGAACGGGTTGGCAAGGTCTTGATTGTGGATGCTTCCAGACAATTCCGCCAGGGACGCGCCCAGAACTTTCTCGAGCCGGAACACGCCGCCGAAATTCTCCGGTGGGTCCAAGTATTTGAGAATGTTCAAGATAAAGCCAGGATAGTGACTCTGCGGGAGATCGGTGAGGAAGATTGGACGCTGAATATCTCCCGCTATGTACTTCCGCCGGTTAGCGAGGATATCCCATCTCTGGATGAAGCTATCGAGGATTTTAAATCTGCCTGGGCAAAAGCGCAGGCTGCAGAAGAGAAACTGCGGAAGATGCTCGAGAATGATGGATGGATGGATGGGGAGAAGTGATCAAGAAAGATGTCATCCCAACCTACGACCAGGCCTTGCAAGCGCTCAGCAACGGTGGCGAGCAAATTATCAGGCAGGCTATCTTCCCCTTCAAATATTATGATGGGGAATATGTCTGTCAAGTGGCTGAAGCGATCCGGAGTTTGTTAAATCGTTCAGACTTGACACCGGCACAAATTGTGAGCGTCGGGCGTGTTTTACATGGATTACACCGAATGCCTCTGCGTACCCCAGGCCTGGATATTCAAATCTCACTTTCTATAGTCAATCCAGGTGGTGGTGAATCATATACCCTACATATTTGTGAAGATGAATTTTCCGCCGAATCCAGCGGATATATCGACTCTGATAATCTAAGTGGTTTTACATTCAGCGTGGATACTGTTGGCAGAGATGAACACGGATCCAATTTTAGTGTTGAAAGCTGGCCTGAAGCATTTGAACAATTGAACTTCGCCGATCTACATATTGACGATGATAGTGAGAACAATATTATGGACTGGGAACATCCGGATGGTTCTGATTTCTGGGAATGGATCGCCAAACATGACTGAACGCCTTTCCCTGCCAGAACTCGAATCCCACTTGTGGGGCGCGGCCACCATCCTGCGCGGACTAGTGGATGCCGGCGATTACAAGCAGTTCATCTTCCCGCTTTTATTTTATAAGCGCATTTCGGATGTTTGGGATGAAGAGTATGCCCAGGCATTCCATGAATCCGGCGATGAAGCCTATGCCCGGAGCATGGCGAATGAACGTTTTGTTATCCCGGCTGGCGCGCATTGGAATAATGTGCGCGAAACCCCCAAAGATGTGGGCCAGGCCATCCAGAATGCGCTGCGTTCCATCGAATCCGCCAACCCCGACCGGCTGGATGGGATTTTCGGCGATGCGCCCTGGACCAACAAGGAGCGCCTGCCCGACCGCACGTCCAAGAACCTGCTGGAGCATTTTTCGGAGTATATGCTCTCACTTGCTAATGTGCCTGAGGATGAACTGGGCAATGCCTACGAGTATCTGATCAAACAATTTGCGGATGACAGCGGGCATACCGCCCAGGAGTTCTATACCAACCGCACGGTGGTACACCTGATGGTGCAGATGCTGGATCCCCAACCAGGCGAACGCATCTATGATCCAACTTGTGGAACGGGCGGCATGTTGATCTCGGCGCTCGACCAGGTCAAGCGCGGGGGCGGGGAGTATCGCACCCTGAAGCTATACGGGCAGGAGCGCAACCACATGACTGCATCCATCGCCCGCATGAACCTGGCCCTGCACGGCGTGGACGATTTCGCCATTGCGCGCGGCGATACGCTCGAGCGCCCGGCTTTTCTCGAGCGGGATCGCCTGGCAACCTTCAACGTGGTGCTGGCCAACCCGCCTTACTCCATCAAGCAGTGGGACCGGGAAGCCTGGAGCAGCGACTCTTGGGGGCGTAACTTTCTGGGCACGCCGCCTCAGGGACGCGCGGATTATGCCTTCTTCCAGCATATCCTCAAGAGCCTGGATCCTAAAACCGGCCGCTGCGCCATCCTCTTCCCGCACGGGGTCTTATTCCGGAAGGAAGAAGCCGATATGCGCCAGAAACTGGTGGAGGCTGACCTGGTGGAGTGCGTGCTAGGGCTGGGACCCAACCTGTTCTACAACTCACCCATGGAAGCCTGCATCGTGATCTGCCGAACATCCAAACTACCGGAGCGCCGTGGAAAGGTTTTGTTCATCAATGCCGTGGATGAAGTGACGCGCGAACGCAGTATGAGCTTTTTGAATCAAGAGCATCAGGATAGTATTGCTGCGGCCTACCAGACTTTTGAAGATCAACCTGGTTTTGCTAAAGTAGTTCCGTTGGATGAAGTCAGGGCAAAGGATTACAGTTTGTCCATCCCGTTATATATACAAATAATTGCCTTGGTAGAACAGGGCTCTTCCGGAATGCGGGGAGCAATCTCCGACTGGGAATGGAGCTCTACGAAGCTTAACGAATCGATAGAAAAACTATTTATAGAAATAGATCAGCAGTAAGTCAGAATCTAATAGAGAGATTATATGGCCCAATTATTTCCTCAATGGTTACCAGAATCAATCAAGAAAGATCCCGGAAAAAGGGCTGAAATTCTCGTTTATGAGAAATTGGCTAAGCAGTTAACCGACAAATGGCTTGTTTTCTATGGTGCAGCAATAAAGTGGAAAGACTCATATGGTGTACATGATGGTGAAACTGAATTTGTCGTTGCCCACCCTAATTTAGGCGTTTTATTTATTGAAGTTAAAGGTGGCAGTATTACGCGGGAAGGAAATAGCTGGTATACCACTTGGTTATCAGAGCTTGGGAAACCGATAGAACAAAGGATACGCAATCCTCTCTCGAAGAATCCTTATACGCAAGTTACTGACTCAGCCAAAAAATACAAAAGAAAAGTTCAGGGAATCCTTAAACAGAAGGGCATTTCCACCATAAATTTTGAGTTTGCCACAGCAGTATGCTTTCCGGATATTGAAATATCCAATAAAGAGTTCCTTGGAACTGATGCGTTACGGGAATTGACCTTGGATCGAAACGATCTTGATAATCTGCAAGTGCGGCTTTATGAAATATTGAATTCATATAAAGGGCAAAATGGAATTCCACCTGCCCAAAATGAATTGGATGTTCTTAAACAGATACTCGCCCGAGACTGGGAATTTGATTCGTTTTTGGGTTATCAGATTGAGGATGTGGAGAAGAAGAGGAGAGATTTAACAGAAGAGCAATTCCACTTGCTTTATGATATTCAAGACAATCCAAAGATGCTAATCCGCGGATGTGCGGGATCAGGAAAGACTTTGCTGGCTGCCAAGAAAGCCAACCAATTAGCATCACAAGGTCAAAAAGTCTTACTTACTTGTTTTAATGAGAATCTGGCTAAATGGCTTCGATCCAGCGTTTTTAATCACTCGAACATTAGGATTTCCCATTTTCATGAATTCTGCTCTCAAGAAGGCAAGAATTCTAAAGACGCCTATCTACCTCCCAGTGCTTCCCTTGCAGGAGTTGATGAAGACACTTATTTTAAGAAGATTATGCCCGATGCGTTAGAAGTTGCTGCTATTGAAAACAACATTAATTTCGATGCCATCATTGTTGATGAAGGACAAGATTTTGAGACTTCCTGGTTGGATGTTTTGCAAGGCTTGGTAAAAGATAAAAGCAATGGAACCTTTTATATTTTCTATGACGATAATCAGAGAATATATAACCATGCTAATATCCCCTATTCCTGGCCGAAACATCGTCTTTCCAGAAACATGAGGAATACAGATCAAATTTTCGAATATGTGCAAAAGTATTACCACCAACCCGACTCCATCATTTCCAGCGGTCTATTGGGACCCGAACCTCGCCATGTCAACCTTCAAGACTACACTTCTGAATGCGAGGCCGTTCAAGATGTTATAAGCATATTACAACAACAAAAAATCAGCCTGGCAAATATAGCTATTTTGACGCCGCGCTGCAAAGATGATAGTGCATGGTCTAAACCTGAAATGAGAAAGGGGAAGTATAAGTTTGTTTGGAATCTCGAGACTTTCAAAAACGAGATTGCCTGTTGCAGCATTTACAGCTTTAAGGGCCTCGAGAAACATGTAATTCTTCTTACAGAGCTGGGTTACATCAATTCGAGTATTGCAGATGAGCTATTATATGTTGGTATATCACGAGCGCGATGTTATTTGATCTTTTTTGGTAATTTGCCGAAAGAAAGGAAATGAACCAGATAAATGATTAGTATTTATCGTCCGGTCAGGTATCCAGATTGTGATACCTTCATATTTCAGGGTGATACCAAAGATATTATTGCGATTAAGGGATTGGTGAACGCTCCACTGAGAATATATCCCACTAAAAAGGGTTTTGAGATAGGAGACTTTCTTTATCTAAGGTTCGATTATCGCGACCAGTATTTCGATAAGATAAAGAATTATTTGCGTGAAAATTACATGGGCCCTGAAATTCAATTAACAGTATTTAAGGCAGATAAGGCACTTTCAACCCTTTGGCCAACCAAAGTATGGTCTCAAAAAGTCAGTGATGCACTTAAAACTTTCTTTCAAAATCAGGGGTGCCTTGTAAAGGACAACCCTCATTCCAAAATGGTTGAGGTACTACCGCAAAAACCAAAGGTAGTCATAGAAGAAATTGAAATTTACCAGGGCCTCCAATATTCCGTAAATCTTGATAAAGAGAATTTTCCGCTTTTATGGATTTCAGAGAACTTTTGGTTTTATAAAGATGATCAGGCTGTCAGTCAGGAAAGATTATCCCGGTTATTTGGCGATACATCCGATTCATTAAAGAAAATCAGGAGTATCATAACCAGGAGCTCCGAAGAGCAATTTGATTCGTTGAGGAAGATCATCCAGTGGATACAACCTCTTTCAGCTTGCGATGATATTCGCTTTGTGGAAACACCACTTTCAGCAGCTGATCTGAAAATGAATACCTGGTTCTGGTTACATGATACAGAAACTACCATGGAGGGTGAAAGCGGATTTCAAACTACATTAGCACAATCCTTATTTGAAAAAGGGGATGGATTTTTCAACCAACCTGATGATATTGCTATTACCTTTCTAGTACCTCAGGAAAGCACAAGTTCTATTATCCCCGATATTGATTGGAACCAGGTAGTTAATACGGCACGCTCATTTCTCTCTGTCGCTATGACGAATGTCAGTGTTCCCTTCCAAGTATTTGAATATCCGGTAACTGGAAATGCCCAGGAATGTATCAATTTGATAACCCAATTCACCAAGGATAACGCCGGTAAGAGAGTATTGTGCTTCATGGCTGCACAAGGTAAAAACGCCAACAAAAGCAGCAACGTAGATGAGATAACTGCGAATCAACAAACCTCTTATTTATCAAAAAATTTGCGCGATTGTTTCCGGGGTGGATATATGGAAACTTTGGATTGGAATAACCTACTAGATCAATCAATAAGCAAATTTATAATCCAGAATGCTATGATGGCAGGCTTATACCGTTTGGGAGCTCAACCATGGCGGTTAAATAACCTGCCCTTCGACTCCACGGTACCTCAGAGTACCTATTTTCTTGGCATAGCTGGAAATATTGAAAAGGATAGCTATGCAACCGTAATCATTGATTATAGAGGCATGTTGATCGGCTATGGCGGAGATTGCCCGGCTGAGGTTCAAAACCAAAAGGGCTCGCAAAATAGATTACGACAATTAATTACAGAAATCCTTCAAAACGGAATTCACCAATCCCATTCTAAGCCTACTCATTTTATTGTCCATCTTTCACCTGAATTGGAAAACAGCGCAAAAGAAACAGGTGAAATATTAAAGAACCTTGGCTTTCCATGTGACATCCTTTCAATTCATCCAAATAGTTCTGTTCGTTTTCTTCAAACAAACAATAAATTGGGAACCCCATCCAATAGCATAGCCTTGGGCTCTGAAACAGATGGCATTGCTTTCCTAATGAACACTTTATCAGTCGGAGAACGGACGAATAATAAATTCGTTTACCCATCACCTGCGCCTGTAAAGATTCAAAAGCATTTGGAAAATTCATCGTTGAAGACGCTCTCGGCTCAGGTATATTGGCTGAGCGTAGTTCATATTAATTCTCTCCATCGAACGGTGGACAAGCCGATATCCATTGACTATGCCCAGACTTTGTTGAATCATATTTTGCGGACCAGCAGACCGATGAGAGTCACTCAGAACCAAAAAAAGACACTATTTTGGTTATAGAAAATGAATCATCAAGTGAAATTTGGCGACGCTGTACATATCTCTACCTCCCGCCTTACAGACCCGGCCGTGGCAGGGATCGAGCGATTCGTGGGATTGGAGCACATCTCACCTGAGAACCTGCACATTCGCAGTTGGGGCTTCGTCGCGGACGGGACAACCTTCACCAGCCACTTCAAGCCGGGACATGTGCTCTTCGGCAAACGCCGGGCCTACCAGCGCAAGGTGGCGGTGGCGGATTTCGAAGGCGTTTGTTCCAGTGATATTTATGTGTTCGAGAGCAAAGATCCGAATGTACTGTTGCCCGAACTCCTGCCCTTCATTTGCCAATCGGAAGGGTTTTACGAGTATGCCGTCAAAACTTCGGCTGGCTCGCTTTCGCCGCGGACCAATTGGTCCCACCTTGCCTTTTATGAATTTCCCCTCCCGCCCCTAGAAGAACAGCGTCGCATCGCTGATCTGCTCTGGGCGGCAGATGATGTGATTACTAATTATCAGGATGTTCTTGAAAGAACGCAATTACTAAAGAAATCGGCAGTTCGTGAGTACACTCAAAAGAGTCAAATCACTAAGAAACTGAAAGTTACAGAGTTTGGAGAACTTCCAGAAACATGGTTTGTTGAACCACTTGCCAATGTGCTCGGATTGGTGCAATATGGATTATCAATGCCGATGTATGAAAAAGGCAAATATCCTGTTTTTCGGATGATGAATATCATTGATGGCAAAATGGCTGCAAACGATATGAAATATATTGATTTGCCAGATGATGAGTTTGCAACCTACCAAGTAAACAATGGCGATATCTTGTTCAATCGCACAAACAGTTCTGACCTCGTTGGCAAATTAGGCATTTTTGATTTGGATGGGGATTATGTTTTTGCATCGTACTTAATTCGATTAGTTGCAAAGCAAGATGTTATTCGTCCAGAATATTTGAATTACTATTTAAATTCAGAAGAAGGACAAAGGAGGATTTCTGCGTTTGCAACAGCAGGTGTAAGCCAGACAAACATCAACGCCAGCAATTTACAACGAGTTCTTGTTCCCGTTCCACCAATTGATGAACAAGTACAAATTGTTTCGCAATTAAATCAAATTGATTCTTCAAAACAAGAAATAGGGGAACATATCGAAAAAACTCAAGAGCTGAAAAAGAAAATACTTGCAAAGTTTCTCGGTAACACATAAAGAGTAAAGGGATCAATAATATATGGGATTAAATAAACCTAGCAAGTTAGGATTGGCAATCCTTGAAGGCTTTGTAGGAAAGCATCTTGGTGAAGGTTTTGTCGATGAGTTGAAATCGGGTTTTCAAAGTCACGACAATTTGATTCGCGCTATGTTGGAAACTGAAAGGATATTTCGCAAGACTTGTGAAGACAAGGCTTTTTGTAAAACCATATTTGACGATCTACCTATTACTGATTTGGAACCTATCCAGCAAGCAGCTCAAAGTTTTTACAGCAACCCATCTGATCCAATTCTCTCGGAAACTCTAAAAAGGATTTTTGTTAGGGATTTAAAGCGATTCGTCCCTGTTGAAATTGAAAACTATGTTAATAGCTATGTTTCTGTATTAACACAGCAATTAACCGTATTAGATAGAAAATTTAGCGAACAAGTAAACACATTTGCAAATTTGGCAGCAGCAGAGGTAGCAAAAGAAACGTTAAAGGTAATGAAAGGCGTAGCGAAAGATATTCATAAGATTTCTGTGACTGACGAGCAGGCACTCATTAAGCGATTTGAAAAAGTCGCTTCTCAAGAACAGGAGATCACTTTTTCAGAGGAAATTCGCACACAACTTTCTTCGGTAAACAAAACAATAGAAGCACTCACAAAAGATCAATTTCAAGTTATTAACTGGCTTCGTGGCACAAAGCGAGCTGCTATTTCAGGTTGTGCTGGGTCTGGTAAAACATTAGTGGCAGTCGAAAAGGCCATAAGATTATCACATGCAGGATTACGAACTTTAATTCTTTGCCACAGTCCCAATTTGGCTCTTTATATAGAAAACTTAACCAAAAATACAGGGGTGCAAGTTTGCGATTTTTCAAACTGGATAAAAAGAACACTAGCAAAAAAAACTTTAAAAAATTACACAATGGATTGGACGCACTTTGAAGAACCTGCAGACGAAGAATTGAGTTTGGCATTTGATTCTATTTCAACATCTGTAGAAAAATTTGACTCTATCATAGTAGATGAAGGTCAAGATTTTCGAGATTCTTGGTGGTTGATTATAGAAGAGGCACTTTCAAGCCAAGAATATGGAATTTTATATATCTTTTTTGATGACAATCAAGCTTTATTACCGAATAGAGCAACGTACCCAGTTGAGATATCTCCTTATTCGTTATCTAAAAATTGCAGAAATGCTGGAAATGTTTTCGAATTTGTAAAGCATTTTCATCCTCAGGCTCCCGAAGAATCCTTTTTTTTGTCCAGCACAGGATATGTAAAACTCAGTTCATTTTCTTCTAGGGATGAAGCAGAGAGCACACTTATTGAGTCTGTGTCTGAAGCATTGAAATTTTTAGACTCTAGTAGACTTGTTTTATTGACTACAGAACCTGTCCCTTTGTCAGAAAGTATGATAGACAACCTAGACATATTCATAAAACCAACTTGGAGTTGGCAGGAATCCGTAAGAAATGAATTGCTGCAAATTGCCCGTCAATACAGACACTGGAAACCTGCTTTTGCTGATTCGATGCGGGTTGTGGATACCGACCAAGTCCTAAGAGAGTTAGACGAATTAAGTAATGCTTATCTACCGACCAAAGATGATATTGAGCGTGTAATTCATGTCGCAAGACATTTTTTGTTAGGTTATATCCCCGACATGCCAGCTCATTATCGACCTATCTGGAGGTTATACGACTCCACTAATTCCAAAGGGAAACAAGTCTTAACCTTGAACAGCCAATCTTCAACGGCCAAAATACATTTGTTTTGTAGTTCTGCTTGGGTAGATACATTACCCAAAGTAGATATTTATAGGATTAGAAATGCTGAAAAAGCCAAAAACAAACCTAATCACATACCCTTGTATTCTGTGTCATCATTCAAAGGATTAGAAGCAGATGGGATAATCTTTTTTGTTAGATCTCTTCAAGACAAAGTCATGCCCACCATACTCCCGGATCTCTATGTAGGCTCTTCTCGGGCTCGGTTCTATTTGCATCTTGTAGTTCATAATGATGCGATTAAATATATTCCAAAGAGGTATACCAATTAAATAGCCATGTTCAACGAACAGAATAGCGTTGAAAATTACATCCGGGATCTGTTGTGCGGTGCACAACCACCTGCCCGTGCAGGTGTAGCAGAGGAAACCGCCCCCTACATCCCGCTCGGGCGCGCCCACAAGGGCGCAGGCTGGTACTTCATTCCGGCGCTGGCCCTGCCACGCCGCATCAACGATGTGTTCATTGAACCATACCTGCGGGATGCCCTGAACCGCCTGAACCCCGAGATCGCCGCCCGGCCCGAACGCGCCGACGAAGTACTTTACAAACTGCGCGCCATCGTGCTCTCGGTGCGTGCGGACGGTCTCATCCGCGCCAACGAGGAGTTCACCGCCTGGCTGCGCGGCGAACGTTCGATGCCTTTTGGGGAGAATAACCAGCATGCCACCGTACGGCTGCTGGATTTCGAGGATCTTGACCGCAACCAGTATGTTGCCGCCACCCAGGTCACTTTCCGGGCTGGTAATGCGGAACGGCGGGCCGACCTGGTGCTGTATGTCAACGGCCTGCCACTGGTGCTGGTGGAAGCCAAAACACCCGTGCGCAATGCGGTCAGCTGGTTCGATGGCGCCAAACAGATCCACGATGATTATGAGCGCTTTGTTCCCGAATTGTTCACTCCGAATGTTTTCAACTTGACCACCGAAGGGAAAGAACTGCGTTACGGGGCAGTCCAGACGCCACTGGACCAGTGGGGTCCCTGGCGGCCGGAAGAAACCCTTACAGCCGGCGGGCTGGTGGATATCAGTAAGGTGGCCCAGTCGCTGCTACGCCCGAATGTGATTCTGGATATCCTGGCGCACTTCACCCTCTTTGCCACCGACAAGAAAAAACGTCGGTTGAAAGTCATTTGCCGTTACCAACAATATGATGGCGCAAACAAAATCGTCGAGCGTGTAATGGCCGGCTATCCCCGCAAGGGCCTGATCTGGCACTTCCAGGGCTCCGGAAAATCCCTGCTGATGGTATTCGCGGCCCAGAAGATGCGCCTGCAGGCCGCCCTGCACAACCCGACCGTGCTGATCATTGTCGACCGGGTCGACCTGGATACCCAGATTAGCGCCACTTTCCATGCCACTGACATTCCCAACCTGGTCAAAGCCGAAAGCCGGGCTGAACTCGAAACCCTTTTGCGACAGGATACCCGCAAGATCATCATCACCACCATCTTCAAATTTGGCGAGGCCGGCTGCGTGTTGAACGACCGGGAGAATATTGTCGCCCTGGTGGATGAAGCCCATCGCACCCAGGAAGGTGACCTGGGCATGAAGATGCGCGCCGCTCTCCCGAACGCATTCCTGTTCGGCTTGACCGGCACACCTATTAATCGCCGGGATCATAATACCTTCTATGCCTTTGGGGCCGAGGAAGATCAGCATGGCTACATGAGCCGCTATGGCTTCGAAGAGTCCATCCGGGATGGTGCCACCTTGCCCCTGCACTTCGAGCCGCGCCTGGTGGAACTGCATATCGACAAGGATGCCATCGATGCGGCTTATGAAGACCTGACGGGCGGGCTATCGGATCTCGACCGGGAAACGCTCTCGAAAGCCGCCGCCAAAATGGCAGTCCTGGTCAAGGTTCCCGACCGGATCGAGAAGATTTGTGCCGATATCGCTACCCACTTCCAGGAGAAAATCCGCCCGAATGGATTCAAGGCTATGGTGGTCACCTTCGACCAGGAATCCTGTTTGCTCTACAAAGCCCAGCTCGACCGCTACCTGCCGTCTGAAGCCAGCGATATCGTCATTTCGGTCTCCGGCAAGGAACGCGAGGATAAACGTTACCGCCCCCTGAAGCGAGACCGGGAGGCCGAGGAGAAACTGCTGGATCGCTTCCGTGACCCGAACGACCCGCTGCAGATCCTGGTTGTGACCGCTAAGCTGTTGACCGGCTTCGATGCCCCGATCCTGCAAGCTATGTACCTCGATAAGCCTATGCGCGATCACACTTTGCTGCAGGCCATCACCCGCACCAACCGCACCTATGGCAGTATGAAAACGCATGGACTGATCGTGGATTATTTAGGCATCTTCGACGATGTGGCCAAATCACTCGAGTTCGATGAGGAAGGCTTCCGCCGAGTGGTGTCGAATATTGTTGGATTGAAAGCCAAATTTCCCGAGGCAATGCAAAAATGTCTGGCTTATTTCCCCACTGTGGATCTCTCCATCAGCGGTTACGAAGGGCTCATATTGGCCCAGGAATGTCTGCCCAATAATGATGTGCGGGATGCTTTTGCCGCCGATTACAGCGACCTGGCCGGTCTGTGGGAAGCCATCTCCCCGGATCCGATCCTTTCCCAGCACGAAGACAATTACCGCTGGCTTTCGCAGGTGTATGTTTCCGTCCAGCCATCCACTGGCACGGGCGCGCTGCTCTGGCATGCCCTGGGAGCCAAGACCATCGAACTGATCCACCAGAATGTACATGTCGAGGCAGTACGCGACGACATTGCTGAGATTGTCCTGGATGCCGATCTACTTGAATCCATGCTCAAGACCCCCGATCCTGAGCACAAAGCCAGGGAGATCGAGATCAAGGTGGCCGAGCGGCTGCGCCAGCATATGGGCAACCCGCGCTATCGAAAACTATCCGAGCGGCTGGAGAAACTCAAGGAGCAGCATGAAGCCGGCCAACTGCACAGCATTGCCTTCCTGAAAGCCCTGCTCGACCTGGCGAAAGACCTGGTGAATGCCGAAAAGGAAGTCCCGCAGGCCGAAGATGAGGACCGCGGCAAAGCCGCCCTAACGGCGCTATTCCAGGATGTTCGTAATCAGGATACCCCCATCATTGTGGAGCGCGTGGTGGATGATATCGACGAAATTGTGCGCCTGGTGCGCTTTGATGGGTGGCAGGTTACGCATGCTGGAGAATTGCAGGTACGCAAGTCCCTACGCCGGACGCTGTTCAAGTACAAACTGCATACAGACGCCGAGTTGTTCGAGAAGGCGTATGGGTATGTGAAGGAATATTATTAGTATGATAAATGCTAAGTTATTTGCCGAAAAGGATATCAAAGAAATCGCCCTGAAATGCATCAGAGAGGCCGAGCGTGATAATGCACAGGAACTCGATCTATCAAGGATGAATCTTAGATCGTTGCCCATACAAATATGGCAACTGTCTAACCTGAGTGTGCTGAATTTATCAAACAATAACCTACGATCTATCTCATCAAGGATTCGGCAGCTCACCAAATTGGTTGATCTCAATTTATATGACAATGGGTTATCCCATCTTCCAAAGGAGATAGGACAACTCACCAATCTGACTTCGCTCGACCTTTCTATAAACAGGCTTAACGATCTCCCGATAGAAATCTGGGGCACGGTTCAAAAGATCTAAAAAAGTGGACATAGCAGCTTTACAAATTTAGCGATGAAATGTTGTCCGGTGATAATGAAGCAATACCGGCCAGGAAGGTGGTAAAGGTGACCAGCCCGGTGCAGCTGGTTAGAGTTTCGCCAAGCTCAACACACGTCTGGCGGATACCCTAACAGGGTGAGCCAATCGTCGGTACCCAGATCGATACCGGCGATTTCGTAAGGGCTTTTGCCTTTGCGAGGCCCGCGCTCGAATTTGTGCATATTG
>Ga0182027_10007207_pt1 | contig 16464 bp, 15 predicted proteins | sample 712E1DmetaG_FD_121300 | JGI IMG/M metagenome (GOLD analysis project Ga0182027, IMG submission 121300) | Permafrost microbial communities from Stordalen Mire, Sweden - 712E1D metaG (Illumina Assembly) | ecosystem: Environmental > Terrestrial > Soil > Wetlands > Permafrost | place: Sweden... | reverse complement strand
GGCCAAAAAAGCGGACAGGTTTGGGTTCGCACCTTCCCGCGCCTCGAAACTCAGATAAAACTCTGGAATATCGAGGTAAAATTAGACCCTTCTTGTTGACTCTATGTCAGGAGTTCTGGAATCCTGCACCTTCCCGGTAGGGCGGAGCTGCCGCTCCGCCCCAAATTTTTGGGCGGCTCCCGATTCAGAATCGGGACGCCCTACCAAAGAGACGAAGAATTTTGTCCAAACTTTGACTAATTCCCTTGCGTGCCGAGGGGAATTGTGCGAGCATGGGGGCATGAAGCAAAAAAATGATCCTCGTGAGCACCGGCTCAATTGCACTCGACGTGATTTCCTGCGCCTCGGCGCAACTCTGGCTGTTGGCGCGCCGTTCGCCGGCGCCTGGTTCCGCGCGCTGGGCCAGACGGCCGCCGCCGCCCCGCTGGCGCGGGCCAAAGCGGCAGTGGGCATCGTTTCTTGCAAGACCTACGGAGCGCCGGAACTCACAGCCGCCCTGCGCCAGTGCTTCGACTTGATCGGCGGAGTGGATCCACTGGTCCGCAACAAAACCGTCACCATCAAGATCAATCTCACCGGCGGCGATTTCAAGAACTTCCTGGACCGGCCGGTCGGCGAAACTTACCTGACCCATCCCGCCACGGTCATGGCGCTGACGCCGCTGTTGTTTGCCGCCGGCGCCACGCGCGTCCGCGTCGTCGAGGCCATCCCGGCCCGGACGGGCTTGGAAGACGGGCTGGTGAAGGCCGGCTGGGATGTCAACGCGTTGACGGCGCTGGGCAAGGTGGAATACGAAAACACGCGTAATCTTGGCAGCGGCACGGCTTACGCCACTTTGCCCGTGCCTTTCGGCGGCTACATGTTCTCCTCGCTCAATGTCAACCATTGCTACCACGACACCGACGTGCTGATTTCGCTGTGCAAGCTCAAGCGGCATGTCACCAACGGGATCACGCTTTCGATGAAGAACCTCTTCGGCATGGCGCCTTACGCCCTTTATGGCAGCGGGGCGGGAACCGCGGGAAACGAGACCGCGACCGCGACCCTCCAGCCGTTGCACAGCCCCAGCGACCGCGTCAAATTGCCCGGCTTGAAAGCCGACGCCGCCTGGCGCGATCCTTCCGAACGCGTGCCGCGCGTCGTTGTGGACGCCTGCGCCGCGCGCCCGATTGACCTGGCTATTATTGACGGCATCACCGCCATGACCACCGGCGAAGGGCCGTGGGCGGCAAAGCTGCCCGCTGTCAAAGTCACCACGCCGGGCATTCTCATTGCCGGACGCAACCCGGTTTCGACCGATGCTGTGGGGACGGCGGTCATGGGCTACAACCCGCGGACGGCGCGCATGACGCACCCCTTCGACAAGGGGGACAATTTCCTGCTGTTGGCCGAGCAAGCCGGCCTGGGTTCCGCCGACCTGGCCCAAATTGATGTGCGCGGACTGACCATCGAGAAGGCGCACTACCAGTACGATTGACTGTAGCGGCGGTCTATGACCGCCGCCAATCAAACCCCAATTCACCGGCGGTCATAGACCGCCGCTACATTTTCCGGGATTGGGCGGCAATCCCAAAGGGATTGGATCATTCAGCCCAGGGTTGGCCCGATTCCGAGAGGGCCTACCCTGGGTTGCCTTATTATATATGACAACCCTGAAAGGGTTGCATCGCAACGCCTGATGGATGAGATGCAACTCTTTCAGAGTTGTGATTTCCCTGTCTTCGCACCCAGGGTAGCTTCTTGCCCCGCCTTCGCTGCGCTACGGCGCGGCAAGTCGCAACCCTGGGCTAAATGCTCCAATCCCTTTGGGATTGGCGTCCGATTTCCCCGGAAACTGCCCTTATTCCTCGTGTTGACAACACTTTTGGATGATTTCGCTTCTATGTGTAATTAGTTGATAATCAAGGGGTTGCGGCGAAAGGGCGGGGCGGGAAGGGAGGGGGAGACGGAAAAAGGGGTCCAAAATCGGCTCAGCCGGCAGGCGGAACGGGTGTTTCTTCGAATTATTTTCACTTTTGCATTTCTGCTTTTTTTGTACGAAACCCATTTTTACCCGGACTTTGCAAGGGTTTTTTTGAGGTCGGGAGGGCCGTTTTTTGGCATGCAAATCGTACCCACGGTGGGTAGTGGCTTTTTCAAAGGTGTGGTTTAATAGTGAGTATGAAAAACATATTAGTCTGTAATGTGATAGTGACGGTAGTGACGATAGCGGGACTGACGGGGTGCGCGTCGGCGCACAAGAACGAGCGGCTGTCGCACGAGGTCTGGACTTACTCGGACGCGGGGAAGGTGACGCGGCGCGAGGTGTGGGCGGAGGAGCATCAGGGGGGCGGGACGGCGCTGATGGCCAATCCGGCGGCATCGCAGATCGCCAGCTTCCACACCAACCAGGCCGGGCTGGGCGGGGCTTCGTCGTTCACGGTGGGCAATGTGCAGTCCCGGCTCGCGCCGGTGGCCGGGAGCTACAGTCCGGGGACTTGGTCGTTCACGACGGGGAATGCGCAGCCGGCGGCAAACACCAACGCGGCGGCGGCGGTTACGACGGGCGGCGCGGCGGCGGAGAATGTGATCGAAGCGATTAAGAAGTAGAGGAGAAACATGCACAGCGGAGCGGGAATTATGCAGCGAGTGACCGGGAATTATTATGACCGGGACATGGCGGCAGCGCTGGTCCGGGGGGCGGCGGCGGCTTACGGGGAGGAGCGGGAGATGTCGGCCTGGGCGCAGGCGCAGGGATGCGACGGGTGCGAGGTGTTCCGGGATGTTCGGTCGGATACGCTCGGATTCGCCGCCGCCGGGGAGGAACGCTTGTTTGTGGTGTTCCGGGGGACGAGGGACTTGCGGAATTGGATCAGCGACCTGGATTGCAGATTGGTCAATGTGGCGCCGGTGTTGCGCGGGGGCGGGGAAATTGCAAATTGCAAATTGTCAATTGCAAATTTGCAATCGCCGCTTGAGGTCCACGAGGGGTTCTGGAGGGCGCTCGGGGCGGTGTGGGAGGAGCTGGAGGATATACTTGACACACTCGCGCGGGGCAGGGCGGAGATTTTCTTCGCGGGGCATTCGCTGGGCGGGGCGCTGGCCATGCTCGCGGCGGCAAGATGGGAGTGGAGCGCGGTCGTCCCGACCGCTGCTTTCGGCGTCTCGCCGAAAGACTCTGCCGGAGTGCCAGGCGGGACGCCTGCCACGGCGACCGGGACGGTCGCGCTCCCGAAGACCTGGCTTTACACGTTCGGGCAGCCGCGGGTGGGGAATGGGGCGTGGGCGGCTTGGTATGACGGGATGCTGCGGGGGCGGTCGTTCAGGGTGGTGCATGGGGAGGATGTTGTCCCGCGCGTGCCCTGGCTGCTGAACTGGTACCGTCACGCGGGAACGGAAATCTTTTATGACGCGCTGGGGGCGGTGCATGTGGACTGGCCCTGGTGGCGGAAGGCGCCGGGGGACGTGTTCGGGTCGCTGGCGGAGTGGACGCGGAGCGGACGGGTGGCGCTGGTGGGGGACCATGGGGTGGGGAGTTATATCGAAATGCTGAAAAGCTGAAAAGCTGAAATGCTAAAATCTAAAGGCTAAAGGCTAAAGGCTAAAGGCTGAAAGCAAAAGCGGAAATTTGGCGGCGGTCATAGACCGCCGCTACAGAGGAATATGGAATTTAATGCGCGAGTGGAAATAGCGGCGTGGCTGGGTTGCCTGGCCTTTGCGCTGATGTTGTTTAACGAGGGGTCCAAGCTGGTGGACCGCATCCGCGGCAGAACACCGCATCCGCCTAATGAACAACTGGAGTTCAGTGTGACGGCGATTGACCGGCGGGTGTGCCGGCTGGAGGAGGAAAGCCTGAGAATCTGGGCCAAAATGGAGGCGGACAAGACGGAGATTCTGCTGGCCGGGGAGGTGCGGGCGGAGAAGTTGCACAACCGAATCAACCCCATCGCCGAAGGCATGGAGGGGCTGAAGTCGGCGGTGGATTTGAACAATCAACAGACGGTGCTGTTGAGCACGAAGCTGGACCGGCTGATAGAAACCAAGAAAACATGAAAACACTTTTGCCCGCGGATCACGCGGATGCCGTGGATAGGAAAATACAAACTCATCTAATCCACCAGTTCGTCATCCGCGCCCATCCGCGTGATCCGCGGGCAAAAGTAAAGGAACAAAAAATATGAATGCGCAACAACATGAAATTTTTCGCGAGACGGTGCTGCGGGCCTTCAAGGCGGCGCAGGGATGCGGTCTGAGCCTGGTGACTTTGGATGTGACGCTGCGGACGTGCGGGTTCAAGGGATTCGAGCCGGAGGCGGTGGAGGCGGAGGTGCAGTATTTCATTGACAAGGGATGGGTGGCGGAGGTGGCGAAGTCGCACTCGCTGGGGAACCGGATATGGAGGATCACGGCGGCGGGAGTGGATGATCTGGAACGGAGAGGACTTTGAAGAAAAGCTGAAGGCAGAAGGCTGAAGGCTGAAGGAAGAAAGCAGAAAGCAGAAAGCTGAAAGCTGAAAACGGAAATGCAGAATGCAGAATGCGAATTGTGAAATGGAACGGAGCGGAGGTGAATGAAGACAACCCAAAAATTCGACCGGAAACGGCTGCGGGAGATCGTGGAGTCTTACGACGGCAATATGCGGATGTTCGAGACGCTGCGGTCCAATTCTTACGAGCAATCGCTGGCGGCGCACTCGCTGGAGGACTTGGATTTGCTTTACTCGCAAATATTTGCGCCCGGGGTGAGCCTGAAGGATACGGCGCAGAGCTGCCCGCCCTGGCCGGAAGGCACGCGGCTTGCCGGCGAGCGGCCAAAGGTGAAGTTGCTGGAGAACATATACAACCGGTTCATGGCGGAGCGCGGGCTGAACGCGCTGACGGTGGAGGCGGAAAGGGCGGATGCTTACGGTCGCGCGGTCAGAGCGCTGCCGGTGGAAGGGCAATTGAAGGTGCTGGACATGATGCTCAGGACGATAGGGCAGGAAATTATGTCCGCGAAAATGGCGGGACTTCCAATCTGCAAGCAACTGAAGCCGGTGGACCGGTTTATCGCGCGGCAAAAGCTGGCGTTGTGCGAAGGGGATCTGCTGGTGAAAAAGAAGCGGCTCAAGCTGGAGGAGCGCAAGGTGAAGTTGCTGGAGAAAAAATACCAGTCGGAGGCGAAGAGCCAGGCTTCCGGCGGCCCGATTACCAAGGAGGGCTGGGAACAAATCGAACGGGACTTGAAGCTGCTATGAGGGCGCGATCTGCACAACTGGAGAAGGGACTTGAGGGACGAAAGGGACGCAAGGAACGCATGGGAACCATGGGAAGTATGGGAAGCATGGGAAGCATGGGACGCACGCGGATGCAGGCGGGGGCGCGGGCGGCGGCAGTGGAGGACGGTACTTTTGCGATGAACAGGTATTTTCTGCCTTACCAGACGGCCTGGCTCCAGGATCGGGCGGCGAAACGGATCATGGTGAAATCGCGGCAGATAGGGATCACGCTTTGCACGGCTTACGACATGGTGCGGAAAACCTCGCGGAAGGGGAACCCTTATGACGCTTGGGTATCGTCCCGGGACGAGCTGCAGGCGCGGTTGTTCGGGATGGATTGCGCCTCTTGGGCGCGGCTGGGCCATAGCTGCCAGCCTATGAAGATGACGGTGCTGGATCGGAAGGAAAAAATCACGGCGCAAGTGCTGCCGTTCGATAACGGGCGCGCCATTTATTGCCTGTCGTCCAATCCGAACGCGCAGGCGGGGAAGCGGGGACGCCGTGTGTTTGACGAGTTTGCGCTGAACCCGGAGAACCGCCTGCTGTATTCGGTCGGGCAGCCGGGGACGCTGTGGGGCGGCGGGATGGATATCATTTCGACGCATCGTGGAACGGGGAATTTTTTCAACGAGCTTGTCAATGAGGTGCTTCACAAGGGAAATCCCAAGGGTTTCTCTTTGCATACGGTGTCCATTCTGGACGCGTTGAAGGACGGGTTGCTGCCGAAGTTGAAGGGCAAATGGAGCGAAGGCGATCCGGGGGATGGGCGGCTGAAATGGAGCGACGAGGATTTCCTGCAATCGCTGCGCAACGAGTGCGCGGACGAGGAAACCTGGCAACAGGAGTTCCTCTGCGTGCCGGGCGACGATAACGCGGCGTTTCTTTCCTACGATTTGATCGCCGGCTGCGAATACAGCGCGATAGAGAGCGGGCAGTGTTGGGTGGGCAGCGGCCCGGCCAGCCAGTTGCCACTGGCGGGCGAAGAGGCGGCGCTGTTCATCGGGGTGGATGTCGGCCGCGTCCACGATCTGACGGTGATCTGGGTGCTCGAACAGCTTGGCGACGTGCGCTATACACGCGCCGTCCTCTGCCTGGACCGCCAGACTTTCGAGGCGCAGGAATCGGTCCTGTACGACCTGTTGGTCCTGCCGAATATGCGCCGCTGTTGCATAGACGAGACGGGGCTGGGCCGGCAGTTCGCGGAGCGGGCGGCGCAACGGTTCGGTCGTTACAAGGTGGAGGGGGTTCATTTTACGAGCGAAGTGAAGGAGGACCTGGCTTACGCGACGCGCGCGGCGTTTGAAAAGAAAACGGTGCGCATCCCGGCGGACAAATGGGTGCGGGCGGATATGCGCAGCATGCGCAAGGAGGCCACGGCGTCGGGGAACGTGCGATTTACGGGGGAGCGGACGAGCAGCGGGCACGCGGACCGGTTCTGGGGACTGGCGCTGGCGTTGCACGCGGCGAAACAAATGTCAACAACCACAAGAGTTTTTGCGCAATTGATATGAGCTATAAGACCTATATGACCAATATGACCAATGAACTTCCTGGGGGTCCTCAATGAAACATCCCACACTATTATCCCGCCTCCACGCCGCCGTGTCTTTGGTGTTTAAGAGTGGCGCGCCCTTTCCATTCAATAAAATCCTGCCCTACGACGCGACCGGGGGCGAGAAGATGTGCCACGCGTTCGAGCAGTCCACCTGGGTGATGCGGGCTGTCAAGAAGATAGCCGGGCCGATTGCGGCGGTGGATTTGCATTTTACGCGGGCCGGGGAACGGTTCCACGACGCGGAGCTGGAGGCTTTTTGGGAGACCCCGGGAGCGGGTTTGACGCGGACGGATTTGATCGAGGCGACGGTCGGGTGGCTGAAGCTGGAGGGGGAGGCGTTTTGGATAATGGATGATTCATGGATGGCGCCGTTTCCCGGCCCTGGCGCCGCGGCAGCGGCGCCCTACCGCCGAAAGGGAAATTTGGAATTGGAAATTGAAGATTGCAAATTTGATATTGGAGGGGCGGACGCCCCGGCGAGGCGTCCCTGCCTTGCACACCGGAATCCGCTGATTGTGGCGAGGCCGGATAGGATGCGGCATGTGGTCAAGAATGGGGCGCTGGAGGGATGGGAGTATTCGGACGCGGCGGGGAATCGGGAATTGCTGCTGGCGGAACAGGTGGTGCAGTTGAAGATGTGGAATCCTTACAATGACTGGCGCGGGATGGCGGAGTTGAAGCCGTGCCGGGACGCGGCGGAGGCGGATTATCTGGCGGGGAAATTCAACTTGAATTTGATGCGAAGCAACGGGGACCAGGGGGTGTATGTGATCGCCAAGGAGGGCCTGCCGCTGGACGGGCAGCGCCAGCAGATCGTGGACCAGATTCGGGAGAAGCGGGAACTGGCGCAGCGGGGGGTGTTCAAGCCGGCGTTTTTGGACGGGAATATCACGATCGAGGACCCGAAGATCCGGGTGCCGGACGCGGATTTTCTGGCGGCGCGGTTGCAGAACCGGCATGAGGTGTTTATCGCGATGGGCGTGCCGGCTTCAATGGCGGATGTGAAGGCCAGTTACTCGATTGGGTCGGCGTCGGATTGGTTCATGTTGATAGCGGAGACGTGCATCCCGCTGGGGGAGAAAATCTGCCAGGGGATCAACCAGGTGCTGCGGCGTCAGTGCGGGCCGGAGGCCCGGGCGTCGCTGAATTGGGACGAGCATCCGGTGATCCAGGCGGTGCGGCGGGAAAGGGCGGACACGGCGCAGAAGTATTTCGCGATGGGGGTGCCGCTCAAGGCGCTGAATGATTACCTGGACCTGGAGCTGCCGCCCTGCCCGGACTGGGAGAAGGGGTACCTGGCGTTTAACTTGACTGCGATTGGCGGGGAGGAGGAGGTCGCGGCGGATTTGCCGGAGACTGCGGAGGATGCGGTGGGGCTGATGCGGCGGGAACTGGGGGCGGCGGCGAGGCTGAAGAGGGCGATTGGCGGGAAGCATGGGACGGATCAGTCGGATCAGTCGGATCCGACGGATCGGACGGATGGGGCGCATGACGACAAGCCGGCGACCGACAAAGGCGGCGCGGCAGCGCCGCCCTACCAAAGCCAAAATGGCCCGCAAGAACGGGCGGAGGGGGAGTTGGCGCAGTGGCGGGGGTTGATGGCGCAACGGCAGCCGCTGGTGAAGGGGTTTGTGTCGCGGTTTAACCGGGAGTTGATGAAGGCGCGCGGGGAGACGCTGCGACGGTTGGACCGGAAGGCGGACGGGAGCAATGTGTTTGACGTGGAGGGTTTCGCCAAAGGACTGGCGGCGGCGCTCCGGCCGGCCATGGCCGCGGCGTTGCAGAAGGCGGGCGAGGAGTTGTTCGCGGAGGCGGGATGCGCGGAGGCGTTTGCGATGCCGGCCGGGACGGCGGCGGAGTTTTTGCGGCGGCACGAGGAGAATTTGCGGGCGGAGGCGGAGCGGATCGGACACGAGATTGCCGAGGCCGCCGCGCAGGCGGAGGAGGCAGGGAAGGCGGACGCGATCCGGGCGCGGTTTAATGAGATTGCCAAACGGCGGGCGCAGGAGCTGGCGTTGAATGAAATGGCGGCGGCGTTTGGACTGGCCCGGGACACGGCCATGCGAATGGCCGGGGTCGCGGAGAAACGATGGTTGAGCAGCGGGCAGGAGAATGTGAGCGCGGCGCATAAGGCGGCCAATGGGCAGGTGGTGGCGGTGGAGGACGTGTTCACCGTGGGCGGGGAGAGGCTGGCTTTTCCGGGGGAGGAGGCGGGGAGCGTGCGGAATTGCAGGTGCGTGGCGGTGTGCGCACCCGGGGGGAAAGGCGGAAAGGACTTAAAGGAACTAAAGGACGCAAGGGACGGAGTGGGCCGGACGCCCGGACGCCTGGGCCAGGCGTCCCTACCGGAGACGGGGGCACTGCGGCGGACGATTCACCCGGAGGTGCGGGTGGTGGATTCGCGCAACGGGATCGTGGATTATATCGCGTCGGATGAAAGTATTGACAGTTACAAGGAGATCATCCGGGCGGCGGGATGGCGGTTCAGCCATTTTGCGAAGAACGCGCCGTTCGTGGATTCGCACGATTATTCGACCATCGGGAAATGCCTGGGGAAGGTGATTGATTTCCGGGTGGAGGGGGCGCGGCTGATCGAGCGGGTGCAGTGGGCGATAGATGTGCCGGAGAACCAACTGGCGCGGATCGGCTGGAAGATGACGGAGGCGGGGTATCTGAAGGCGGTGAGCGTGGGGTTCCTCCCTGTCAAGTATGTGACGCCGCATTCCGGGGAGGAATGGGGCCGGCAGTTGAAGGAGCTGGGCCTGCCGGCGGACGCGGCGGTGCGAACGATTTACACGGAGCAGGAACAGGTGGAGCTGTCCTGCTGCGTGGTGGGGTCCAATCCCAACGCCCTGGCGAAGGCCTACCGGGCGGGGGCGATCAGCGACGCGGATATAGAAACACTTTCCGTGGAATACTCACAACGTGAAAACGGCCGCGCGGCCGACTGTCCTGCTCTTGCCGCGCCGGCCCGGGAGCAGGCGCGGGCGAGATTCCTGGAGGAATGGCGAAAGGCCATGAAGAACAAATAGTAATTATTCAGTTGGAGGGGAAGGTTCCGCCGGCGAGACGCCGACGGATGCGGGCGAGACGCCCGCGCTCCCCGGAAAGCTGAATAGTCAACAAGAACAAAGAAACCGATGAAAACGTTAAGTGAAGAACAGTTCCAGGAGACAGTCCTGAGAGGAGTCAACGCGGTGGAGGAAAAATTCCAGGCGGTGGAGCGCAACCAGGAAACGCTGCTGCGGAATTACGACCAATTGGGGCGCGAAACCAAGCAAACCATGGAGGAGATGACGCGGCTGAAGAACACCGCCAACGACCGGGCGCAAATCCTGTCGGCAGTGCAGAAGTTGCAATTGCAATTGCGCACGGAGGCTATCGCGGCCGGGATGGACCCCATCCAGCGCATCGTCAACGATCCGGAGAAACGGGCGCGGCTGAATTTGGCCGTGCGTCTGGCGGTGGACCGGAACGGGGACATGCGGCAGGCGTGCGAACCGCTGGCGCGGGCCGTCGGGGAGGACACGGGGGAAGGGTCCACGCTGATCATCGCGCAGTTGTTCAAGGAAATCTATGACACGCTGGCGCAGTACGGGGACTGGAGCACGCTGGGGGTCCGGCGTCTGGGCACGAAGGTGACCAATTTCCCGATCAAGACGGCGCGCGTGGTGGCGCAATGGCTGACGACGGAGGCGGCGCCGATCCCGGACGACACGAACGAGGCGGGTTCGACGATGACGCTGACGGTGCTGCCCAACGCGGTGCTGCTGAACGTGAGCCGGCAGTTGATAGAGGACGCGGAGTTCGACGTGACGGCGATGGTAATGGAGGACTTCCAGCAGGCGTGGAATCTTCGACTTGACACGGCGGCGTTCGCCGGGAGCGGCGCGGTGGACGGGAACAACGGCGGTTTCACCGGCCTGTTCAACGCGGGGATCAAGGCGCAGGCGGCGCAGGGAAATACGACGGCCGGGACGCTGGACTTCGACGATGTGAACCGGTGCCTGACGACGGTGGCGCCGGTGGTGTTGAAACGGAAGCCGCGCTGGTGGATGCACCCGCAAATGCTGGTGCGGATGATGGGCATCAAGGACAACAACGGGCGTCCGATTTTCCTGGGGGCGCTGGAAGCGCCCAGTTACGGGGCGATCGGAACGATCCTGGGCTACCCGGTGGTGCCGGTGATGGCGGCCCCGAACACCGACGGGGCGAACCAGTTGATCGCGGCCTTCGGCGACCGCAGCGGCCAGGTGGTCGGGGTGCGGGACGACTTCGTGTTTGAATCCTCGGACCATTACCGGTGGAACACGCTGGAACGGTCGTTCCGGGCCTACGGGCGGGCGGCAACGGGATGCCGGCAGGCGAACGCGTTTGCGATTTTGCAAACGGCGGCAAGATAAAGGCAAAAGGCTGAAGGCTGAAGGCTGAAGGCTAAAGGCTAAAGGCCGGAAATTGGCGGCGGTCGCAGACCGCCGCTACAGGAAAACAGAAAGACAAAATGGCGGCGGTCATAGACCGCCGCTACAGGAAAAATGAAAACTGAAAATTGAAATTATGAAAAATGTATTATTGACAATCATGGTGGCGGCGGCGGCGGGGGCGGCTTGGGGACAGGAGTATTCGAGCCTGGGGATCACGTATCAGCCGCCGGGAACGACGAATGACGGGACGGCGCTGACGAACGCCATTCCGGCCAATTCGACCAACGCGGTGATGAGCGATGCGATTGGACTGACGCGTTACGACGGTTGCGCGATCCAGTGGGAGTTCAACGCGCTGACGAACGGGGCGCCGCTGGGCTGCACGAACTACCTGACGTTCGGCGCTTCGTCGGACGGCGTGGTGTTCACGCCGACGAACACGCCGTTTCTGACGCTGACGGCGGTAATCCCGCCAACGGGCACGAACGGGGTGCTGGTGACGAATCTGCCGGGGTCGTTGCTGGGGAGCATCGGGTACCTGCAGTTGCAGACGATGGGGAACCAGGGGACCAATACGACGACCAATCACAGCGTTCTGATTTGGCGCAAGCCAAAGAAAAACGGCTGAGGAATTGCGGATTGCGGATGCGAGGCGGGCGGCGGGGTTTGCGATTCCCCGCCGCCCAAAAGAAAAGCTGAAAAGCTGAAAACTGAAATGCTGAAATGAAGACGGAAAAGGCGAAGAGGAAATCGAATCACGGCTCGACGGAGTCTCGCCCTACCGGGAAATAATTTCATCGGCGCCTGGCGCCGATGCCAAGAGAATATGAATGTTGGACTTGGAAATTTGACGGAGTTGAAGGGGCAGTTGCTGGCGGCGTCGCTGCGGAGCGACACGAATTATGACGCGGTGATTACAGGCATCGGCCTGGGGGTGGCGAATTTGTTCGATCAGTATTGCAACCGGACGTTCGCAAGAACGGCCGGGAAGACGGACACTTTTTCGGCGGACCGGCGGCATTGGTATCTGAACTGTTACCCGGTGGAGCAGATCACGGGGGTGGCCAAGTGCGACGATCAGGCGGACGGTTTCGTGGCCTCGCCGCTGCCGCCGGCGGCAAGTTCGCTGATCCAGCAGATGCAACTGGACCAGGGCTATATCATGTTCATTGCCATCCAGGGCTATTTTTTCTCGCGCATCCGGGTGACCTACACGGGAGGGTATTGGTTTGACACGACGGAGGACGGGAGCGGGGTGATGCCGGGGACGGCGACGGCGTTGCCGGCGGGGGTGAAGACGGCGTGGTATTTGCAGTGCCAGCAGATCTGGAAACGCCTTGACAAACTCGGCGCGCAGATCGCGCAGGACCCGGAGGGGCAGACGTCACTGGACAAGATGGAGCTGACCCCCATGGTCAAGCAGTTGCTGAGGCCGTTCCAGAGGATGCAGATGACCTAAACCAACACGGTAGGGTGAGACTCTGTCGAACCCTGACTAGATCGAGTAACGGCTCGACAGAGTCTCGCCCTACCAAAAAACGAATATGGATTTGCTTTTACAACTACAACAGGACGTGTGCGACAAGCTGAACTCGGAGGCGGCGTTTGAGTATCTGGCGGTGGCGACGCTGCGGCGGCATGTGATCCAGCGCGAGATTGAACGGCGGCTGGCGCATTTGACGGGGAAGAACGGACGGAAGGGTTGCGGGCTGACGGTGAGAATGCCGTCGCTCCAGGGCATCCAGCCGAATGTGGCGCCGGCACAGGGCGAGGTGCTGGTGGCGGTGGATGTGGTGGAGAACCCGGAGATCAATTTCAACGCGGGAGGAACACAGGTGACGGCGGAGGAGGCGGCGCGGGCGGCGCGGACGGCGCTGCACCAGTTCGCCATCGAGGGGAAAGTTCTTCTTTACCAGGATGAGAAGGCGATTGAACCGCTGGCGGGGCTGGAGAAGGAGTTTCCGGGTTGCCTGGGTTACCGGGTGCTGCTGCGGGGGCGGATGAGCGAGGCGGCGGCGGCCAAATGCGCGCTGCCGGAGATTTCGGCGCCGAGGCAGACGGTTAGCCTGTCCACCCCGGATGAAAGGGCGGTGATTTATTACACGACGGACGGGAGTTTTCCGGGGCCGGGGAACGCGGCGGCGGCGGTGTACGCGGGGCCGTTCGCGGTGGAATCGGGGACGGTGGTGCGATGGGCGGGATACCTGGCGGGGAAGCTGGGGAGCGACGCGGGGGAGGCGGGAATCATTTAAATGCGGATGGCGGATGGCGGATGGCGGATGGCGGATTGAACGAAAACGTGAAGTCAAACAAACAATAAATTATGAGCATTGCACGAAGTCTTTTGGCCGGGGGACCGGCTTATGTGAATTTTAACGGGGCGAACCTGCCGCTGGGGGAGGATTCGCGGCTGGAGATCGCGCCGGTCAACAGCGTGGTGAGCGCGGCGCTCTACGGCGACATGGACGAGGTGTACACGGACCTGATTGTCAAGGGAACGGGGACGCCGCTGACCTACGACAGCCTGGCGGTCCTGTGGCCCTATTTGCAGCCCACCATCGGCGCGCGCATTTTCGGCAACGCCGATGTCCCCTTTGAGTGGCTGTCAAACAACGGGGACGTGATCACGGTGAGGGCTGGGGCGGTGACGCGGATGCCGGATTTGATTTTGGGAGTGGAGAGGCCCGGGATCGGGCCGGTGGAATTTTCGGGGGTGGTGGGGAACGGATTGGATCCGAGCGCGAGCAATTCCTATTACACGATTCAAACGGGGCAGGCGTTCAGCGCGCCGGGGATCACGGCGTCAAAAATTCCGCGCCAGAAATACACGGCGGCGTGGGGAAGCGTGGCGGGTTTCAGCGGTTTCCAGGCGCAGGAGGCGTGGACGATCACGCACGAGTTGAAGCTGGCGCCGGTGAAAATCCAGGGGCGGACGGTGGATATGAAGATCACCAGCTACCGGGCGATGGCGAAGTGCATGCCGGCGGAGCCGACGATGGCAAATATAGACGCGGCGCTGCTGGCGCAGGGAGGTGCGGCGTTGCACGGGGCGCGGCTGAGTTCGACGGCGGCGGACCTGGTGATCACGGGGGCGCAAACGGTGAGCGTGACGGTGAAGAACGCGGCGCTGAAGACGGCGGGCTTTGTGTTTGGCGGAAAGGCGTTGCGGAACGGGGAGATTGGATTTGTCTCGACGATCAACGCGAGCAGCGGGACGGCGACGGCGGCGCTGGTGCTGGCGTAAGGCATGTAGCGGAGGTCTATGACCTTCGCAAATCGAAATTAGCGGCGCTCATAAAGCGCCGCTACACAAAAATGAAGATTACGATGACAGCGGCGGGAGGGAACGCGTTTGTGCTGGCGGACGACGCCAGCGGGGCGACGGTGCAGGATGGGTTTCGTCCGAAACAGACGCGGATAATGCAAAGCCAGGCATTGTTCCGCGCGGCCTACAAAGCGAGCCTGGCGCGGTTCAACCTGGAGAACCGGCTCTCGTTCACGGTGGAACGGACGTTCAAGACGGTGGAGCTATGCCTGAACTTCATCGCCTGGCACGCGGACCAGGTGCCGGTCTCCGGCACGCTCACGGTTTACAACCGGAGCGGCACAGGCCAGACGAGCCGGGCGCTGGCCAACGCGGTGGTTTGCGACATCGAATGCGTGGAGCATGTCGGCGTGTCGTGCAAGTTCCAATACACAGTCGCCGGAAACGGCGCGTGGACGTGAAAACAAAAAGCTGAAAAGCTGAAATGCTGAAATGCTGAAATAAAATTATGAGTGCATTAGCGCCAATGGCGATTCGATTGTTGTGCGACCTGGCGGCCCGGAACCAGCCGGTGACGGACTTGAACACGGGGCAGCCGGCGTTTTTTTACCGCGGGGACGACGTGGAGATAGACATAGGGATTGGCATGGGTGGCGCACTGCTCGCGCCATCGTTGTCCAACATAGCGTCAGTAACCTGCCAGGTGTTCGCGAAGCAGAACGACCCGGCCGCGCCGATGATGAGCAGCACGGTGGCGGCGGCGGGCATCAATGCGGCATTGACCCCAACGCAGTGGGCCAATGCCACGGCGCCCTTCTATCACGCGGCGTTCGTGTTCCCCAACAGCCAGACCTACATCCCGCTCAATGGAGCGGCGTCGCAGAATTACTGGCTGCGGATCACGCTGCAGACGGCAGACCCGACGCCCAAGACGATCACTCTGCTGGTCGGGCCGATCACGGTGTTGGACGGGCCGGTGAGCGCGACGCCGGCGGCGGGGCTGGGGAACGCGCGGTTTTGGACGGATAACAATGGGAACGTGGTTCTGCAAATCAAAAACAACAGCGACGGGAAATTTTACTCGGTGGGCGTGGAGAACGACAACGGAGTGCCGGCGCTTTACCTGAGTGATACCGGATATTGAAATGCCAAATTCTAAATGCTAAATGCTAAAAATATGATGACCCTAACTCGATTTCTTTCAGCCTTTATCCTTTTCCCTTTCGCCTTGTTTGGACAAACGCGGAGCGCGGTGATGGTTTCCAACGCGACGGGGGTCCTGTCGGCGCCGACCAACTTCTTCGCGGCGAACAGCAACCTGCTCAATCAATCCCTTTCCGTGACGGCGGGCGGCGTGCAAGTCGCTCCCGGAAACAACATGACGGCGACGACGAACGGGAACGTGGTGACGCTCAATTCGACTGGCGGCGATGGCAACACGAACGGCCTTGCGCCGTTGACAAACGCCGTGCTCACCGGCGCAACCAACGCCGCCACCGGCCTGCCGCTCGCGGATACCAGCCTCACGAATGGGCTGGCGTCCACAGCGTCCATGCAGTCCACCGCGTCCACTCTTTCCAACGCCGTGGCGACCGCGCAAAACGTCCTCTACTTCGGCGCCACCAACGACGGTGTCACAGACAATACCACGGCGTTGCGCGGATTGTTGAGCCAGCCCGGCTCGCGCTGGTGGTTCCCGCCTGGCCGCTATCTTGCCCAGGAACTTCAAGTGACCAACAACGTCACCCTCCTCGGCAACGGCGCGACCCTCGTCTATGCCAACGGCGCGGCCAACACCAACATCTTTGTCCGCGAAATGCTCAACTCCAACATCTTCATGGACGGCCTCGCCTTTGACGGGGGCAATTACAGCGACATCACCACGCGCACCTACCCAGGTTACCCAGGCGGCACTGCGCGTTATTTGACCCTCCCCGTTGCCAGCGGCGGCATCGGAGCAGCTTCGTTCAATTACTATGTGCCT
>Ga0182027_10007206_pt1 | contig 16464 bp, 5 predicted proteins | sample 712E1DmetaG_FD_121300 | JGI IMG/M metagenome (GOLD analysis project Ga0182027, IMG submission 121300) | Permafrost microbial communities from Stordalen Mire, Sweden - 712E1D metaG (Illumina Assembly) | ecosystem: Environmental > Terrestrial > Soil > Wetlands > Permafrost | place: Sweden... | reverse complement strand
GTCAAGCCATGCAATCCTGCGGGCGATCCAGGCCTTGAGCCGGGCGAGCTCTTCGGCGTACGATTGCGACGGCGGCTCGACTTCAGGCGCTGCGTTGGGAGCAGAGATAGGCCAGAGCGCAAAATGGCGTTGCTGGGCATCGTTCACCGAAGCTGCAACGGAATCAATGTAATTGTTAAACGTATCGAGAGAGAGCAAGCCGGTGCGGAGAGATTGATACCGGGCGATCAGTTGAGTTGTGAACGCACTATCCTGCAACAGCCTTTTATGCCAGTCGGGAACGGCGTACCCGGGATTCAGGTCGTTGGTTTTGTATCCCCACCCGGAACCGTCCGTGTTGGCGAAGATATACTCGGTAATATCCTTCCATGCCCAATCAAAGTCCCACACAGGGCCGGCACGCAGCAGGCTGTCCCTGTCATCCCTGTCCTTGTAGAAGAAACGGCTCTTCTTGTATCCGTCGACGTTGCGCGACACTTCGCTGATAATGAAGTAATCGATAAATGAGGGAACGTCGACATACCTGTGGTACCCTATGGTTGAGTCGGTGAAGTTCGGGCCGTACAACGATCCTTCGGCTTCCCGCACGAAATTCTGTATGTATGTCATTTGTCCGGGGACAATGTCTGCCGGCTTCGGAGAGACGTAATCATAGTGCACCTGCCTGTCGGGGTAACCGAGCGGGGGATACGAGGATATCCAGTTATCACCCGTGGTATAATAGTCGACGCTGATGATGTACCCTCCCGTGACCGGAACTCCGGTGCTGTCTCCTGTGGCCATCTTTGCGATGTTGACCCGATTCTTGTCGATCTTGATCTTCTCAGAGAACACATAGATGCCGCGGTAGTCCCCGTTGAGCAGTACCTCACATAATCGCGCCCGCGTTGCGTAGTGTCCCATGTCCCGGAACCATTCAAACGCGATCAGGTTTCTCACGAGCGACTTGTCATCGTAGTTCGATGTCAGAATCCAGTCGTTCTCCTTTGGCATGCCGAGGAGCGACACATTCAGATTATTGCCCAACGAGTCGCGCGTTTCCAGGCCGTAGGGTTGCTGAGGAAAAGTGGCGGAGAAATGACCACGCACCTCGATGCCGATATATCCGTCATACTCTGCATCCGGGTCCGTCGGATGATTAAGGAGGCCCGGCGCATGATCAATAATCCTCATATGGGCGGTGATCTTGGTCCCGTACGGGATCGTTTGCCCATCGGTGGTGATCATCACGAGCGGTAGATTCGTCGAATCCAGGGTAACCGCGAGCGAGCCGAGGGAACCTGTCGACGCGGAAGGATCCGCCGCCGGCGGGGATGAAACTCCCGATTGGCTTTCCCCGTAGATTTCCGTACCGGTGCACAGAACAATGGCGCCACACCATGCGATAGCACTCAGTCTCATCATGATACCCCCAAGGAGCGTCTCGTTTTGTGCATCACTTTTTGCTACACAGCCCGCACAATCGCCTTGAACGAGGTGAAGGAGGACTGGAGGCAACGTACAGTGCAACAGCGCACCACATCTTCGGCCCGGGTTGTTGCAACAAGGAGCAGTATCAAGGGCTATTTGATCAGCACCAACTGTTTCGTCTCTGTAAACCCTTCCGTTTGCAGTCTGTAATAGTATATCCCGCTTGACAAGTGGGCAGCATCAAGGGTCACGGAATACTCCCCGGCATGTTGATGGCTGTTCACCAGCGTCTCGACTTCCCTTCCCAGGACATCGTAGATCCGCAACGTCACCTGCGCAGCGATTGGCAACCGGTAGCTGATCACTGTTGTCGGGTTGAACGGATTGGGAAAATTCTGGCGGAGAGAATAACCGCGTTCTCTGGAGGATGTTTGCTGAACAGTTGCAATTCCGGATTGTCGGATGTCCACCCGATCCGGAACAACCCAGGAGTTGGTGCTGCTTGCATTCTTTGTGCCGGTCACCCGGATTTTGAAGAGATGATCGCCGGGCGGGAGAACGGAGCTCGTCCACATCAACTGGTTTCCCATGCGGGTTGCGGCGTAGAAATCGACGAGGGTTTCACTGCCGCCATCGATCGAAATGGCGCCGATGCCATGCCCGGGATCTTCGACGCCGTAGAATCGTATCTGAGTCCCGTTGAATTCGACTGCCGCCTCGTCATCGGTTGTGTTGTCCCATGAATTCGTCTGGTCATAGAGATCCGCGCCGCATCCCGTGCAGTGTGACCATCCCGAGCCAACGTACGAGAAGAAGTCGAACCCGCTCCCCATCATGGCGTCGTCAATGGTGGTCCAATCGCTTCCCGCAGTCGCATGCACGAAGAAATTGTCGAATTCCGCCTGTTGCCATTTGCTCACAAGCAACCCCACTTGGCCGGATGCATAGGTACCGTCATTGACCGATGTTGCCAACACAGAATCCACAAATGCCTGGACGGTGTCGGCATTGAAGCTGAGCGTAAGATTGTGCCAGCTGTTCAATCCCATGGTCGCCGTCCCCGCGCCGAGCTGCGTATCGACTCCCCCTGCGGTCTCCTTGAACAGGCTCCACGCTCCATTGCTCGCCACACGCAGGTGATACCCCTGTGAGGCGCCGGGGTACGACTGCGATTGCGCCCCTAAGCGGCCGATCAGATCGACGTAGCCGGTTTGCTCCAATAACGCATCGGTGCTCACCGAGTAATTGGACCATCCCGGATCCCCCACGACCGCCAGCGGCGGTGTTGGAGAGCCGCCGGGCCACTCTATGGGAGTCAGAGTAATCATCTGCCGCATGCAAAGCCCGGTTCGTCCGCCATGGCAGCTGTCAACCTCGAATGCTCCCTGGATCGCATCAAAGTAGCTTGGGATTGCTCCGAGAGAGTACTTTTCGAAATTCTCTGTGTACGGAAGACTCATCGTTGACGGCGGGGGGGGGGAGGTTGACCCCTTCGCTTGGCCCGTCGTTGTGCTGATGGTATAGACAAATCCCGGTTGAAGGGTATCGGTAAATCTGCCTCCGACCGGGAGAATATCGCTGACGTGAACGAAGAAGTCGTTGGGATTCGGAGAATTGACATTGGAAGCCCATACATGGACCGTATCGGTGGAAAGGCCTCCTACGACAGCAACGTTGATCGCCTGCGGTGTCGTGGCGTCCATCGTTTCGATGATTGTGCTATAGTCTTTTCCATTGGGCGACTTGAGCGTTACATAGCTGCCGTTGGTTCGAACTCCCCCCAAATACCCGCAGGAGATATCCACATAATGCCAGCCGATATCCGTAAACTGGGCGGTGTGTGCCATAACCCAGATGCTTTTTGCGACGTAGTAAGACCCGGACCACGGTTGATCGGCAAGCATCAGCCCGCACCCGTAGTAGGGGAGTGTGCGATACCATGCTGCGACGAGGCTCCAATTGATATACGCGGTCATCTTGCTGTCGATATAGCCCCGGTTGAGCACACGGGCAAGGGCCGTAGCTCCGGCATCGTAGTTTTGGGACCCGCTTTCGCTTCCCCACACGGGAATGCCCAAACCTTCCGCAGTAGAAGTATAGGTATTGTCGGTGCAGTTCTGTTCTCCCGAAATATAGCCGCATGGATAGTGGACACCCATGATATCCACGGCAGCCTTGAATGCCGCATCGCTCGACAAATCACCCGCAATGTTCCACCCGTTGTCCGCTGCCACCACCTTCGTCGTCAGACCATTATTCAGCAGCGCCGCCTTCAGGTTCTCATACCATGTCTTGTCCCAGCCCGATTCGTTCCACCCGCCAATGAAGTCGATATGACAATGATGATCTGATTGCGCGTGCTTGATCCAACTTATGATATAGTTGATATTATCTTGCGACCAGAATCCGCCCGAGAACCATCCCGGTGCGCCCCACTCCAGACCATAAAGCTTGATATTCGGGTTCCGTGCTTTCGCCTGCTCCATCAGCCACCACTCATATCCACGGGTGAAATTCGAGTCGGTCCGTGAACGCATGTGGCTTGCCTCGGCCCCGTTGGTGCTGTTTGCGTCGCTGCCGATCTCCACTTTCAATATCTGCAGGCTGGCGCCATAATGAGGGAGGAAGAGGTAATCCAATATCTCATCCCGCTGCTGGGCCGGATAATCCCACAGCAAGCGCGATGTCCCGCCGCCGCCGCTCAGGCCCCCAACCCCGTCAAACGCCCGCCCGGCACTCGTGCCGGAAATAACGATGATCGTGCTCTGCGCCTTCGCCTCCGGGACGGCAATGGGAAGGAACTGCATACTCATGAGTGGCAGCAACACTGCCATGGCTCTCGTGCTATGGATCATAGCGACCCCGCCTCCACTTCAACGCTTCCACGCAGGCATCCTTCGATCGAACATGCCGCTTGTTATTGTACGCTTTGACTCAGGAGATACTATTTGAGCAGCAGCAACTTCTTTGTTGACATATACTCGTCCGCGGTCATCCGGCAGAAATACACGCCGCTACAGACCTTGGCGCCGTCGTCATTCGTGCCGTTCCAGGCGATCGACTTGTACCCGGCCTCCTGTTCGGAGTTCATCAACGTTTTGACTTTTTGCCCCAGCAGGTTGTAGATTGTTATCGAGACCTTCGCTTCCTTCTTCAGTGCATACATCACAGTTGTCTGCGGATTGAATGGGTTGGGATAGTTCTGATCCAGGTGCGTATCGCGGGGGAGAAGATTGTCTCCGTGCACTCCTCCTTCCGGCGACAAGACAAACACCTTAAAATCCCAAAAGCTTGCCCACGACGCTGGAGCCAGACGGGTGACGGTAATCCGCACGTACCTGACCGCTTTTGCAGTGAACAGATCGGTTCTGGTTTGCGCCAGACTTGAATCATTTGTCTTGTCCACCGCGAGGGTCCACGCAACATTATTGGGCGAAACGTCGATCTTATAGCCGTATTGGACGCCATCCATTTCCCACATCACCTCAGTTCCCGAAACAGTATAAAGCGTCCCGAGATCAACCATCCACCATTGGTTGAGGCTGCCATCACTGGCGCACCACCGCGTCTCTGTGTCGCCGTCATTCCCCTTGTTTGCGGTGTTTCCCTTTGAGGTCTCTTCCGTGCTTGCGCTCGCGGGTTTCCCGAGGGCAACGTCCTGTACAACGCCGAGAGAAATGGTAAGTCTGACCGGCGTGCCCAATGCCACGAGCGAGCCCGCGGAAGGGCTTTGGGTGATCACATGATCAAACGGAATGCTCGTGCTGAAGGTCTGGGTCGTGTTGCCGACCGCCAACCCATTCGCGGCAATGATGGAATCCGCGGTGGCGTGAAGCAGCGAAAGGACATCTGGTACGATTGCCATTTGAGGGGTCGGAAACGAACGCTTGCTCAGACTCATCGCCGATTGCGACGGCAGTATCGGCAGGAGGCGGAAGCGATAGGTGTACACGCTGTCGGAGTACATCGTAAACTCAGGGTGCGGGCGCATTCCCCAGCTGTTGTCCCCGCCGACCCCCATCTGATGATAGCTCAGGCGGAGGACAATGCCGCTGCTCAATGCGAGTTCGTACGGGTGTTTCTTGCTTTCCAGTTCCCATGGAGTGTATCGCAACGCATTGAACTCCATGAATGGCATGCCCACTGCGAGCAAGCCCGCGCCGGTATTGTCGGTCAAACTCATCCACTGGACGTCGGTTCGATTTCCGGTTTCCTGCGGTCTGATGTAGGAGACAAACATGCTGTCGATCGTCGTCGAGTGAACTCCGACATTCGAGCCCGTCTTCCTATCCCAGTAATTTTCGAACGGACCCCGACCGTACCAGGTCACGCGGCCAAAACCGGCCGGCACCATCGACAGCATTCCTATTTCAGGGATTTCCGGCAACTGTGCACTCCCCGGGACAAGGGTCGATGTCACGACGACGTTGCCGTCGCCATAGACATCATAGAGGACGCTGCCGGATGATTTTGTCGATGTGGGGTATTCAAAATTCACCGCGACTTGAACCTGCTTCGGTGAGAATACTCTCAATGTCACCCCGACGACGGTCCGGTTTCTGCTCGCAGTCTCCCACGTGCCGCAGCGGGATGGCATGCCGTCGCCATAATCACTGCTGTTGGGGGCTCTCCAAAAATTTGGGACGGGGCCCAGCTGCAGCAGCGCTTTCCCCTGATAGATGTACGAGAGGATCGTTCCCGTTGTCTTGCTGAAGACCAGGTGCAGATTGCTGTTGCCGACAACGATGCTATCCGGCCCTTCGATCGCGGTGAGTGCGGGAGTCAATGTCGTATCGATCATCGGCGGGGCCGGCGCCGTCACCGGAATTTCAAATTGCTCCGATGCAATTTCGTAACCGGCGTCCGCCCAGGCCTCGGCTTGTGCCAGCGTGAAACTCAGGTTCAGCCAATAATGGACGCCGGGGGCGGGTGTCAGAGCGCCGAGGGTGACGGTCATGGCCTTGCTCGTCATGGGCGGAATGTTGAGATCTCCTGCGGTGAACGAGCCGCCGTTGATCTGCGTACTGTCCGCCATGAGCTTCCATGCGCCGTGAAACGCGTTCACGTTGGTAAATCGATAGTAGTTTGTAAGCTGAAACTGGCCGTTCAGGAGGTTGAGCGGAGTGGCCTTGATGTTCTGGTAGACCTTCTTTACCTCAAAAATTTCCGGCTGAAGGGTCCTGTCGGCACTGACGAGTCCGTTCGCGCAGAAGTCGGCGTCATTGGGGTGGTCTCCCCAATCGCCTCCATAGGAAAAACCGCCGAACGCATTCCTCAGCCCCTGGTCGACAAAATCCCAAATGAACGCGCCCTGAAGATTCGGATATTTTTGGATGACATCCCAGTATTGGTAGAGATCGCCTTCGCTGTTCCCCATCGCGTGCGCATATTCACACATGATGTAGGGCTTGCTGTTTCCCGAAGCGCCGTACGCCTCAACGGTCTCGACCGTGGGGTACATATTGCTCTCCATGTCGGCAACGGAGTTCTCCCCTTCATAGTGCACCAGGCGTGAAGGATCTCTCTGGTGTACCCAGTCGGCCATTGCCTGGAAGTTGCTTCCGCTGCCTGCCTCGTTGCCCAGCGACCAGATCACGACGCATGGACGGTTCTTGTCCCTCTCCACCATGCTTTTGACCCTGTCGAGACAATTCTGCGTCCATTCAGGCAGGCTCGCCGGGACGATGTCCCGGACGCCATGGGTTTCCAGGTTCGTTTCGTCGATAACGTAGATGCCGTACTTGTCACAAAGATCATACCACCGTGGGTCATTCGGATAGTGGCTTGTTCGCACAGCATTGATGTTAAACCGCTTCATGATCTGTATGTCCTGCACCAAGCGATCATAGCTCAGCGTTTTCCCATAGTCAGGATCGATTTCATGACGGTCCACCCCCTTGAAGAGGATCGGCACGCCGTTGATCTTCATCTGGCCGCCAATCAATTGAAATGATCGGAAACCCAGATCTGAGCTCTCCGTCTCAATGATGTTCCCCCCCTGATCCTTGAGAGCAAGAACGAGCGTGTAGAGATTCGGATGCTCGGCGGACCATTTCAGCGGGTTTCCCACCGTGGTGCTATTCGACAACTCGATCTCGTTCCCGGAGGTGAACGTCGCCGTTCCCAATGAGAGCGACGTCACCTGACTCCCGTCAGGGCCGATCACCGTTGCTGTCACAGAATAGCCGGTCGGAGCGGTTGGAGAGAAGTACTTGACGCTCGCCTTCACGTTGAGTGTGGCGCTCACGTAGCTTCCGTCGAGAACGGTTGTATAGCGGAAATCAGAGATGTGTGCGGTGGGCGTGGCGAATAAGCCCATCTCCCTCACGATACCGCTGAGGCGAATCATATCCTGATCTTCGAGCCAACTGCCGTCGGACCAACGGTACACTTCGACGGAGATGTTATTCGTGCCGCTGCGAAGAAACGGCGTGACGTCATAGTCCTTCGGCGTGAAGGTGTCCTCGCCGTACCCGACGTATGTTCCGTTCACCCAGACGTAGAACGCAGCCCCGATGCCTTGAAACTCGAGAAAGATCTCTCTCCCATTCCAACCGGCGGGAACAGTAAAATCCCTGCGATAGGCGCCTACAGGATTGTACACGGTGGGCGCGACAGGAGGAGCCGGGTTTTCGTATCCGGTCCAGGGGTACGTGATGTTGGTGTAGATAGGATAATCGTACCCCTGTGTCTGCCAGTTCCCCGGCACCTGAATGTTGCCCCACCCGCTGACGTCAGCGCCGTCGTGGAAGAACGACGTATCCCGCCCCGCGGGATTGGTGGCCAGGTGAAATTTCCATGTGCCGTCAAGGGAATAGTAATATGGTGATGCTGTCCTGTTGCCGAGTATTGCAGACGCCATATCGCCGTATGGTACCAGCGTTGCATGTGCAGGGAGACGGTTCACCTGGAACACATCGGGCTTATTATTCCATTCGTTGTTCGGCTGTGCATCGACCCTTGCCAGGCAGAGACAAAAAAGTCCGGCGGTAAGAAATATCAAAGGTGTTCTGCCTCTCGTTGGAATCATATCGTCAACTCCACCCTGGGACGTTTCCATTCTACTTCACCAGCACCATTTGTCTTGTCCGCGCAATTCCATCCGCCTGCAATCGGTAGAAATACACTCCGCTTGACAGGTGGGAGGCATCAAACGAGACATCATGAGTGCCGGCGGCAAGACTCTCGCCATCAACGAGTGCTGCGATCTCCCGACCCAACAAGTCGTACACCCGAAGTGTGACACGGCTCGTCCGTGGGAGCGTAAATGTAATCATGGTCCGCGGGTTAAACGGATTTGGGTAGTTCTGCAACAGCTCAAACCGCTGAGCAAGCCCTTCGACATCGCTTTCCCCCACAGACAAAGTGTTCTGACCGGGTTCAAGCAGCACAAATTCGACTGCCCGGGCCGGCGAGGGGATTCTGATCTGGTTTGTAATCGGATACGCCATCGCCGGAACATTTTCCAGGCTGTCAAGCGGGCCCCACGCTGCGCCGGTCGGACCAAAGCCGTTCACCGCGACAGCTTCAGGAAACTCGCCTGCGCCGACCCCGGTCAGGGTATAGACGTAATATCGACTCCCGACTCCCGTGTTTTGCGGCATGAGCCGCACAGTCAGGTTGATGGACGATTGGTTCATCAGCACGACTCCCACGTAACCATTACTGAAGGTCGTCGCCCAGCAGTGTATTTCGGTGCTCCCGGTGACGACCGAACTCAACATGTGGTCACCGGTGAATTGCTGCAAATAGTAGAGGTAATAGAAGTCCGGTCGGGGATTCCACTTGGGTATGGTCGTGGGGTTCCCGTCGAGGAAATAGAACATGCCGTCCTTGTCCCAATTGACAACCGGCCATCGGGCAGACATACCGAAACCAGTTCGCATCATCTCGCAGGACAGCATCACCGCCTGCATGCCGTTTGCAATGGAGACCTTGGCGGTATCCGGGCCGTTACAATTCCATTCGGTGAGGGCGACCGGTTTGGGCGAAGCATGTTTGCTGGCGATGTCCGATTGGATGAATGCAATATTGGCGTTGATCGTCATACGTGCACTCTCCACCTGGTTTCTCAGGGTGAGGTACCCGCCTCCGAAATAGTTGTGCATCACGTAGAAGTCTGCCGCGCCCCCCAATGCGCTGAATACCCCGGCGTTCCACGTGTGGTTGGCAACATCCCAGTCAGTGGTGCCGTCGAAATGCAGAATCTGGGCGCCGATGTAAATGGTAGCGCCGATTCCCGCGGCGGCAGCCCTCATGGAGTCGGCAAACACCTTGAAGTGCTGACCGTACAGTGCACCGGAAATGATCTGAGGCTGTCCATCCTTGTTCACGGTAGTATCAATCATCCATCCCGCTTCCCATGGCCCGCCGTTCTCATTGCCGATTTCCCAGAACTTGGTGCGGCCATGATCGGATCGCACCCAGTCGGCTGCATAGTGCGCCGCCCGTTCCGCCGGCTTCGCACCGAGGCCGTACCGGGCATATCCGTAGTTGACGGTGATCAATCCCTGAGAGCCCAGAGAATTTCGCAGGTCATAGTAACTTGCCGGATTGAGAGAGACGCCCGGGCCAAAATGAGGGCCAAGCGATACGGGCACGCCGCTGTTCTGGCCGTCGGGAATTGTGGCGGGCAAGTCGCCGGGATCCGTATTCCAGAAGAACACATCGGACCAGCTTCCTCCGGGATAACGGAGAAGCGTGGGGGAGAGCTTCTTGAGATGATCGACGAGGATGGGTGTGTTCACATTTTCCGGGACCCAGACTGCAACAGCATTCCCAAAAATATACTTTGAGACCTTGAGGAGAGTGTCGGCAGCGTCAATCTTCACGACAATATTGGGTGTTGCAGGTGTCTGGAGGGTGTCGATATACCGCGTAGGAACTATGGCCGCCTTGGGAGCATAATCCCAAAGGAAGCAGTTTGTGCTGTCTTGTCCAAGAGCGGGGAGTGCCACAACGAGGCATAGGGCGACAAGAACTGCACAACGATCGTTTTTCATCTCCACCGCTCTTCAGATTTAGCAACGTTTCAGTATCTGCTCCAGCTGCATTGTTACGCGAAACTTACCGCTTTCTGTGTTCGATGCAATGGAAAACCAGGTTCTCTTCTGTTACTTCTTCTGCGCAGGGCCGCCGGATCAAAGAACCACGGACATTTGTCCGTCATTGGAAGGACGACAAGGAAGCCGAGCAAACTCGCACCCAACAGTCGATGCCTGATGCCACCACATACCACGAAACTATGAAACGTTTCATTTTGAGTCGGTGACACTTGTCACGCAGCCAGGGATATCCCGGAGTGGCGCGCTTGTCTCGCGTTGATGCACAGAGAGAGGTGTCGCTCGGGAAGACCCTCGGATCGACAATGTCAAAGTACGAATGACGAGGAGGCCAGGAGTAACGAGTAGGTATACAAAGATAATCAAAATTATGGAAACGTGCATCTTTGCAAGAAATAAATCTTCTGACGATCGGTGGGATCCGCCGTTCGTTCCCCGGAGGATTGCCCCCCGCTGGGCTCATCGTAGTTTGTACAGCGCATACGATAGTCCCGGCATCTCTATCGCGTAGTTTTCCTCATGGTTGGAGATCTTCAGCCTGTCTCCTGCCAGAAGTGTCATATTTTTCGCAGCCACATTCAGCGCAAACCTCGCCGATACGGCTTTCTCGCCGGGGTTGAACACGGCGAGGACCACGTCCTTGCCGGCGGCCCGGACGAAGATGAAAGGGTACGTATTGCTGTCGGCCAGGAGAGGCACAAATTCGGCGTACCCGGCCAATGATGGTTCATTCTTCCGCAATTGGATCAGTCGGCGTACGTAATTCAGCAATGAATTTGGATCGCGTTGCTGATTCTCCACTGTTGGCGCATCCGGCGATGAATCCACAGGCAGGTAGAGCTTGCTGGAATCTGCCGTGGAAAAGCCACGATTCTTGTCCGAGGACCACTGCATCGGCGTGCGGGCTCCCGCCCGCGGCTTGTATGCACCCTCCACGCAAGGGAGGTCCTCCAGTTGTCGCATTCCGATCTCGTTGCCATAATAGATGAACGGGATTCCCGGCATCGCAAACGAGAACGCAAAGATCATTTCCAGTTCGTGCTCGGTGCGCCGGATATTCAACCGCGAAACGTCGTGGTTCCCGAGCGGAAGCAGGATATAGCCTTTATCCTTCGTCCTGGCATATTGTTCCAGATAGCGATCCAGAAAATTCCTGATGTTCCCTTTTCCCTCCCTGTCGAAGAAGCTGTGACCCTCGGAGAAACCGTTGAGAATGCGCCAACTCTCCTTCTGCAGGAGGTCGTTGTAGCCCGCGAACCAGTGGAAAAAATCGGCATGAAAACCTGCGTCCAGCGAAGATTCAGGATTTGACCATTCCGATACCATGAACGCCTCCGGGTACTTGGCATCCATGATCTGCCGTATCTCCCGCCAAAATTGCTTTGTCGGGTCGTCCCGCTTCGTGAATGAAGAATCGGCTTCCCCGATGTGAGCATTCTTCACGAGCGCCCCCGCCATGTCCGCCCGGAAGCCATCAGCTCCCATGTCCATCCAGAATCGCATCACCTTCTTCAATTCCTCGCGCATGGCAATCACGTCAGGATGATCGACGGGCAACTCCCAGGGTTCCTGGGGGTGAACAAACCCAAAGTTCAATGCCGGCTGAGACCAGAAGAAATTGCGCATATACTGGCCGTTGCGTCGTCCATACCCTTTAATGAAGAGATCGCCATACGCTTTGGGCGGATCCAACCAGACATTGTTTGTCCAGATGTACCAGTTGGAATAGTTGTTCTTCTCCTGCCGCGCCGACTCCTGGAACCACGGATGGTCGATCGATGTGTAGCTCGCCACATAATCAAAAATGACCTTCAGCCCTCGCCGGTGCGCCTCCTCGAAGAGATGCCTCGCATCTTCGTTCGTCCCGTAGCGCGGCGCGACACGATAATAATCTGATATGTCGTACCCCGCATCGCGAAACGGCGACTGGAAAAACGGGTTGATCCAGATTCCGTCCACGCCGAGGCTCTTGATGTAGTCGAGTTTTTGGATAATCCCTTTGAGGTCACCAATGCCATCGCCATCACTATCGTAGAAGGTCTGTGGATACACCTGGTAGAAGACCGCAGTATGGAGCCACTCGGGGCAATTCGGCTTCACGTAATGGCCGGTGACGACCGCTGCCGGATGAACCTGGGCTGCGGAGTGCGTGGTGCCTAATGCAAGGCACCCGAGGATGCCGCAGACACACCAGTTCATCCCGGCTTTCCTTCTCTTTGCCGTCATCGGAGAAACACAGAATATCGCGCGTCCACAAGTGCCTCCGCAGTTAGTTTCCGGCGACGCCCAAGGGGGAGAAATACAGGAAGACAAGCACGATGATAACGACGACAACCAGTGAGAGGATCACATCGGTCTTGTTCCAGCTCGCCCGGGATTTCGCCTTGTCTGCCGCCACTGTTGTTGCATACGTCAAACCGTTCAACTGCTCCTCGGATGGCTTCGCGGTCAGCAAGCTGACCACCACCATCACAACGATGGAGAAGAGAAAGAGCAAAATGCAGAAATAGAGAAAGTTGATGGTGGCAAAGCTGTAAAGGATCCCGCTCAGATGATTTCTTGCGAGCTCGAGGGCGATTCGCATCATGCCGATGATAAATCCCGACACCATGCCGGTCAGCGCCCCTGTTCCATTTATTCGTCGCGAGAAGACGCCCAGGAGGAAGACGGCGGCTATGGGCGGGGCGAGATACGATTGCACGCTTTGAAGGTACTGATACAGAATGTCGGAGATCCCCCTCATGACCGGGATCCAGACCATTCCCAGAACGACCACCACTCCTGTCGCAATGCGTCCCACCTTGACCAAGTGCCGCTCAGTTGATAGCGGCCTGATCTTCTGATAAATGTCCAGCGTGAACAGCGTCGAACAGGCATTGTAGACCGAAGCGAGTGAGCTCATGAGCGCAGCGAGGATGCCCCCGGCGAGAATTCCACGCAGCCCTACGGGGAGTAAGGCTTTCACGAGCGTGGGGAATGCCTGGTCGGATTGAGCAAGATGGATCTTGCCGGAGCTTGCCAGCGCATACGCCATCAAACCGGGAATCAGGAATACGAAAAACGGAAGGAGCTTCAGGTATGCGGCGAAAATCGTTCCCCGCCTGGCCTGCTGCTCGTCCCGGCCGGCAAGGCATCGTTGGACAATGTGTTGATCAGTGCACCAATACCATATGCCGACAATCGGAGAGGCAAACAGAATTCCCAGCCAGGGGAAATCCGGGTTGCTGAGCGGGAGAAACATATTGAGGTGGTCTTTCGTCACAGCACCGACGAGGTTGTTCCAGCCGCCGAGTTCGATAAGGCCCGATATCGTAAGAATGATTGACCCTCCCAGAAGGACGATTGCCTGCAATGCTTCTGTGTACATCACAGCGCGCAGCCCGCCGAAGATCGTATAGAGTCCTGTGATGACGATCAGGACTACTGCCCCGGTCCAGAAATCGACCCCCAGGAATGAATTGAACACGACAGCGCCCGCATAAATCGTCACCGATGCCTTTGCAATGACGTAACTGAGCAGTTGGATGATCGAGAGCAGCCAGCGGGCCTTGACGTTATAACGGCGTTCCAGGAATTCCGGCATTGTGAACACGCGGCTGCGCATGTAGAACGGGACAAACACCCATCCCAGCATGAGCACAATCCAGGAGTGGAGTTCATAATGTCCCATCACCAGTCCCGACTTTGCCCCGGTGCCGGCAAGGCCGACGATGTGTTCCGACCCGACATTGGAGGCGAGAATGGATGCCCCGATCACGAACCAGCCGAGGTTCCTGTTTGCAAGGAAATAGTCGGTGGGCGAGTCCTTTTTCTTCCGGATTGTCCAAATGGAAATCCCGCCGATAACGACAAAATAGAGAGCGACAACAACCCAGTCAATGACGCCGAGGATTTACATGTGAGTTCCTTCAAAGTGGGGGTTGTAATATCTGCCGTTGGGTATTGCGTGGCTTGTAGTCTTCTCGACACCGCCTCCTGCGAATCTGCAGGCGGCGACCTCCCCTCAGACAAAACCGGAGCGTTCGTCAGGTGACTGGGGGTCACCGTGGATCAGTGCAATTCGGGGCAACAGGGATGGTTCCACAAGGAGAGAGTTTGGGAGGAGTCTCTCGGCAGTAACCCGCGCCCCGCAAGAAGACCGGTCAAACATAGACACGCTTGGCGGAAAACTGGAGACTTCTTTCTCGCTGGTCCGTACGAAGAGAACCGCATCGTACGTTCCAACGCCCCGCCAGCTGATCGACCTCCGGACATCCTATACGAGAGAGAACACTCTGCCGCAATCCTCATTCCTATAGCAATCTGCGTGTGCGCTGTCCCGCAAGACTCGTTGCGATTGCTCCACTCAGGAAGTGACAGGAATGGTGTGGCAGCCTCTTGATTCTTAAGAAGAATTGAACTTTCTTGGACAAGAATTGAATCACTTTAATCAAGATAGCCGGTTTTTTCAAAAAATCAAGTTCTTTTTCGCCTCCGCCTGATCCGGTCACTCAGACCCCTCTCAGTCGAGCCTCACCCCGAGGGCCGAAACCTCCGGGCACATGACGCCATTCACCTCCATACGAGAACAGTCACATGATCAGCATCGGATTTGACATAGGGAGTTCTTCGATCAAGTGTTCCCTGTGGGACCTATCGAAGAACTCTGTCGTGGCAACGGGGCATTATCCCGCGCAGGAGATGGAAATTTTGTCCCCTTTCCCGGGTTGGGCAGAGCAGCACCCCGAGCTCTGGTGGGAATATCTTGTGCTCCTGACCCGAAAGCTCCTGTCGGAAAGCGGGATTCGCGGCGATGATGTGGGAGCGATCGGCATCGCGTACCAGATGCACGGCCTTGTGGCGGTCGATGCATCAGGAACAGTCCTGCGTCCGGCGATCATCTGGTGCGACAGCCGGGCAGTGGAGATCGGCGAAAACGCGTTCCGCAAGCTGGGAAAGGAGTTCTGCCTGTCCCATCTGTTGAACTCGCCCGGCAATTTTACCGCCTCGAAACTGCGATGGATGAAAGAGCATGAGCCGGAGATTTATCATCGGATTCACAAGATTATGTTGCCGGGCGATTATGTCGCCATGAAACTGACCGGGGAAATTTCCACAACGGTGGGCGGATTGTCCGAAGGCATATTCTGGGACTACACGCGTGGGTCGGTCAGTTCCGAACTTCTGGATTTCTATGAGATTGACAAAGACCTGTTACCCGAGGTGCGCCCCACTTTTTCGGTGCAGGGTCGGCTCTCACCACCGGCGGCATCGCAGCTGGGGTTGCCTGCGGGAATCCCGATCGCCTATCGGGCCGGCGACCAGCCGAATAATGCCTTTTCGCTCAACGTCCTGAAGCCGGGCGAAATTGCTGCAACAGCCGGCACATCCGGCGTTGTCTATGCTGTGACGGATTCTCTTGTGCACGATCCCTTCTCAAGGATCAACGTCTTCACGCATGTGAACTATACGAAGGAAGCGGTCCGTCTCGGCATCCTTCTTTGCATCAACGGGACGGGTATTCTTAACTCATGGCTGCGGAGGAACGTCACACCGGGGCTCGGATACGATGAGATGAATGCGCTGGCGTCGAAATCGCCGGCAGGCTCGCGAGGACTCCTGCTGTTCCCCTTCGGCAATGGCGCCGAACGGATGCTCTCCAACGCGACGGTTGGCTCGCACCTGGCAGGGTTGGATTTCAACAGGCACGGAACGTCGGACGTGCTGCGTGCCGGGCAGGAAGGAATCGCGTTTTCGTTCCGCTACGGCGTCGATATCCTCCGGGACCTGGGTGTGACGATCAACGTCGTGCGGGCGGGGAAGTCGAACCTCTTTCTGAGCCCGCTTTTCAGCCAAACGCTCGCAACTGTTCTCGGCGCTTCGATTGAGCTGTACGACACCGACGGGGCGCAGGGGGCAGCGCGTGGGGCTGCATTGGGATCGGGGATGTATCACGCGGAGTCTGAGGCCTTCGATTCGTTCGAGAAGAAGGCGGTCATTCATCCCGATTCCG